>ENA-OQDC01001609-OQDC01001609.1-human-gut-metagenome-genome-assembly--contig:-NODE-1609-length-10811-cov-8.745507_pt1 | contig 10811 bp, 7 predicted proteins | sample MGYA00242770_ERZ504601 | MGnify/ENA primary metagenome ERZ504601 (study PRJEB26092, sample SAMD00036305) | human gut metagenome | host: Homo sapiens | study: EMG produced TPA metagenomics assembly of...
CCACCGCGACCGTCGACCAAGCCCGCGATCTGCTTGATCACGTTGCCGGCGTGGAAACCGGCCTTAACGGCGTCATCGGAGCCGGCGGCGAGCAGGGCCGGGGTGCCCTTCTCGGTCACGCTGGCAACAACGCAGGCGACGGGGCCGGCGACCTTCTGGTGCACGGTATCCCAGACGTTGCGCAGGTCTGCGGCCTCGAGACCCTGGAGCTCAGCGACAACGAGCTTGTAGCCGTTCAGCTCGACGGCGCCCTCGATGGCGCTGGAGATGGCGTCGGAGGAGCCACCGGTGAGCGCCTTCTTGAGTTTGTTGGACGTCTCACGCAGCTCGGCCTGCAGGTTCTCCACGCGGGCGGGAACCTCGTCGACGCGGCACTTGAGCGCCGCCGCGGCGGCGTCAACGAGTGCCAGGCGGTCGGCCATGTAGTCGAGAGCGCCCTTGGAGGTCACGGCCTCGATACGGCGGACATTCGAGCCCGTGGAGGACTCAGAGATGATCTTGAACAGGCCGATCTCGGCAGCGTTGGCGGCATGCGTACCACCGCAGAGCTCACGGGAGAACGGCTGATCCTCGGCGCCCACGGAGACAACGCGGACGACGTCGCCGTACTTCTCGCCAAACAGGGCGACTGCACCGGCAGCCTTGGCCTCGTCGATGCCCATGACGCGGGTCACGACCGGCTTGGAAGCGAAGATCTGCTGGTTGACCAGGTCCTCGACAGCCTTGAGCTGCTCGGAAGACAGAGCCTCGAAGTGCGTGAAGTCAAAGCGCAGGTGCTCGGGCGTCACAAGCGAGCCGGCCTGGGAGACATGCTCGCCCAGAACCTGCTTAAGCGCAGCGTCGAGAAGGTGGGTGGCGGTGTGGTTGCGGCGCAGGAAGCCACGGCGCTCGGCGTCGAGCGCGGCGGTCACGGTAGCACCGACGGTCAACGTACCCTCGGCAACGTGCGCGACGTGAGCATACAGGCCGTTGTGGTTCTTGGTGTCGGCAACGGCCAGAACAACGCCCTCGGCGGAAAGCTTGCCGGCGTCGCCCTGCTGGCCGCCCATCTCGGCGTAGAACGGGGTGCGGTCGAGCACGACCTCGACGTCCTCGCCCGCAGCGGCGGACTCGACGGACTCGCCGTTGCGCACGATGGCGACAACCTTGGCGCCATCAATGACGTCGTTGTCATAGCCGTCGAACTCGGTCGCGGCAACCTTGTCGGAAAGCTCGACCCACACGTCGTTGAAGCTGCCCCAGGCATCGCCCTTGGCGTTGGCGCGGGCGCGGGCCTTCTGGTCCTCCATGCAAGCGGTAAAGCCATCCATGTCGACGTCGTGACCGGCGGTGCCGGCGATCTCGACAGTCAGGTCAATGGGGAAACCAAAGGTGTCGTGAAGCTTAAAGGCAACATCGCCCGGAAGGACAGCGCCGTCGGCGAGCGCGGCCAGGGCCTCGTCCAGGTAAACGCGGCCGTTGTCGAGCGTCGTGGAGAAGCGCTCCTCCTCGGAGGCGACGATACCCTTGACGAGCGCGACGTTCTTGAGCAGCTCGGGATAGGCCTCGCCCATCTGAGCGTTGACCTCGTCGATAAACTTGGTCAGGAAGGCGCCCTCGATACCCAGCAGGCGACCGTGGAACACGGCACGGCGGAGCAGGCGTCGAAGGACGTACTCGCGACCCTCGTTACCGGGCAGGATGCCGTCCGAGATCATAAAGTCGACGGCACGAGAGTGATCCGCGATGATACGCAGCGAGCGGCTGGCACCGGAGTAATCGTCGGCGTCATAGGTCTTGCCGCTGATCTCCTCGCCCAGCTTGATGAGGTGCTGCATCAGATCGCCGTCGTAATTGGCGGTCTTGTGCTGCATGATGGCGGCCATGCGCTCTAGGCCCATGCCCGTATCGAGGTTGCGGTGCGGCAGCTCTGGCATGGAGCCGTCCTCCTGGCGGTCGTACTGGGTAAAGACGAGATTCCAGAACTCCAGGAAGCGGTCGCAGTCGCAGCCGGGCTTGCAGTCGGGGCTGCCGCAGCCAACCTCCTCGCCCATGTCAAAGTAAATCTCAGAGCACGGACCGCAGGGGCCGGTGGGGCCAGCGGCCCAGAAGTTGTCGTCCTCGCCCAGGCGGGAGATATGATCCTCGGCAACGCCCAGGGAGCGCCACACATCGTGGGTCTCGTCGTCCTCGGTAAAGACAGTAAAGTACAGGCGGTCGAGAGGCAGCTTGAACTCCTTGGTAATGAGCTCAAAGGCCCAAGCGCAGGCCTGCTGCTTGGAGACGCCACCAAAGGAGAAGTCGCCGAGCATCTCAAAGAAGGACAGGTGACGGCCGTCCTCGCCGATGCAATCGATGTCGTTGGTGCGGACGCACTTCTGGCAAGAGATTGCGCCGATCTCCTTCATGGTCTTCTTGCCCTGGTAGTACTCCTTAAACTGGTTCATGCCGGCGTTGGCAAGCAGCAGTGAAGGATCGTCGGGGACGAGGGACGAAGAAGGATAGAGCTTAAGACCGCGCTCCTCAAAGAAGTTGAGGAACTTAGAGCGAATCTCGGCCGTAGTCATTGACGGGTAGTCAGCACTCATAGAGGGAATCTCCTCGGTTTCACATCGAAACAGTTCAAACGTAACGATATTACCATCCCACCGCGCCTGTGCAAAAAAGAGGGCCGCCAAACAGCGACCCTCCAGCGAAAGTGCACGTTATTTAGTACTGTGCGATCCTTTGAAAAAGGGCTGCTGTAGAATTACATATAAGAGTCACCCGGAAGGAGCGATCGATGAAAAGCAAACGATTTTTCCTCAATGCACTTCTGTTAGCGACACTTTTAACGCTTTTGGCTTTCACCTGCTGGTACGCAAACCAACCAGCATTTGGCTACGTGTTGTATGCAGTAATGTCCGGCGATAAGGCTTATTACACTCTACGCGCAATTGACATTCTCTTTTTCTATGTTGCCGGCCCCTTATCAATCGCTTTGCTCGCGTTTCTTGTCATTTTCAACTTCAAGAAACGTTAATAGGACCTATTTAGAATCCGAGTCGTCCATGGAGCCGTCGATGCCGGTTTTTGTATCGTCGTCCGTGTTGGAGTCATCGTCCTTGGCAAAGGGGTTCTTGAAGAAGCCCGTGGCATCGGGCTGCAGACCAGAGATCTTAATCCAGGGATTATCGAGCTCGGGCTTGGGCATGGCCTTGGCCTCGGGCGCAGTCTCGTTGCCGATGAGTTCGGACTCGTAGATGAAGGTGTCGTCGCCGAGCGCGTCGTAGGCGGCGACCGGGTTGCCATCGGCATCGCGGTACGGCGTGCCCTTAAACACGGCGCCGTCATAGGCCACAAGCTGTCGGCCGGTCTCATTCTCGAAGTAGTACACGAAGATACCCTTGAGGGCCGCACACAGCGGGATGGCAATAATCATGCCGATGGGGCCCATGAGTGCCGAGCCAATAACGAGCGCCGTGAGGCTCATGATGGGATGCACCTGCACCGAGCTCTGCATGACCTTAGGCGAAATCACGTTATCAGTGACGTTTTGCGCGACCATCGTCACGATGAGCGTCCACAACGCCAACATGGGGCTGAACATGAAACCGAGCACTGTGGCGATTGCCGCGCTCACCCAGGGGCCGACGACCGGAACCAAATGCATGATGCCGGTAAAGATAGCCATGAGCGCCGCATACGGATGGCCGATAATCATAAAACCAATAAAGGCGAGGAAACCACCGCAGATGGACGTCACGACCATACCGCGCATGTAGCCGCCGACAGAGCGAGAAAGGATGGCGACCATAAAGCGGTACGAAGTCTCCTTCTCCTGACCGATGATGGTGCAAATCTCGTGGTGCATGCGAGGATAATCGCAGGCCATCCAGTAGGCAAGCACCAGACCAAGGAAGATCACGAACAACTGCGAGGCCGTATTGGTGATGAGCGGGAACACACCGCGGCCAAGCTCGGCAGCGATCTGAGACACATACTTCGATGCCACGGTAACCAGCGACGAAAGATTATCGTCCAAATACTCCATGAGCGGCGTGTTGTTGAGCGTCTTGACATGCGAGACCATCTCGTTGAGGTCGCCACCCGCAACACGAAGCTGCTCGGGCAGGCGGCTCAGGACTTCCATGATCTGACCAAAAAGAATCGGCGACAAGATGCAAACAACACCGACGAGCACGGCAACAACAACAATAAGCGCTATAAGCGAACCGATGCCGCGATTCACGCCATGATGCTCGAGCCAGTTGGTGATCGGGGACATCACAAAAGCAATGATGGAACCAACAGCGAGAAACTCGATAACCGGTGCCAGGATGCCCATAAGGTTAAAGATGACGGCAGCGATGACAATGCAGCCGACAACAGCCCAAATGCGAAGCGTCAGAATGCGGGTATCGCGCAGCGTGCGGTCTGTTTGTTGGGGGTGCTCACTCATGAACGAATCATCACTCCGTCGGGGTCAATCTTATCCTGAATCTTCTTGAGGGTGCGGCGCAACAAGCGCGAGACCTGCACCTGCGAGATGCCCAGCTTCTTGGCGATCTCGATCTGGGTCATGCCCTTTACAAAGCGCAGCTCGATGACTTCGCGCTCGCGCGGCGAGAAATCGCGGATGGCCTCTTCAATGACCAGACGGTCATCGGTAAAGTCGAGCTCGTTGTCGTCGTCGGCGTAGCGGTCGAGAATCGAGGGCGCATCGTCGGAATCGGACGCACCAGGAGCCTCAATGGGCACCGAGGTATAGGCCGAAGACGATTCCATAGCCTCCAGGACCTCGTCGACGGTCACGTCCAGGTACTCAGCGATTTCTTCGACCTTGGGCGAGCGCTGCAACTCGTTGGTAAGCTTGTCGGTAGCCTGGTTAACCTTGGCAGAAAGCTCCTGCAGGCGACGAGGCACGCGCACGCTCCAGCCCTTGTCACGGAAGTGACGCTTGATCTCGCCCAAGATGGTGGGCGTGGCAAACGTGGTGAACTCGAGCCCGCGCTCAGGGTCAAAGCGGTCGATCGCCTTGAGCAGGCCCAAATAGCCAACCTGCATCAGGTCGTCGAGCGGCTCGCCGCGATTCTTAAATTTGTTGGCAAGAAACCTTACCAGGTTCATATGGGACATGACGAGCTGCTCGCGGGCTTCCGGATCACCGGTCTCCTTATAACGACGAAATAGCTCGCGGGTTTTCTCCTTGTCCCAAGCGGCCTTGCCGCTCCGGGAACGTTCGGTCATATTAGATATCCGCCTTGAGGTCGAGGGAAAGCGTTAAGGGCGCCGCAGTCTTTTCGTAGGAATCGCACACGCTCGCGAGGATGAGCTCGGCATACACCGCAGCCTGGTCGTTTTCATCAACCGTAGCCTGGTCTCCAAAGGTAATAGTCATGCCAACGTGAGTCTCATCGACATCGAATTTGATGGTGATGTCGTCGCAGTCGACCGCGGTGCACCCAAAGATGAAAGCCTCCTCGGCAGCCATGCGGATGTCCTCGATGCGATCGACAGACATGGAGCACAGGGCACCAACGTTGGCCGCCGTCATGCGCACAAGTCGAGCGAGACGCGGGTCGCCGGCAACGGTCAGCGTGATGGGGCAGGTTGCTTCGCTACTCATCGCAGGACTCCTCAGAGGACTCGGCGGGCGTATAGGTGTAATACTGAGCCGGCTTGCCAACATGCTTATGGCAATCATCGTCGCCCGCGGCGGCCTCGTCCCCGGCTTCGCCAATCAAGACGCGCTCGGTCGGCTGCTCGGCTTCGGCGGCAGAGGAAAGCTTGCGCTCGGCGTCGGCCGCGGGAGCCTTCACCTTGTTAATGAGTTTCTGCACGGCACCTGCCGCGGAATCAGTTACACTCGACACAGCATTGCTGGCCTCGGCCATGCTGCCCGTAACCTCGGAAATGTCGCGAACCACGGCCTCAACTTCTACGAGATTAGAGGTAAGGGCGTCGACGGCGGTCTTGCTCGACTTAAGCAGCGGCTCCATCTGGGCAAGTGCCGGCGTAAGCTCGTCGACAGCACCGTCGAGTTTTGCCACCACCGGCTGCGCCTCGGCGATGGTGTTGTTGAGGTCGTTCACGGTCTTATCGAGCGAATCGACAACGTTGCGGGTCTTGCGCAGGGTAAGCGCGAGCTCAACGATAGCCCACACGCCGGCAACGGCGAGCAGCAGCAAGGCGATTTGAATGGGACTCATACAAGCCTCCCAAAGGAATCGAAATACAGACGCTTTCTATGGTACCCCAAAGGGGACCGAACATGCCAAGAGCAGCAACGTGGGACAAAATTATCAGCAGCTACTTCGGTGCATTCCCGCTACGGTCACGTTCGCTTTGTTCTACGCGCCATTCTTCCCAACCACGGCCGGCAGGCCGCCAAAATGCACCTCGTTCTAAGCCTTCGGGCAAATAGCGCTGGTCGACCCAGCCTTCGGGATAATCGTGCGGATACTTATACACACCGTATTCATCGCTGCCCGGGCGATGGCGATCGCGCAGATAACTCGGCACCTCGCGAAGCCCACTAGAGTGGATATCGGCAAGCGCCGCATCGATCGAAGCCTCACACGCGTTGGATTTAGGCGCCAAGCACACATAGAGTGCAGCCTGAGCCAGGTTAATACGGCACTCGGGATAGCCAATGACCTCGGCAGACTTAAACGCGGCATGCGCCACCAAAAGCGCCTGCGGATCGGCGTTGCCAACGTCCTCAGAAGCCTGAATCATAATACGGCGAGCGATAAACTTGGGATCCTCCCCCGCATCAATCATGCGCGCGAGCCAATAGATCGTAGCATCGGGGTCGCTACCGCGCATAGACTTAATAAACGCACTGATAATGTCGTAGTGCATGTCGCCGTTTTTGTCGTACGAAAAGCCACGACGCGGGTTGGCAATCTTTACGTCATCCACGGTGATGGGATAGCGCTCCCCCGCCGCCGGCGCTGGCGTTCCCTCCGTATCGGGACGCGTGACGGCAATCTCGCTCGCCAGCTCAAGTGTCGTCAGGGCCGAGCGTGCATCACCCGCAGCCAGCGTACAAATGGTCTTGACCGTATCCTCATCGGCCGAGAACTTACCGTTCAGGCCCTGAGGTGCCTCGAGCGCACGCTCGATAAGCATGGCGATATCCTCGTCCTTTAAATGCTCAAGCTCCACGACTCGACCACGTGAGAGCAGCGCCGAGTTGACCTCGAAGTACGGATTCTCCGTCGTAGCGCCAATCATAATGACGGTACGGTTCTCAACTGCATGCAGCAGGGCATCCTGCTGCGACTTAGAGAAGCGGTGAATCTCATCGATGAATAGAATGGTGCGGCGGTCGTACGTATTCAGGCGCGTCTTGGCCTCGTCAATCACGCGGCGCAAGTCCTTTACGGTGCCCGTCACGGCGCTGACCTCGACAAACTCGCTCTTGGTATGGTTGGCGATAATGTGGGCCAGCGTCGTCTTGCCCGTGCCAGCCGGGCCGTACAGAATCACGCTCGACAGCACGTCATGCTCAATCGCGGCGCGCAGCCACGAGCCCTTACCGACGGCCTTTTGCTGGCCCACATACTCGTCGAGCGAATTGGGGCGCATACGCACCGCAAGCGGCGCATTTTTAAAGGAGCGCTCGCGCGTCGAAGCAGAAAAAAGGTCGTCCATAGCCATCCCGTGCATTAATCAAAATCGTTGTTGACCAACAGTATACCGAAAGGATACGAACTACCGTTCGTTAATATAGGTGCGGTGCGGAAACTTTAGACCTGGGAACAATTTGCTCGTCAGCTCGCAGAAATAACCATCCGTCATGCTTGCGATGTAATCGACGACGGCCTGATCCTTGTCGTCCTGCCAAGCATAGGTGCGGCCATAATAGGAAAGCTGCTGCTCAATACGCGAAATGTGGTGCTTAAAGATGTAGGAGGACTCGTCACCCTCGTTTATATCCTGCAGGCAACGGTCGTAGAGCTTTTCGAAGGCCTCGCGCAGTTCCGCTTCAGAGTCGCCTTCGATACCGCCCTTGCTATAGATCTTCTCGTAGTTCTCGCGCTTAGCCCGGCGGATCTCCTCAAACAGGTCCCCGCTCATCTCGATACGCGGTTTGCCGTAGCTATGCTCAACGATATCGATGGATGCGTGCGTGAGAATCCAGCTGTTATAGGCGCCGCCCCGACCGTCGTCAAAAGCGTCGGGCGACAGCAGGCCAGCCGCAATGGCGTCCTGGCGATCGCGCCCAACGTAGGCAAGGATATCCGAGATGCGAACGACGCAGCCCTCGAGCGTCATGGGACGCAGGTGCTCAATCGCGCTATAGCCTGTGGCAATGCATTCCTCGACGGTTCGGTCGAACTGGTCAAAGGAACCCATGTCCGAAAGCTCAAAAACACGCTGCTCGTACTCGCCGTTATGGCATAGCACGCCATCGAGCGTTTGAAGCGACACGTTGCGACCGTACAGCGCATCGAGGACGCGGACCGACTGCACGTTATGGAAAAAGAAGCGACCCGTACGCTCGTGATAGATATCGTTGAGGAATCGCTCGCCGGCATGGCCAAAGGGCGTGTGACCCAAGTCGTGGCCTAAGCCAATCGCCTCGATCAGATCGCAGTTGAGCCCCAGAGCACGTCCGATATCACGCGCGATGCGCGAGACAAGCTGCACGTGCAGGCCTCGGCGCGACAGGTCATCGTTACTGCGAAAACTGAAGACCTGAGTTTTGCCGGCGTATCGGGCATACGCAGGCAGATGAAGAATCTTTTCGGTATCGCGCATAAAGGCCGGACGCATGAGCGTGCCCTCGTCTGCGGCTCGATCAACGCGACGGATGACCTGGTCATCGTCGCAACGGTACGGGTTGACATAGCCCGAAGCACGATCTGCGGCAATGCGCTCGACAAGTTCGGGCGATAACGCCGAGGGAATACGGTCCATGCGCGCCTTAATGACGGCCGTTTCTTGATTAGATGCCATGGCATGCTCCTTAAGAAGGATGCGCAATCGGTTACAATGTGCAGCCCACGACCTCGATTATGGCAAAAATCGGCACCAAAAACGGCAGCAAAGGCAGGGAGCGCGATTTTGTGAAGAGGCAGGAGAGGGCAAGGGCCAGGAGCGCAACGGCAAATGCCACGATGCCGCCCATAGGGTCGAGCGTGCAAAGCGCGAAGAGCGCCTTGGCGTCCCCCATGCCAATGCCAGGGACGTGGCGAACACGACGCCAGAGTGACTCAGTAAGCACAAGGGCAAGGTAGACGATGACCGCAAGACCGGCGTGGTCAAACGCCGTGTTAACACCCTTGTCGAGCCAAACGCCTGCAAGCGCCGCCACCGCACACGCGCCGGCAAGCTGATTGGGAAACCGCCGCTCACGGGCATCAATCACCGCGCCGGCAAAGAAACAAATCCAAAACGGGATATAGACCATCGTGCACCTCCATGAACAGCTGCTCAAAAGCAAAAACCACCACAAAGGTACAGGCACCTTTGTGGTGGTTTTGATGGTGGTTATTTGGCGCCTTGCATGACCTCGTCGAGGGTAACGTTGACGGCGTGCTGCGTCGGGACCCAGTCGACCTTTAGGAACAGCGCTGCCACCGTGATGGGGATATAGCTGAACATAAAGATCGGGAAGGTAAACAGGTTGGTCACCAGGCGCCACTTTTGCGCACAATGAATGTGCTTGTACTCAAAGATGGTCGTAAGTAGCGCCAGGATAAAGAAGGTCTGGTACATCATCGCGAAGGTCATAATGAGCGAGGCGGCACAAGCCTGCATCTCGACCTCGGTGGCCAAGAAGCCATGCGAAAGCCCGCCCACGATGAGAAAGGTAGCGTTGGCGAGCATGGAGATCAGGGACAGCAACATGCCCGGAGCGATGGTCATAAACATGTCATATGCGGCAAAGCGATGATAGCAAAACGTCGATTTGACCAGATGCTTACCGTAGGTAAAGAACACCTGGTAGAAGCCCTTGGTCCAGCGCATACGCTGCTTCCAAGACGCTTTAAACGTCACGGGTTGCTCGTCAAAAAACTCCGCCGGCGCATAGCCAATGCGAATGCCGTGAATGGCGCAGAACGTGGTGAACTGAATATCCTCGGTCAGCGTGTGGAACTGCCAGCCGTGCATACCCTCGATAACACTGGCGGAGATGAGGTAGCCCGAACCCGAGACGGCACAGGACGTCTTGCAGATATTACGCGCGTTGTTAAGGAAACGCGCCTCGCGCAGGTACCAAGTGGCGTTGGCAGCCGAGATCCACGAGCTGCCAAAGTTCTTGGAGTTGCGGTAGCTTGTGACCACATGGAATCCCTGGTCAAAGGCGTCATTCATCTTGGAGACGTAATCGCGGGAGATAACGTTGTCGGCATCGAAGATAAAGTAGCCCTCAAAGGTATCGGGATACTCGTTAAGAATGCGGTCAAAACCAAAGTCCATGACCCAGCTCTTGCCTTTACGGGCCAGGTCGTTTCGCTCGTACACGACAGCGCCCGCCTCGCGCGCGAGCTGCGCGGTGTTATCGGTGCAGGCATCGGCGACGACAAAGACCTCGATGAGCTCGGACGGATAATCCTGGTCCTTGATGGAGCGAACGAGGTTGGCGATAACGGCCTCCTCGTTGTGTGCTGCAATAAAGAAGGCATACCGGTGGAGTTTTTTGGCCTTGGGAGGCGCGACCTCGCCGCGGAGAGCACCGATGACAAAGAAGACCACCTGGTACAAGAAGCAGACCGTGAGCAGCGTGACGACAATCTGGTTGAAGATCACGATGGGTGTGTTGGTTTGTAAAAAGGCGAGCATGCAGGCTCCCAGGAACGCGTTACGTAAACAACCGTATATCTTACCGCAGGCTA
>ENA-OQDC01001611-OQDC01001611.1-human-gut-metagenome-genome-assembly--contig:-NODE-1611-length-10790-cov-2.344650_pt1 | contig 10790 bp, 11 predicted proteins | sample MGYA00242770_ERZ504601 | MGnify/ENA primary metagenome ERZ504601 (study PRJEB26092, sample SAMD00036305) | human gut metagenome | host: Homo sapiens | study: EMG produced TPA metagenomics assembly of...
GCTGTTGCACCTGAGTTCAAGGGTAACTCTCAACGGTCGCGACAAGGTAGATTACTGATAACATCAAGGTTGACGATAAGATCCTCGACCAGCAGGTAGAGATGTACGCTCAGCGTGCAGGTAGCTACGAGAAGGGTGAGAAGTATGAGGAGAACGACCTGTTGAAGGGTGATATCCGTGAGCTCGATGAGAATGGTAACACCAAGGAAGGTGGTATCACTGTAGAAGGCGCTATCCTGATGCCTAGCTACATCAAGGTAGAGGAGCAGAAGAATCTCTTCAATGATGCTAAGCTTGGTGATGTAATCACATTCAACCCTAAGAAGGCTTACCCAGAGAACGATACTGAGGTTTCTTCACTCTTGAAGATTGAGCGTGAGGCTGTAGCTGACTTGGAGTCTGAGTTCAGCTTCCAGATCACAGAGATCCAGCGTTTCAAGAAGCACGAGGTTAACGAGGAGCTCTTCAAGCAGGTTCTCGGTGAGGATACTGACGTGAAGGACGAGGCTGCTTTCCGTGCTAAGATTGCTGAGGGCTTGCAGGAGCAGTTGGTTAACGACTCTGACTACAAGTTCATCCTTGACGTTCGTGAGCACTGCGAGAAGAAGGTTGGTGAGTTGACATACCCAGACGCACTCTTGAAGCGTATCATGTTGGCTAACAACAAGGATAAGGGCGAGGAGTTTGTAGAGAAGAACTACGAGCAGAGCATCAAGGAGTTGACATGGCACCTCATCAAGGAGCAGCTCATCCAGGCTCAGGAGATTAAGGTGAACGACGAGGACATCAAGGAGACAGCTAAGGAAGCTGCTCGTGCTCAGTTCGCTCAGTATGGTATGACCAACATTCCTGAGGAGTATATCGAGAACTATGCAAACGAGATTCTCAAGAAGGGTGAGTCTGTTGAAGCATTGGTAGACCGTTCTATCGATCGCAAGTTGGCTGAGGCTCTTAAGAAGGCTGTAAACTCAACGAAAAAGAGATTTCTGTAGAGGATTTCAACAAGATGATGCAGGAATAACATTTTTTAGAAAAAAACTTCAAATAATTACGAGGTTATCGACTTTTTTATTATCTTTGTTCCACCGAACGGGATAATGAGGTCGATAACCTCGTTTTTGTTCTTAATTTTGAAGAAAAAAAGTAATTAGATATGAACGATTTTAGAAAATATGCTACCAAGCATCTTGGTATGAACGGTATGGTGCTTGATGACGTAATGAATGCTCAGGCAAAGTATTTGAATCCTTACATCCTGGAGGAGCGCCAGTTGAACGTTACCCAGATGGATGTGTTCTCACGTTTGATGATGGACCGTATCATCTTCCTTGGTACTGAGATTGATGATTATACAGCCAATACGCTTCAGGCACAGTTGCTTTATCTGGACTCTGTAGATAGTACTCAGGATATTTCTATCTATCTCAACAGTCCTGGAGGTAGTGTCACTGCAGGTCTGGGTATTTATGATACCATGCAGTTTATCACCAGCGATGTAGCTACCATCTGTACCGGTATGGCTGCATCTATGGCTGCTGTGCTGTTGGTGTCTGGTCAGGAGGGAAAGCGTTCTGCCTTGCCTCATAGCCGTGTGATGATTCATCAGCCATTGGGTGGTGTTCAGGGTCAGGCATCTGATATCGAAATCGAGGCTCGCGAAATTCTGAAGATGAAGAAAGAACTCTATACCATTATTTCTGAGCACTCTCATACTCCATACGACAAGGTTTATGCTGACAGCGACCGTAACTACTGGATGACTGCCGAGGAGGCTAAGGAGTATGGTATGATTGATAACGTGTTGATACGTAAGTAATAAATAATATGCCAAAGAAGAAAGTTTGTAGCTTCTGTGGAAGAGGCGAAAATGAAGTAAAATTGCTCATCACGGGTGTAGATGGCTACATTTGTGAGAATTGTGCTCAGCAGGCTTATGAAATTGTTGAGTCTACTGGAGTCATGCACCAGCAGAATGCGGGTGAAAAGTTCGCATTGAAAAAGGTTCCAAAGCCAATGGAAATCAAGGAGTATCTGGATGAATACATCATTGGTCAGGATCAGGCTAAGCGCAGTATGGCTGTGGCTGTTTACAATCATTATAAGAGATTGCAGCAGCCTGTCAGCGATGATGGTGTTGAGATTGAAAAGAGCAATATTATTATGGTGGGAAGTACAGGTACTGGTAAAACCCTGTTGGCTCGTACTATAGCCAAGTTGCTGGATGTGCCTTTTACCATCGTTGATGCTACTGTTTTTACAGAGGCTGGTTATGTTGGTGAGGATGTGGAAAGTATCTTGTCCCGCTTGCTCCAGGTTTCTGATTATAATGTAGAGGCTGCCCAGAGAGGCATCGTCTTTATTGATGAGATTGATAAGATTGCCCGTAAGAGCGATAACCCTTCCATCACCCGTGATGTAAGTGGCGAGGGTGTGCAGCAGGGCCTTCTTAAACTTTTGGAAGGTACCATGGTTAATGTGCCGCCAAAGGGTGGAAGAAAGCATCCTGACCAGGATTATATCCATGTAGATACCAAGAACATCCTGTTTATCTGCGGTGGTGCCTTCGATGGTATCGAGCGCAAGATAGCACAGCGTCTCAATACCCATGTGGTGGGATATAATTCTGTACAGAATGTGGCTAAGATTGACAAGGCTGACTTGATGAAGTATATCTTGCCTCAAGACTTGAAGTCTTTTGGCTTGATACCGGAAATTATCGGTCGTCTGCCTGTACTTACCTATCTCAATCCTCTGGATAGAGAGGCTTTGCGTAAGATATTGGTTGAGCCGAAGAATTCCATTGTCAAGCAGTATATCAAACTCTTCGAGATGGATGGCATCAAGCTGTCTTTCACGGAAGAGACTTTTGACTACTTGGTTGATAAGGCCGTAGAATATAAATTGGGTGCCAGAGGACTTCGCTCCATCGTGGAGGCAGTGATGATGGACGCCATGTTTGAGATTCCTTCTAAGAAAGTGAAGTCTTTCGAGGTTACCTTGGAGTATGCCAAGGCTCAGCTCGACAAGGCTCATCTCGGACAGATGGAATCTGCATAAGTTGGTTGGGGGATTCTTCCCCCAGCTGATTTCTAATTACCATAAGACATAAAATGAGAAAATAATATTAGGTGGATATGACAGAACAGGTTAGTCTTAACAGGACAGTTGAAGCACTACTTTTGGGTTTCGATTCGTTTTAAAGGTGATTCAGGAGGCAATCATCAGGAATCTGATGGAGGGCCATGACATTTTTTGTATTGATGCCTACTGGTGGTGGCAAAAGCTTGTGTTACCAATTACCTTCCTTGATTATGGAAGGTACAGCTATCGTGATTTCTCCATTGATAGCCCTGATGAAGAATCAGGTGGATGTTATCAATGGCTTGAGCGAGAGTGATGGTGTGGCACATTATCTTAACTCTTCATTGAATAAGTCTGCAATAGAGAAGGTCAAGAGTGATATCTTGTCAGGTAAAACGAAATTGCTTTATGTGGCTCCGGAGTCCTTGACAAAGGAGGATAACGTGGAGTTCCTGAAGACCATCAAGATTTCTTTCTATGCTGTAGATGAGGCTCATTGTATTTCTGAGTGGGGACATGATTTCCGCCCTGAGTATCGTCGTATCCGTCCTATTGTTAACGAGATTGGGCAGGCTCCGGTCATTGCTCTTACTGCTACGGCTACCGACAAGGTGCGCACGGATATCAAGAAAAATCTGGGTATTCTGGATGCATTGGAGTATAAAAGCTCGTTCAACAGACCTAATCTGTATTATGAAGTGCGCCAGAAAACCAATGATGTTGACCGCCAGATCATCAAGTTTATCCGTCAGCATCCTGGTAAGAGCGGCATCATCTATTGTCTTTCCCGTAAGAAGGTTGAGGAGTTGGCAGAAGTTTTGAAGGCCAATGAAATCAAGGCTGCGCCTTATCATGCGGGCCTTGATTCTGCTACCCGTTCCCAGACTCAGGATGACTTCCTGATGGAGAAGATTGATGTCATCGTTGCCACCATTGCCTTCGGTATGGGTATTGACAAGCCGGATGTGCGTTTTGTCATCCACTATGATATTCCTAAGAGTCTCGAGGGATATTATCAGGAGACTGGACGTGCCGGACGTGATGGCGGTGAAGGCATCTGTATTGCTTTCTATTGTAGAAAGGACTTGAGAAAGCTGGAGAAGTTTATGGAGAATAAGCCGGTGGCAGAACAGGATATCGGTAGACAGCTGTTGCAGGAGACTGCTGCCTATGCCGAATCATCCGTTTGTCGCCGTAAGATGCTGCTCCATTATTTTGGTGAGGAATACGGTGAGGAAAATTGCCATAACTGCGACAACTGTCTCCATCCTACTGAAAAGGTGGAGGCTAAGGATAACCTGCTTGTTGTCCTGAAGGCTGTCAAGGCAGTGAAGGAGAATTTCCGACAGGAATATATTATTGATTTCGTGAAAGGTAGGGGTACTGACGATATCGTATCCCATAAGCATGACGAACTGGATGAGTTTGGCTCCGGCGAGGATATGGATGCCAAGTTGTGGAATCCGGTCATCCGCCAGGCTTTGATTGCAGGTTTTCTCAAGAAAGATGTCGAGAATTACGGACTTCTTAAATTGACAGCTGCCGGTAAGCGCTATATCAGCAATCCTCAGTCTTTCATGATCGTTGCCGACAAGGAGTTTAAGGATGATTATGTAGAGACCACTCATGAGGGTGGAACAGGTCGCTTGATCCTGCATTGTACAACATGCTGAAGGATTTGCGCAAGACTGTTGCCAAGAAGCATCATCTGCCTCCATACGTCATCTTCCAGGATATTTCCCTGGAACAGATGGCTACCATGTATCCGGTAGATATTCAGGAATTGCAGAATATCCAGGGCGTGGGTGCCGGAAAGGCTAAGAGATACGGCAAGGAGTTCTATACCTTGATCAAGAAATATTGTGAGGAGCATGACATCGAACGGGCCGAGGAGCTGCGGGTGAGAACCGTTGCCAAGAAGTCCATGCTCAAGGTGTTTATCATCCAGTCCATTGACCGTCAGATAGCTCTTGACGACCTGGCTGAGGCTAAGGGTTTGGATTTCTCTGTACTCTTGGATGAGATAGAGGCTATCGTGTATAGCGGAACCAAGTTGAATATCGATTATTTCATAGAAGAAGTGATAGATGACGATCATGTAGACGACATTTACGACTACTTCATGGAGAGTGAAACAGACGACTTGGACACAGCTCAGGACGAGTTGGGTGAAGATTACACAGAAGATGAAATTCGACTCGTTAGAATCAAGTTTTTGTCCGAACAAGCCAATTAAACACGTTAAATAGCATTAATAAGGTAAGATTTTCGTAAAAAGCGATGTCTATCTGAGAAATTATTGCTAAATTTGCACGCAATAAATTTTTAAAGGTTACAATATGTCATCATTTGTTGCAGATAAAATTGTAATGGACGGTCTCACTTACGACGACGTCCTTCTTATCCCTGCTTATTCAGAGGTACTGCCTAAAGAGGTAGAGTTGAAAACCAAGTTCTCTCGTAATATCGAGTTGAACATTCCATTCGTTACCGCAGCGATGGATACCGTTACCGAGGCTTCTATTGGCGATTGCCATCGCTCGTGAAGGAGGTATTGGTGTTATTCACAAGAACATGACCATTGAGGAGCAAGCTCGTCAGGTCGCTATTGTGAAGCGTGCTGAGAATGGTATGATTTATGACCCTGTCACCATCCGTCGTGGCAGTACAGTGAAGGATGCTCTTGATATGATGCACGATTATCATATCGGTGGTATTCCTGTGGTAGATGATGAAAATCATCTCGTGGGTATCGTGACCAACCGTGACCTTCGTTTCGAGCGTCACATGGACAAGAAGATTGATGAGGTAATGACCAGCGAGAACCTGGTTACTACTCATATCCAGACCGACTTGATCGCTGCTGCTGCTATCCTGCAGGAGAACAAGATCGAGAAGCTTCCTGTAGTTGACAATGAGAATCACCTGGTAGGTTTGATTACTTACAAGGACATCACCAAGGCTAAGGATAACCAATGGCTTGCAAGGATGCCAAGGGTCGTCTTCGCGTGGCTGCCGGTGTAGGTGTTACCGTTGATACTTTGGATCGTGCAAAGGCTTTGGTTGAGGCTGGTGCTGATGCCATCGTCATTGATACTGCTCATGGTCATTCTAAGGGTGTGGTAGAAAAGCTTCATCAGGTGAAGGCTGCCTTCCCTAACGTTGACGTAGTGGTAGGTAATGTGGCTACTGGTGCTGCTGCCAAGTATTTGGTAGAGAATGGCGCTGATGGTGTCAAGGTTGGTATCGGTCCAGGTTCTATCTGTACTACTCGTGTCGTAGCCGGTGTGGGTGTTCCTCAGTTGAGCGCTGTCTATGATGTATATTCTGCTTTGCAGGGTACTGGTGTGCCTTTGATTGCTGATGGTGGTCTCCGCTATTCTGGTGATGTCGTGAAGGCTTTGGCTGCTGGTGGTAGCTGCGTGATGATCGGTTCTTTGGTTGCTGGTACTGAGGAGAGTCCTGGTGATACCATCATCTTCAACGGTCGTAAGTTCAAGAGCTATCGTGGTATGGGTTCTTTGGAGGCTATGGAGCAGAAAAACGGTTCTAAGGACCGTTACTTCCAGGGTGATACCAAGGATGCCAAGAAGTTGGTACCAGAGGGTATTGCTGGTCGTGTTCCTTACAAGGGAACCGTTCAGGAGGTTATCTATCAGCTGATGGGTGGCTTGCGTTCTGGTATGGGATACTGTGGTGCAGCTAATATCGAGAAGTTGCACGGTGCTAAGTTCACCCGCATTACCAATGCTGGTGTGTTGGAGAGTCACCCACATGATATTACTATCACCAGTGAGGCTCCAAACTATAGCCGTCCGGTATAAATTAATGTAAAATATTAATATGAAATTTTATGCGCTTTCTCTAGCTATGCTCCTTCAGGGGAGCATAGCTTTTGCTCAAAACGATCCTACTGTCATGACCATCAATGGTCAGCCCGTCAGCCGCTCTGAATTTGAGTATTCTTATAATAAGAACAATTCCGAAGGTGTCATTGACAAGAAATCTGTCAATGAGTATGTCGACTTGTTCGTCAATTATAAGTTAAAGGTGCAGGCTGCCCTGGATGCTCGTCTGGATACCTTGTCTTCTTTCAAGGCTGAGTTCCTGCAGTATCGTGACCAGCAGATTCGTCCTTTCGTCATTTCTGATAAGGACGTAGAAGCGGAAGCGCATAGGATTTATAATGATACGAAGCAGAGAGTGCTTGCTGCCGGCGGGATGGTAAGACCTGCCCATATCCTGATAAGATTGGGTCAGAAAGCTTCCGCTGCCGAACAGGACAAGGCTAAATATAGAGCCGATTCTTTGTATCAGGTGTTGAGAAAAGGGGGTAACTTTGCTGAATTGGCAAGGAAATATTCAGATGATAAAGGCTCTGCCGTCAAAGGTGGAGATATTTCATGGATTACCAGAGGACAGACGGTAAAGGCTTTCGAGGATGCCTGCTTCTCCATGAAGGTGGGAGAGATGTCCAAGCCGGTCTTGTCTGAATTTGGATATCATATCATCAAGTTGATGGGTAAGCAGGATTTCTTCCCATACGACTCGGTGAGGAATGATATCTGTCACTTCATTGATGCACGTGGCATCAGGGAGCATATCATTGATGTGAAGTTGGATTCCATCAGTAAGTCGTCAGCTCAGTTGAAGGATAAGGAAGCTGTGCTTGATGATATGACTGCGAAAATGACCGCAAAAGATGACCAGTTGAAGTATCTGGTTCAGGAATATCACGATGGACTGTTGCTGTATGAAATCAGCAACCGTCTGGTTTGGGAGAAGGCTGCCAGGGATGAAGAGGCTCTGGCTGCTTATTTCGCCAAGCACAAGAAGAATTATGCATGGGATGAACCTCGGTTCAAGGGCATTGCTTACCATGTGAAGAATCAGGCGGATGTGAAGGCGGTGAAGAAGGCGCTCAAGGGGAAGCCTTTTGATGAATGGGCTGAGGTGCTGAGAAGTTCCTTCAATGCCGAATTCCGTTATGCGCATTCGTGTTGAAAAGGGTATCTTCAAGATGGGGGATAACGCTTTGGTTGACAACAAGGTGTTCCGCAGGGACGTAAAGGTTGAACCTCTCAAGGAGTATCCGATAGATGCAACTTATGGAAAGGTCTTGAAAAAGGGACCTAAGGAGTATACGGATGTCAAGGCGCTGGTGATTGCCGACTATCAGGATGTGCTCGAAAAGGAATGGGTTGCTGAATTGAGAAAGAAATATAAGGTTGTAGTCAATCAGGAAGTATTGGCTACGGTGAATAAACATTAATATATATTGAAACATAGATGAAATTGGGATATAAGACAAGTTGGGCTCTCGTGGCTCTCTTGATGATTGTTGGAATCAGTGCCAATGCTACGAGAAGTGGCAAGAGTGCTTGGGCAAAGACTGCCGATTCTGACTCGGTGGCAGAGAAGACTGCTGCTGTTTCACAGCCTGTCAATGAGGGTAGCGTCGTAGATGAGGTTATCTGGGTTGTGGGAGATGAGGCTATTTTGAAGTCTGATGTTGAGGTAACTCGTTTGCAGGCTGAGGCTGAGGGTATCAGATATTCCGGCGATCCAGACTGTTCTATTCCTGAGCAGATTGCTGTTCAGAAGCTCTTCCTCCATCAGGCTGCCATTGATAGTATCGAGGTCTCTGAATCTGAAGTGATGCAGGGTATTGATGCGCAGATCAATGCCTGGGTTTCCATGATTGGCTCCCGCGAGAAGTTGGAGGAATATCGTAAGCAGACCATCACCCAGATGCGTGAGCAGATGCATGATGATTTCAAGAACCAGCAGCTCATCCAGAAGATGAAGCAGGAACTGGTCAAGAATATCAAGGTCTCGCCTGCTCAGGTACGCAAGTATTTCAACAACTTGCCTGCCGACAGTATTCCTTTCGTACCGACAGAGGTGGAAGTGGAAATCCTGACCATGCAGCCTCGTATTCCGATGGAGGAAATCAACCGTGTGAAGAACCAGCTGCGAGAATTCACTGACCGTGTGAACAAGGGCGAGACTACTTTCGCTACTTTGGCACGTATGTATTCTGAAGACCCTGGTTCTGCCCGTATGGGTGGTGAGATGGACTATGTAGGAAGAGGTATGTTGGATCCTGCCTTTGCCAATGTTGCATTCAACCTGACCGACCCAAAGAAGATTTCCAAGATTGTGGAGTCTGAGTTCGGCTTCCATATCATCCAGTTGATTGACAAGCGTGGTGATAAGTTGAAGTGCCGCCATATTCTGTTGAAGCCACGGGTTTCTCAGGAAGCTATCGATAAGTCTATCGGCCGTCTGGATTCCATTGCCATTGATATCCGTGCCGATAAGTTTACCTTCGAGGCTGCTGTTGGTGCTCTTTCTGACGATAAGGATACCCGCAACAACAAGGGTATGATGGTGAATGTGGTCGATGGTGATGTACGTACTTCTAAGTTCAAGATGAAGGACCTGCCTACTGAGGTGGCACGTATGGTGGATACCATGAAGGTGGGACAGATTTCAGCACCGTTTACCATGGTCAATACCAAGGGAAAAACTACCTGCGCCTTGGTGAAGCTGGTTAGTAGAGTAGAGGGTCACCGCGCTACCATTACCGAAGATTTCCAGGTGATGCAGGATGTGGTGCTGGCCAAGGAACGCCAGAAAACCATTCACGACTGGGTAGTGGATAAAATCAAGAAGACATACGTTCGAATGAACGATCGATACAAGGATTGTAAGTTTGAATATCAAGGTTGGATTAAATGATAAACAAGCATTCTGATAATATTAAGAACGGGCATAGAATCTCTATTATATTGATTCTATGCCTATTTGGGCTTTTGTTTGGTACAGGCCATGCAAGCCCCTAAAAAGCGTAGTAAGAAGCGTCCTGACGGAGACCGCGTCTATTTGTTGCATGCTGATGAACTCCGTTATGATATGTTTGGTAGCAATCCTGATGCACAGATAGTGAAGGGCAAGGTGTCCTTCGCCCATCAGGGGGCCACCTTACCTGTGATAGTGCCTATTTCTATCAGGCTTCCAATTCCGTCAAGGCCTTCGGGCATGTCCATTACCGTCAGGGTGATACCTTGTCGCTCACTTGTGAAAGGGCTGATTATGACGGACAGATGCAGATGATGCATGCCCGAAAGAACGTGGTCCTGCATCACCGCCGACAGACTTTGCGTACTGACAGTCTGGATTTCGACCGTTTGTATAATATGGCAAACTTCTTTGATGGTGGTACGCTCGATCGACGGCAAGGACCGTCTGGTTTCCGACTGGGGTGAGTATCATACCCGGACCCGTGAGGCTAAGTTCGTCTACAATGTCAAGTTGCGTAGTGGCAAGGATGTGGTTACTACCGATACCTTGTATTATGATGTGCCAACGTCTACAGCCCACATGGTGGGGCCATCCAAGATTGTTTCCGGTAGTGGCGGTATCGTCCATACCGAGGATGGCTATTATGATACCAGGACAGATAAGGCAAAGCTCTTTGGCCGTTCTACCATCATCGATAAGGAGAAGAGTATCACCGGCGACAGTCTCTATTACAAGAAGGATGGCGAGAGTACCGGATATGGCAATGTCGTTTTTGTGGATAAGAAGAACAAAAATTCGCTTACCTGCAATTATCTGCGATATAATCAGAAGACCGGTACCGGATTTGCTACCCGCAATCCTGTTGCCATGGATTTCTCCAAGAAGGATACCTTGTGGATGCA
>ENA-OQDC01001613-OQDC01001613.1-human-gut-metagenome-genome-assembly--contig:-NODE-1613-length-10763-cov-4.604833_pt1 | contig 10763 bp, 10 predicted proteins | sample MGYA00242770_ERZ504601 | MGnify/ENA primary metagenome ERZ504601 (study PRJEB26092, sample SAMD00036305) | human gut metagenome | host: Homo sapiens | study: EMG produced TPA metagenomics assembly of...
AACTACCTGTTCCCGCAGGGCCTCGCTTTCGCGTGGACCAAGGGCGCTGAGGCTCAGATCGTCGCTATGAAGCGCGCTCGTCTGGCCAAGGCCGTCGCTACCCGCGAGGACGCCGTCGCCGCTAAGGCCGCCATCGAGGGCACTACCGTCGAGATCGCCGCCAAGGTGTCCGAGTCCGGCAAGCTGTTCGGTGGTATCTCCAACGAGGCCATCGCCGTCGCTCTGTCCGACAAGGCTGCGGTGAACCCGAAGGCCATCGAGGTCGAGACCATCAAGACCACCGGCGATTTCCCCGCCAAGGTGGCCCTCCACCCGGAGATCACCGCTTCCTTCTTCGTGAAGGTCGTGGCCGAGTGAGTCATTCCGGCCTAGTGCTGGAATCACACAGACCAAGAGTCTGAGCTTAAGCATCATCCCCCGTGCGGTTTGCGCCGCATGGGGGATTTTTGTATTAGCAAAAACGCCGGAAATAGGCGCGACACGCCGAGAGTTGCATTCGCTTCAAATCTGAGTATATTTATCACCTGTTGCAAGGAATACTTCAACATCTAACCAAGCCCCTGTAGCTCAGTTGGTTAGAGCAGCTGACTCTTAATCAGCGTGTCCAGGGTTCGAATCCCTGCGGGGGCACAGACAACCGGAATCGAAAGATTCCGGTTTTTTGTTTTTTCCAGTATCAGTCCGTAGCTGGTGCGGAAAGGCCGTCTTCGCGCGTGACGGCCGGACGTGTAAGGAGCAACGTCATGCCTCAGATATTCACGTTCACCGTATCCGACCCCGAAGGCATGCACGCCCGCCCGGCTGGCCGATTGGTTGCCAAAGCGCAGGAATATGAATCGAGCATCACCGTTGCCTACGGTGGAAAATCCGTGGATGCCAAGCGTATCTTCGGTGTTATGGGACTTGATGTTCAACAAGGTGACGAGGTTACGGTTCGGGTGCAGGGCAACGATGAAGCTGTCGCTGCTGCAGAGTTCGAGCGATTCCTCAAGGAGCACCTGTAATGAGAACGATACAGGGCGTCAGCGTATCCGCTGGCATTGCTATCGGCACGGTCCGCGTGCTCGCCGCCGTAGATTATGCCGTAGAACGCCGCTTAATCGACGACCCGCAGGCCGAGATGGATCGATTCCGCGCGGCCCGTGACACGGCCGTCGCTCAGCTCAAGCAACTGCGTGACAACGTCGCCGCTGAGTTCGGCGAAAACAAGGCCGAACTGTTCGACGCCCATCGGCTTATGCTCCAGGACCCGGACTATGCGGAATGCGTCGAAGGTTTGATTGCGCAAGACAAGGTGAACGCCGAATTCGCGGTGAAGAGCGCCGCCGAACAGTTCGCCGCCATGTTCGCTGCGATGGATAGCTCGACCATGCAGGCTCGAGCCGCTGATGTCAAGGATGTTTCTCGCCGCGTGATGAACGTGCTGCAAGGCAAACGCGATAGCACGGCGCAGGATGGCAGTGTACAAGGCGATGCTGTGCAGAACGGTATTGTGCAGAACGGGATCGCGCAGAACGGCGAAAGCCACATCATCTTCGCCGAAGATCTTGCTCCCAGCGATACCGCGCAGCTCGACCGCGCTAAGGTTTTGGGCCTCGTGACCGCCAAGGGCTCAGCGAACTCGCACACCGCGATTCTGGCGCGCACGATGGGCCTGCCCGCCATCACAGGTATCGGCGACGCCTTTGACCCGGCCGATGATGGTCACGTTGCCGTAATCGACGGCACCAGCGGTGCGGTATTCGTCGACCCGGACGAGGCCACGCTGACCGAATACCGGCGCAGGAAGGCCGAGGCTGAGGAGCACCTAAGCCTCCTGCGGAAGCTCAAGGGCAAGCCCACCGAAACCAAGTCCGGTCAGCGGGTCCACCTGTACGCCAACATCAGCCGTCCCTCTGACGCAGCCGCCGTGCTGGCCAACGATGCTGAGGGCATCGGCTTGTTCCGCAGTGAGTTCCTGTATCTGGAACGCGAGGACTGGCCGACCGAGGAATTTCAGTTCGATGCATACGGACAAGTCGCACAGGAGATGGGCGACCGTCCGGTCATCATCCGTACGCTCGACATCGGCGCGGACAAACAGGTCGACTACTTCAATCTGAGCCACGAGGATAATCCCGCGCTTGGTTACCGGGCAATCCGCATCTGCCTGACCCGCCCGGAGATTTTCAAAGTCCAGTTACGCGCATTATTGCGCGCCTCAGCATACGGCAACATCGCCATTATGCTGCCCATGATCACCTCTGTGCAGGAGGTACGCGACGCCAAGCGGATTCTTGAAGAAGCCAAAAGCGAGCTGCGCGGCGAGCTCATCGACTTCAACGAGAGTATCCAGATCGGCGTTATGATTGAGACGCCTGCGTCGGTCATTATGGCCGACGAGCTGGCCGCCGAAGTCGATTTCTTCTCCATCGGCACCAACGACCTGACCCAGTACACGCTGGCCTGTGACCGTCAGAACCCGAGTCTCGAACGCTTTGCCGACCCGCATTCACCAGCTGTGCTGCGCATGATCCAGATGACTATCGAGGCTGCCCATCGTCATGGCATCTGGTGCGGCATCTGCGGCGAGCTTGGCGCAGACTTGAGCCTGACCGATACGTTCCTGCGCCTAGGAATCGACGAACTGTCCGTCTCGCCCACCAGCGTCCTGCCCCTGCGCAACGTCATTCGCAACCACTGAGATTCAAGGTCGCTTCGGCTGATTCCGATGGCTTTTTGGGCATTGCATTCGGCTGGACATTCGACATCGCATCTTGCCGGCATTTCGTCGTGGGGCAAAGTGTACAATCACCACGTTTGCTTTCGCGCCCAGCGTAAATCGCGTCGCCGGCTCCGCGAACGGATTTCCAGTCACACAGAATGCCGTGAACAGTCAGCCATGCCTGTTGCGCGGCGAAGAGAAAAGAAGAAGCAGTGGATTATCCTCTCTTTACCAAGCTGGCCGCCGAGTTCTTCGGCACCGCCATTCTGATGATCTTCGGCAACGGCTCCGTGGCCAACGTTGAGCTCAAGAACACCAAGGGCCACCACGCCGGCTGGCTGAACATCGCCATGGGCTACGGCTTCGGCGTCATGTTCCCGGTGCTCATGTTCGGTAGCGTCTCCGGCGCGCACATCAACCCGGCCATGACCATCGCCCAGGCCGTCAACGGCCTGTTCCCGTGGAGCGACGTGCTGCCGTACATCGTCGCCCAGCTGCTCGGCGCCCTGCTCGGCCAGCTCATCGTCTACATCACTTACTACCCGCACTACAAGGAGACCGAGGACGCCGAGGCGATTCTGGGCACCTTCTGCACCACTGACGCGGACAACCAGAAGGCCAACTACTTCCTCAACGAGATGTTCGGCACCCTGGTGCTCGTCTTCGGCGCCCTGTGCTGCCTGTCCCTGGCTTGGGGCAAGCAGGATTACGCCGCCGCCTCCATCGTCGTCGGCTTCATCGTGTGGGGCCTCGTGACCTCCATGGGCGGCCCGACCGGCCCTGGCCTGAACCCTGCCCGCGACCTCATGCCGCGTCTGCTGCACGCCATCCTGCCGATCCCGCACAAGGGCTCCTCCCGCTGGGGCGAGGCCTGGATCCCGGTTGTGGCCCCGATTGTCGGCGCCATTATCGGCGCTTGGCTGTTCGTGTTCTTCTTCGCCAGCTGATTCGTTGATTGATCCATATATGCAAATGGCCTCCGCTCGTTTTGGGCGGAGGCCATTGTCGTTGAATCAGGTAAACGCAGAGACTACTGCTCCAGGAACACCTGCGGGGCCTTCATGAAGTTCGTGGCACAGTGTTCGCCGCAGAAGTAATAGGACTTGCCCTCATACTCGCGCGTGATCGCATCGGCGTTCACAGCCACGGTCATGCCGCACACCGGGTCGGTGGCGGTTTCGCCGTCCGCGGGGGCGGTGTGGTGCATGTGCATTCCCGTATCCATAGTGTTCTCCTTGTTGGTTGGATTATTGGATTGGTCAGATACGTGATTGGTTTGATTCAGCGTGGTGCGATCGTCGATGATGACGGTCGGCTCGTGAGGCGCGTTGGATGTGGCGGAGCCGGTGATGTTGGCGGCGTTGGCGGATTCGGCCGATCCGGCTGATTCGACATCCGCCGTGCTGCTGCCCGAACCGGCGGGACCATCGGCAGCACCCACGTTGATGTTCGCTCCATGCAGCCGGTTCGCGTTCAGCACCAGGCACACTGAGCTCAACGCCATCGCCAGACCCGCGATCATCGGGCTCAACAGCCAGCCGGTGAACGGGTAGAGTACGCCGGCGGCCACCGGAATGCCGATGACGTTGTAGCCGAACGCCCACCCCAGATTCTCGCGGATGTTGCGCATCGTGGCATTGGACAGGTTGATGGTCTTGATGACGCCGCGCAAGTCGCCGCTCATCAAGGTCACGTCCGCCGACTGCATCGCCACGTCCGTGCCGGTGCCGATGGCGATGCCGAGATCCGCCTGAGCCAGCGCGGGGGCGTCGTTGATGCCGTCGCCCACCATCGCAATCAGAGTGCGGGATTGTGCGGCCGTGCGGGAGGTGCCGTACGCGGACTTGGCGGCGGCCTCGTCGCGTTCGCGCTGCAGTTTGGCGATCCAGTAGGCCTTGCCGTCCGGCTTGACCTCGCAGATCACCGTATCGATGCCGACTTCGCGGGCGATGCGCCCGGCTACCTCGGCCTTGTCGCCCGACAGCATCACCGTGCGGATGCCGCGTGCGCGCAACGCCGCGACGGCCTCACGCGAGCCTTCCTTGACTGTGTCCTGCTCGTAGCTCGGCTTGTCCCAGTCGGCGGCCGCGTCCACCACGCCGCGCGTGATGGTGCCGGTCTTGTCGAACACCACGGTGCCGATGCGACGCGCCTGTTCCAGCGCCTTGGCACTGGTGACCAGCACGCCGTTGGTGGCGCCCAAGCCCAGCGAGACCGTCACCGACAGCGGCGTGGCCAGTCCCAGCGCGCACGGGCAGGCGATGATCAGCACACTGACCGCAGTGACCAGCGCGTGCGCCAGTTGCGGCGCCGGGCCCAGTGACACCCAGATGGCGAACGTCCAGATGGCGATGATCATCACCGCCGGTACGAAATACCGGGCGATCTTATCGGCCAGTTGCTGCACCGGCGCCTTGGTCGCCTGGGCGCGGGCCACCATCGCCGCGATCTGCGAGAGTACCGTGTCCGCGCCGACTTGGGCGGCGCGCATCACGCAGTCGCCCTTGAGCAGCACGGTGGCCCCCGGTCACCGGGTCGCCTGCGGTTTTGGAGACCGGCTTGGATTCGCCGGTGATCATCGATTCGTCGATACGCGCCTCGCCGGCCACGATCACGCCGTCCGTGGGCACGCGCTCGCCGTTCTTGACGACCAGCAGGTCGCCGGTGACGATGGCGTCGATGTCGGTGTCCGTGAAATGCGCCGGATTACGCCATTCGATGCCGTCCACATTGTCTGCGGAAGTGGCGTTGAGCTTGTGCGCGGTGCGCGGGCGCAGTCTGATAAGCGACTGCACCGCCTTGCCGGTGCCTTCGCGGGCCTTGGCCTCCAGCAGGCGGCCGACCAGCACCAGGGTGATGACCACGCCGACCGATTCGAAATACGGCTCGCGCGAGCCCTCCGGGAACACCCACGGGGCGATGCAGGTCACCAGCGAATACAGGTAGGCGGCCGAAGTGCCCAGCGAGACCAGCGAGTTCATGTCGGGGGAGCGGTGCGCCAGCGCGGGGAAGCCGACCGTGTGGATCGGACGCCCGCAGTAGAACATCACCGGCGTGATGAGAATGGCCTGCAGCCACGGGTTCACCATCCAATGCGGCGCCAGCGCGGGATTGGCCATATGCAGCATGGTGACGGCGAATACCGGCAACGTCAGTACCGCGCCCACAATCACCAGCTTCGTCAGCGCCTTGATCTCATTGGCGCGTTCAGCCGCCTCTCGCCGCTCGGCCTCCGCCGCATCCACAACCGGAGCTCCAACCCGCAAGTCTGAGGGAGAGACCCCCTCGGCTTCGGCCGAGCCGTCAGCACGCGGGCGAAGCCCGTCCTTATCCGCACCGTCCTTACTCTCCTCTCCCTCAACCCTCAACAACCCATGCACCATATTCATGCCGCATGCAAACGGATATTCGCCCGCCGGCAACGCCGGTAGTTCCACGTCGGTGGTGGCGTTGCCCGGCAGCATGGCGTCAAGCCCCAGATCCGCGAACACCACATGCGAAGTGCATTCGCCGGTCTCCTGTCGATCGAAAGTCAGCGTGATCGGCGTACCCGTGCGCATGCTGATCACGGCGGGGGAGTACCCGCCCTTGACGGTGATTGTTGCGGATTGGCGTTCGCCGGAGGCGTCCATGGCCCCGGCCGTGGCTTTCTGCGTTCCGAAGAAGAACCGCAGTACCAGCCATGTCAATGCGGCCGCCGCTATCAGCGCCGTGGCGGCCGAGAAGATGCTGAGCTCCATAACCGTTCCTTCCCCTTGTTTGTTGTACTGAACAACAGTGTATACCCTATACCCCTAGAGGGTATATAATGGGGTGTGTTCAGCTGACGGATAAGTATCAGGGGGTTTGCGATGCATGGTTATGACGAAGACAAGGCCAAGGTCATCGCACGATTGCGCCGTATCGAAGGACAGGTGCGTGCCATCACGCAGATGGTGGAGGATGACAAATACTGCATCGATATCCTGACGCAGATTTCGGCGTCGAATTCGGCGCTGAAATCCGTGGCGTTATTGCTGCTGGACGATCATCTCAACCATTGCGTGCGGCAGGCGTCGGTCCAGGGCGGCGAGGTGGCCGATGAAAAAACTTGCGGAGGCTTCCGCGGCCATTGCGCGTCTCGTCAAATCGTGACGAGTTTTACCGTCATTCACCATCGATGACATACTGGGTACCATGTTTGAGCAAATAGGAACCGTGATTATCGTCATCGTCGTGCTAGTGGTTGGTGCAGGGCTTGGCCTCTTCGCCGGCTTCGTGCTAGGCCGTCATAAGGGTCAGGAGATGGCTCGAGGCGTCAAAAGCGAGGAGCTGGAGGAGGCCAAGACCTCGCTGGAGAATGCGCGATTCGAGAACGCTGAGCTCAGCGCTCGCAATGCTGCCGCACAGGCTCAGATTGAAGGCGTGAACCAGCAATTGGCTTTCGCCAAGTCACAACTTGCCCAGGCGCAGCAGGCTGAGCAGATTCGCATTCAGCAGGAACGTGAGCGTGCAGCTGCGGAGGCAGAACGGAAGCGTCAGGCGGATGCTCAGGCCGCCGAGGCCAAGCGTGCTGAACAGGAAGCACGTTTGAAAGAACAGAGCAAGGTGCTCGAGGCGCTTGCGCCAGTGGCCAAGAATCTTGATACCTTGCAGAACAAGGTCACGCAGATCGAAGAGGGCCGCAAGAGGGAAATGGGCGCATTGGGAGCCCAACTCAAGGGGCTCAACGATCAGCAGGCCCGTTTGGACAAGGAAACCAGTTCCTTGTCCGCCGCGTTGCGCAACAACAAGGTGCGTGGCGCGTGGGGCGAGGCCCAGCTCAAGAACATTGTCGAGTCCGCCGGATTGCTGGAACATGTCGATTTCGACACCCAGGTGGTGGTCACGGATGCCGATGGGCGTACGTTGCGCCCGGATATGATCGTGCATCTGCCGGGAGGCAAGACCATTCCGATTGATGCCAAAGTGCCTTATGCCGATTACCAGCGTGCCTGCGAAATCCCGGACACCGCCAGCCCCGAGGATATTGCCCGCCGCGATGATTTGCTGCGGTCCCATGCCAAGGCGTTGCGCGAGCATGTACGTGCTCTCGGCGAAAAGGCCTATTGGAATGCCTTTGATGTAGCACCTGATTTTGTGGTGGCCTTCATCCCCAATGAGGCACTACTGCAGGCCGCGCTCGAAGCCGATCCCACACTGATGGATGATGCGTTCTCTCGCAAAGTGGCGCTCACCTCGCCGGTCACGCTCTGGGCCGTGCTGAAATCCGTGGCCTATGCCTGGCAGCAGCAGTCGCTCACCGATGACGCCAAGCAGCTGTTCGATTTGTCCCGAGAACTGTACGAACGGTTCTCCACGCTGGGTGATTATGCCATCAAATTGGGCACCCAGATTACTAAGACGGTCAGCGCCTACAACAAGTTCGCGTCCAGTTTGGAACGCCGTGTGTTGCCCACCGCTCGCAAGCTGCAAAAAATCGAACCGACCAAGATCATCGAGGAAGTACCGATCATCGAATCAGATAAAGGCAATGTGAGCGAACTGTCCGCCCCTGAAGTGGTGCCGGCCGATGAAGGTGATACTCATCTGACTGCCTCAGGCGATAGTCTGGAGTCATGACTGAATCTGGATTCCGCCCCACTGGTACCCCGGACCTTGCCGTCGCGAAGAGCCATAATGACTTTGCCATGCTGGAGCCGCGTGAACAGCTAGCCACCTTGCTGAAGGAGCATGTGGTGGGCCGTCCGTTCTCCGAACTTGCTGCGGTGACTTTCGACCACCGTGCCGCCACTGTCATGGGCCATGTACTGATTGACGCTTTGGAAGATGCGGGCTATTCGATTGATGACTTCGATGCTGTTGGTGCCTTGACCGCAGCATCTGTGCCCATGGTGTCTGCCATGATCCAGGCCGCCGCCTCTCGTGGCGAGGACCTAGATGGATTCGTGATGGACTTCGTCTACCCGTCCATCAAGGGCCCCTCCATCGAAGGCCGCCGTGTGGTGCTGTTGGATGCTTGGCTGTCCGAAAAGTCGTACGTGCAGACCAGCTCGCTGGTCACCCTGCGCAACGGCAATGAGCTGAGCCTCGACTTTGGCATAGTGGAGCAGCTGGGTGCCAAGGTCGTGGCCATCGCCTCGCTGGTCGGTGGCGGTGCCAAAGACATCAATGTGGTCAACCCCTCCACCGGCGACGAGCAAACGCTCCCCTTCATCCAGGTCTTCGACGAATCCGAACTGCGGTAAATCCACCTTTGACGTCCCTCGCATAAAGTCAGCCGGGCTGAGCAGCGAAGCTGACTAAGAGGAACCGGTGAATAGCGTTATCGAGGAGAAAGATTGCACGCACCCAACCAGATTTCTTTGGCTGCCAAGGCTTCAGGTGAACCGGAATTCCGTGAAATCGGCCTTGGGCCGTGGTCTGAGACCCATCCCGGTGAGCCTCGTCCCGATGATCCGACTTCTTCGAATTATGACGGTCGTTTCGACTCGGTGCTGTTGAACGACGGAGACCGCCGCAACGTATTGGACCGTTACCGCTACTGGACCGTTGCTGCCATTAAGGCCGATCTTGACGCTCGAGGGCGTCACGACTTCGAAGTTGCGGTGGAAAACTGGACCCACGATTTTAACATCGGTTCCATGGTCCGCACCGCCAACGCCTTCCAGGCCAAGCGCGTACACATTGTCGGTCCACATAAGTGGAATCGCAAGGGCGCGTTGATGACCGAACTGTACCAGCACGTCGAACACCACCCCTCCATCGCCGAACTGGTGGAAAGCTGGCATCATCGCATCGCCGGTGAAATCGCCTATGAACGAGCCAAGGCCGGTGCCGCCGCCATCCATGCGCATGATGTGGCTGTGGATGGAGACAACAAGCACCTTCATGAGCTGCTGGCCGAAATCGATGCTTGTGATGCACGCATCAAGGAGCTTCAAGCCGCCCGCGTCATCGCCCTCGACATTATTCCCGGCGCAGTGCCGATGGAAGCCTATGCCTTCCCCAAGCGGTGCCTGCTGCTCTTCGGTGCAGAAGGCCCCGGATTGAGCGAGAAGGCCCTCGCATTGGCCGACGATGTGGTCTACATCTCTCAATTCGGTTCCGTGCGCTCCATTAATGCAGGCGCTGCGGCGGCCGTGGCCATGCACGCATGGATTGCCCAACACGCCGTATCAGGCGTGTAGCCATGCGCCGACAATCCTGCCGCATGGATCGGCGGTCTCATCGTCACCAGAAAAGCGGATATCAAATAATGACCCGAGTGCCTGCCCTGCTGAAATGGTCTCAAAGGGTAGGAAAATGCGGTTTCCCGACAACTGCGTGTCACATACGGCTCATATAGTTATGGCCATGCCAACATTTTCACGCGAAGAAATCGTGCATTTGGGCGATCTGGCCCGAATCGCGCTCACCGATGAGGAAATCACCCGTCTGCAGGGCGAACTGAACGTCATCGCAGACTCCATCAACAAGGTCCAGGAAGTCGCCTCCGACGATGTGCCGCCGACCGCCAACCCGGTTCCGCTGGAAGCCTACCTGCGCCCGGACGTCGCCGAAACCCCGCTCACGCAGGAAGAGGCGCTCGCCGGTGGCCCGAAGACCGAGGCCGGCATGTTCGTGGCACCGCGAATCCTGGGAAGCGAGGAGTAATCGATGAGCAACGAAACCGCAACTCTCGTCAAACTGTCTGCTGCCGAGCAGGCCGCTGCCGTCAAGAAGGGCGACGTCACCTCTCGCGAGCTCGTCGAAGCCCACCTCAAGGTGATCGAGGCTGCCGAGCCGTCCATCAAGGCCTTCCTGAAGGTTTCCGGCGATGTGGCTCTCGAGCAGGCCGACGCCTTCGACGCCAAGTCCGCCGAAGACAAGGCCGCCCTGCCTGAGCTGGCTGGTGTGCCGATCGCCATCAAGGACATGATCGTCACCAAGGGCATCGAAACCACCGCCGCATCCAAGATCCTCGAAGGCTGGGTGCCGCCGTACGACGCCACCGTCATCGAGAAGCTCAAGGCCGCGGGCATGCCGCTGTTGGGCAAGACCAACCTCGATGAATTCGCGCAAGGCTCCTCCACCGAGC
>ENA-OQDC01001614-OQDC01001614.1-human-gut-metagenome-genome-assembly--contig:-NODE-1614-length-10762-cov-3.465820_pt1 | contig 10762 bp, 13 predicted proteins | sample MGYA00242770_ERZ504601 | MGnify/ENA primary metagenome ERZ504601 (study PRJEB26092, sample SAMD00036305) | human gut metagenome | host: Homo sapiens | study: EMG produced TPA metagenomics assembly of...
ATCATGATTTTGTGTATAATTATAGTATCGGTATTTGTTATTGCATATAGGATAAAATTTTATGCATAATCAAACAGCGATATTATTTTTTTTACAAGGGGAAAAAGATGAAATTATTAAGTTTTGCAATCCCATGTTACAATTCAAAGGATTACATGGAGCATTGTATAGAGTCTATCCTGCCGGGTGGAGATGATGTGGAGATAATTATTGTTGATGATGGTTCAAAGGATGAGACAGCAGCGATAGCTGACAGATATGCAGCCGAATATCCTGACATAGTAAAGGCTGTACACCAGGAGAACGGTGGACATGGAGAGGCTGTAAACACAGGTCTCAAAAATGCCACAGGCAAATATTTCAAGGTCGTTGACAGCGATGACTGGGTGGATTTGGAATCATACAAGAAGATACTGGACAAGCTAAGGGAGTTTGAGCAGGAGAATACACAGATTGATATGCTTCTTGCCAACTATGTCTACGAGAAAGAAGGAGCAAGGCGTAAAAAGGTTATGCGTCAGACCGGCTTTCCACGCAATGAGATATTTACCTGGAGTGATATAAAGCATATTCACAAGGGACATTACATACTGATGCATTCGGTAATATACAGGACAGAGCTTTTGAGAAGCTGTGGACTCAAGCTGCCAAAGCATACCTTTTATGTGGATAATATCTATGTATATAAGCCGCTTCCGTATGTGCGCACGATGTACTATCTGGATGTGGACTTCTACAGATATTTTATCGGTCGCGATGACCAGTCGGTCAATGAGCAGGTGATGATACGCCGTATTGACCAGCAGATTCGTGTAAATAAGATTATGTTTGACGATGTCAAATTGAATGAGATAACAAATGAGATGTGCAGGAAGTATATGTACAGCTATCTGGAGATTATTACGACTATTTCTACTATTCTGGCAATTATCTCAGGCACCGATGAGAACATGGCTAAGAAGGATGAACTGTGGGCATACATGAAGGAGCACGATGAAGAAACCTATAAGAAGCTGCGCCATGGCGTCATGGGACAGTTAATGAACCTGCCGGGCAAGGGAGGCAGAAAGGTAGCTATCGGTGCGTATAAGCTGTCACAGAAGGTTGTTGGATTCAATTAGACGGATGTGAAATAAGGAGTATTATATGGATGAAGTATATAAGCAAATTGTTAATATAGCAAAAAAATATAATACAAAAAAAGTAGTGCTGTTTGGTTCACGCGCCAGAGGCACGAATCATCCTAAAAGTGATATTGATCTGGCTATTTATGGATGTGAGAATTTTGGTGATTTATCGGATTGTCTTAATGAGGAGTTGTGGTCTTTACTAAAGCTGGACATAATAAATATGGATGATAAGCATATTTCACCGGTACTGGTGACAGAAATAGAAAGGGATGGGAGGGTATTGTATGAAAAAGTTTGACCAGTATGTCAGACACTTGAGGATATTGTCAAGGGCATTTGATGAAGACTTGACAAATGATTTTATTGTGAGCGGTATAATTGATAAATATTATATACAATTTGAGCTGGGCTGGAAGGTCTTAAAGGAGCTGTTACGATATGAGGGTGCTAATCAGGCTGCAACAGGTTCTCCAAGAGAAATTATAAAAACTGCATATGCGTATTATGATTTTATGGATGAGAGTGTCTGGCTTGGAATGTTAAGAGACAGGAATGATACAACTCATATATACAATGAGGAAGCTGCACGTCAGCTTGTGAATAAGGTGCTTGACAGTTATATTCATGAATTTCAGGTGCTGGAAATGAAAATTAAAGAAAGATATTCAGATGAAGTATTATCATCAATTAATTAAAAAAGACCACAGGGCATCAAAACAGATGAACTGTGGTCTTTTAACTTGTAATTAGATTACTCTCCAAGTGTGAGCATGGTATCTATGCAGGCCTTGGCCTTTGTTCTTATATCGTCAGGCAGTATGATTTCTTCTCCGCCTGCTCCATTAACACAATTGTATACATCCATCAGGGTAGTGAGCTTCATATTTGTGGCATACGCAGTCTTTTGAGAGCGGATAGAAGCTCTTTTCAGGGCACTCATACTGTAAGTGCTGCAGTATGCTGTTTTCAGTTCCGATGATAAATTCCCTGTCTGTGCTGTTTTTAGCATAGTCAATGATGCCGGTGGTGCTTCCGATATAGTCAGCAGCCTTTGAAACCTCAGCAAGACACTCCGGATGTACGAGAAGCTTTGCAGCAGGATGAGCCGCTTTTGCTCTCTCAACATCTGCTATTGACATGCGCAGGTGAGTAGGACAGCCACCATGTACAAATTTGAAGGTCTTTTCCGGAACCTGTTCCTCAACCCATGCGCCCAGATTGCAGTCAGGGATGAAAAGAATCTTGTTATTGTCAATATTTTTAACAATTTTTACAGCGGATGAAGATGTGACGCACACATCGCATATGGTTTTAAGCTCTGATGTGGTGTTTATGTAGGCAACCACTGTATAGTCAGGGTTCTCGGCCTTTAACGATTGTAAGAGCTCTACATCGAGCTGCTCCGCCATAGGACAGCCGGCTGAGCTGTTTGACAAAAATACATGCTTGTCAGGAGATAAAATCTTGCAGGTCTCAGCCATGAAGCGGACACCGCACATGAGCACATTCTTCTGTGGTGCTGTGGCAGCCTGCTTGCTGAGTCCATATGAGTCGCCTGTGAAGTCGGCAACCTCAAGTATCTCGTGACTCTGATAAGCGTGAGCTAATATACAGATATCATTTTCCTTCTTTAATCGCATAATCTCATCCTGTAATTCTCTTGTTGTCATCATAATATGATATACCTCTTGAAATTCCTAGTGTGATTGAAGCACAGTTATATCAATGTAAGCCCATTTTGGATTTTACATAAAGAACCGGCCAAAATAAATAAGTTACTTGTCATTATACTTAGCTGTAAACCAACTGTCAACACAAAAGTTTTACAGGTGTCTTGTCAGTTGTAAATTTTAGTGTTATAATACGCCCATTACAGTAAATCGCATCCAGGGCGATGTTGCTAAAGAAGCGGCTACATCGGTGGATGCAGGTAAATAAAAGAGGTAACATACTATGAATACAGATGTACTTATTGTGGGAAGCGGCTGCTCAGGTCTTTATTGTGCGCTTAAGCTTCCAAGAGACATAAGAATTACACTGATAACAAAGTCAGATTTGGAGAGCAATGATTCATTTCTGGCGCAGGGTGGCATGTGCATGCTTAAGGAGCAGTCCGATTTCGACAGCTTTTTTGAGGATACCCTAAAGGCCGGCCACTACGAGAATGACAAGGAGTCGGTTGAGATAATGATAAACACATCACCTGAGGTGGTTGAGGATCTCGTTTCATACGGAGCAGATTTTGCGAGAAATGATGACGGCTCACTTGCCTATACGAGAGAGGGAGCTCATTCACACAACAGAATTATTTTCCATGAAGATGTGACCGGAAAAGAGATAACAAGCACATTGCTTGCACAGGTTAAGAAGCTTTCAAATGTGACACTCATGGAGTATACGACGATGGTTGACATCATCGAAAGGGATAACAAATGCTACGGCGCCATCATCAGAAAACAGGATGGCACGCTGGAAAAGGTGACAAGCGGCATACACTGTCATGGCTTGTGGCGGAGTTGGAGGACTGTACAGATTTTCAACAAATTTCAGACATCTGACAAGGTGACTCGTATCCTTGGTGTGCTTAACGGTACATCTAACTTTATGATGACTAAGATGGTTGATGAAGGTTGGTCATATGAGGACGCCCTCAAGACTGCTCAAGAACTTGGTTATGCTGAAAGTGATCCAACCAACGACGTTGAAGGGTATGACGCCGCTTATAAAGCTGTTATCCTTAGCCAATTTGGTTTTGGTGCTACAATTGATTTTGACGACGTTTCTCACAAAGGCATTACGACATCTCTACAGACGATGTGGCTGTTGCTCAAGAATTGGGTTATGTTATCAAATTGGTTGGTGATGTGCGTGAAGTAGAATCAGGTATCTCAGCAGAAGTATCACCAACATTCTTGCCAAAAAAGTCACCCACTTGCTAGCGTCAACGATGTTATGAATGCAGTCTTTGTTGAATCTATCGGTATCGGTGAATCTATGTATTACGGTCCAGGTGCTGGTCAAAAACCAACAGCAACATCTGTTTTGGCAGACATTATCCGTATTGCTCGTCGTCTTTCAGATGGCAATGTGGGTAAACCATTTAATGAGTTCCATCGTGACTTGCCATTGGCTAATCCAGCGGACGTTAAGAGCAATTACTACTTTGCCCTTGATACGCCAGATGAAAAAGGTAAAATCCTTCACTTGTCTGAAATCTTCAACTCAGAAGATATTTCATTTGAACAAGTCTTGCAACAAAAAGCAAATGGCACAACAGCTCGTATCGTTGTGATTACACATGCTATGTCTAAGACACAACTCAAAGCTGTTACTGAAAAACTTGAAGCAGCAGAAGATTTCACAGTTGTCAATACATTGAAAGTTTTGTCTAACTAATTGATAAGCCCATACTGGTGCGTATAAGAAAGGTATTCAAGGAGAAAAGTCGCTAATAGCTTTCCTCCTTTTGGTGTGTTATTATGAAAATTACTGTTCCAGCAACATCTGCCAATATTGGTCCAGGTTTTGATTCTGTGGGTGTTGCCGTCTCTAAATATTTGACAATTGAGGTGCTTGAACCAGCAGATGTATGGTTTATTGAACATGATTTGGGAGATATTCCTTCCGATGAAAATAACCTCCTCATTTCAACAGCCTTGCAAGTTAAGTCTGATTTGCAACCCCATAAACTGGTTATGACATCAGATATTCCCTTGGCGCGTGGGCTTGGTTCTTCTAGCTCAGTTATTGTCGCAGGGATTGAGTTAGCCAATCAATTGGCAGATTTGAAGCTCTCAGATGACGATAAACTTGATATTGCAACCAAGATTGAAGGTCACCCAGACAATGTTGCCCCAGCTATCTTTGGAAATCTCGTTGTAGCCTCTTATGTGGATGAACATGTTAATAGCATCGTTACAGAGTTTCCAGAGTGTGCCTTTATCGCCTTTATTCCGAGCTATGAACTTAAGACGTCTGAATCACGTGGCGTTCTTCCAAGTGATTTGTCTTACAAAGATGCTGTAGCTGCATCATCTATTGCCAACGTTGCCATTGCGGCTCTTTTTTCAGGGGATTTGGTTAAAGCGGGACGTGCCATCCAAGGAGACATGTTCCACGAACGCTACCGTCAAAAATTGGTTAAAGAATTTGCGACTATTAAGGAATTGTCAGGTCAATACGGTGCTTATGCGACCTATCTTTCAGGCGCTGGCCCAACAGTTATGACCTTGACACCAAATGATCAAGCTGAGGCTCTAAAAACGGCTATCGATGGTCTTGGTTTAGATGGTGAAACCCTCATCCTATCTGTGGATAAAGGAGGTGTTGTCGTTGACTAGAAAAAATCAAGGGCTACTCTTTGGTCTAGCCACCTATATTCAATGGGGATTTCTATCCCTTTTTTGGAAGCTTTTAGCTAGGTGTTTCGGCTTACAACACCTTCTCGTGGCGGATTGTTTTTACAGTGGTGACTATGCTGACTTACGCCCTAGTCGCTAAGCAAAATACACGTTTCAAAAAGGAGCTTGTAGAACTTTGGCAAGATAAGAAAGCCTTGCTTCGTATGCTACTTGCTAGTTTTTTCATAGCAGCTAACTGGTTGATTTATATCTATGCTGTGGGTCATGGTCAAGCGACGCAGGCTAGCCTGGGCTATTACATTTTGCCTATTGTTTCTATCCTGTTTGCCCTCATTTTTCTTCGTGAATCATTGAGTAGGACCATGTGGGCAGCAGTAGTATTGGCCTTTATAGGAGTACTGGTTCTTATTGCCAATACAGGAAAACTTCCCATGGTTTCATTGGGGTTAGCTCTGAGCTTTGGTTTCTATAGTCTAATCAAAAAAGGGGTTAGGATTTCCAGTGACGTAGCCATGCTAGTAGAAAGTGGCTTGCTACTACCTTTTGTAGCTATCTATCTCGTTTTCTTTTCTCCAGAATCATTTTCTTCCTATTCGAGCATGGAAATGTTTCTCCTAGCCATATCCGGTGTGGTGACGGCCGTTCCATTGCTTTGCTTCTCAGAGGCAGTCAAAAGGGCACCGCTTAACCTTATTGGTTTCATCCAGTATCTTAGTCCTACGATTCAACTTCTCGTAGCCATCCTCATTTTTGGTGAGACGGTCAGCTTTGGAGAGCTGAAAGGCTTCTTCTTTATCTGGATGGCCATACTAGTCTTTGTAACTGGCCAAATAGTAACATTTCGTAGAAGTTCCTGATAGCTATCGGGAACTTTTTATAATGCCGACCTAAAAATGAGCCAAGTTTATCTGACAATTTTAGAACTTTAAGATATAATAGTAGTATTAGATTAAAATAGAGGAGAATTTTATGCGAAAAATGAAAAAGCTAGTGAGGTATCTGCTTCTGCTCGCTATTCCAGTTGCCATCGCTGCAGCCTTGTTTGTTTTTAACGGCTCAGGTTATCGCTTGTCAGAACAAGATGCTGCAGACATTGCTTACAAAAATGCAGGTGTCAAAACTTCTGAGATATCTCAATCAACAGTCTCAAAATCACGTTCTGGATTTTATGGAAATTATGAGATTAGTTTCACAACGTCAGACAATCATTTTGAGTATACGATTGACGGTCTGTCAGGGTCTATTTTGAAATATAAGAGTGACCATTCAATGTCTAAAGATGTTGACGGTGCTCAAAAAGGTGGAGAGCCTAAAGACGAGACTCAATCTAGCGAAAGTAAGGACGAGACGGCAGTGTCCAAAGAAACTGCACAAACGACAGCTCTTAATCATGCTGGCCTAGATGAAGGCTCTGTAACAAACTTGAAAACGGAGTTGAAGACCGAAGGAAGCGGTAAAGTCTACAATATCAGTTTTGATTATGCTGCTAGTGGACTACGTTATAAATACGCGGTAAATGCTGATTCAGGAGCTATTGTAGTCTATACGACAGAGTATCTCACAGAAGCTACTGCAGCTGCGCAATAGATCCGTAGATAGTGGGAAAGTTCTCCTTATTTATTAAGGAGAATCCTTGCAATTTCTCTGAAATGTTGTAAACTTAAAGTGAAAACGATAACAGCAATTTTAGAGAGTACCGTAGAATAAAGGAAAATTTGACCATGAAAGAATTCCAAGCATTTAAAGATACGCTTAGCAATAAGACTCTCAAAGACATTTACGAAGAAAGTAAATTGGAAGTCCAAAATGAAACAACCGAAGGTACGGAAGCCTTCTCAGTTGCCTTGGCAACCCAAATGGCTATAAATCTACTTGAAAGCTATGAAAAATGGCTCAAAGAAGAAAGAGCTAAGGAAGAAAAGTAAGATGAGATCCTTATCGACAGACAGGACTTTTCTAATGAGAATATAATGAGGAAATGGATTCATCTTTTAAGGTAAAATCGGTAGTCTAACTTATTTGCAAATTCAGGTCCCCACAATTTCATTTGTCTTGAGATTAAAAATGTGATAGAATAAGACTATTCAGAGGTGCTTTGAAGCCCATTTGTCACAGGAAGCGGTGGTACTGAGAAATCCGCACAAATGTCAAAGCTGGTTGCTGATGGTCAAATTGAATAAAGAGAGGTGTGAGTGGTTGCCACTCAAAACTGGGTGGTACCGCGGATACATATTCGTCCCTGTCATGTTTATGACAGGGGTTTTTTATAGCTTTTAAAGAACCAAGACCGAAGGTCGCAGGTGAATCTAAAGATATTGGTGCAGACGGAGCGAAAGCGAGGTCAACATTGCTATCAAAGGAGGTTGTCATGAAGCAATCTTTTGAGACTAGTAAATTGTATTATGGTTTTCCTATTTTTATCTTGGGTTATCAGGATCAGACCTATGGTTATAATGTGACGACCTGTAGTTCTTCCTACAGTTTAGGAGATTGGCTTGTCTTCGGGGTAGGTAGCAAGGAAAATGCAGCAGACCAGATTAAACATTATCAGAAGTTCACTGTGAATATTCCTGATGAAAGTTTCATACTTCAGATGGAGCAGGCTGGATTTATTAGTCACCGTGAAAAGATTGCTGAACTCTGCTTAGGTTTCCGACCTTCTAAACTGACACAAGCACCTATCTTGGATGCCTGCCCAGTCGTTCTGGATTGTAAGGTCGACAGAATTATTGAGGAAGATGGTACCTGCCATATCTTTGCTAAGATTTTAGATCGCCTTGCTGATTCTGATTTGCTAGATGGCAGGGGCCCTTTTAAAAATGACCGCTTTGCACCGACTTACTTTATGGGTGATGGTCATAAGCGTGTCTATCGCTATCTGGATAACCGAGTTGAACCCATGGGAAGCTTCATCAAGAAAGCGAGGAAGAAAGATGACAAGAGCAGTATTACCACCTGATTGAATTGAGACGGAGCGTCTCGTTTTACGAGTCCGCAAAGTGGCAGATGCTGCGGATATCTATGCCTACGCTAGTTTGCCAGAAGTCAGTCCCCTATCCAGCAGGATTTCAACCTGTCCATACCTTGGAAGATGAGATTTATTATCTAGAGCATATCCTTCCTGAGCGTAATCGAAAAGACAATCTCTTAGCAGACTATGGCATTGTGGTTAAAGGGACCGATACAGTTATTGGCTCTGTTGATTTCAATCATCGCCACGACGATGATGTGCTGGAGATTGGCTATACTTTGCACCCAGACTATTGGGGTCAAGGTTATGTGTCCAGAAGCCGTGCGTGCTTTGATTGACCTAACTTTTAAGGAGTTGGGCCTTCACAAGATTGAACTGACCTGTTTGGGGACAATGTCCAAAGTCAACGAGTCGCAGAGAAGCTTGGTTTCACTCATGAAGCTTGCATAAGGGATCGCAAAGATGCTCAGGGCAACCGTTGTGACAGTCTGATATATGGATTGCTGAGGAGTGAATGGGAAGTCCAAGACCAACATTAAAAATAGAAATAACTAGAAAGGACACACACATGTCTAAAGAACTTTCACCTAAATACAATCCAGCTGAGGTTGAGGCTGGTCGTTACCAAAAATGGCTTGATGAAGATGTTTTCAAGCCTTCAGGCGATAAAAAGGCTAAGCCTTATTCCATCGTCATTCCACCACCAAACGTAACCGGAAAACTTCACTTGGGTCACGCTTGGGATACAACTTTGCAGGATATCATTATCCGTCAAAAACGTATGCAAGGTTTTGATACGCTTTGGCTTCCTGGTATGGACCACGCTGGAATTGCCACTCAAGCTAAGGTTGAAGCTCGTTTGGCCGAAAGTGGCATTTCTCGATATGACCTTGGTCGTGAAAAAGTTCCTTGATAAAGTCTGGGAATGGAAAGACGAGTATGCGGCAACTATCAAGGAACAATGGGGTAAGATGGGCCTCTCTGTAGACTACTCTCGTGAGCGTTTCACCCTTGACGAGGGGTTGTCAAAAGCCGTTCGCAAGGTCTTTGTAGAGCTTTACAAAAAGGTTGGATTTACCGTGGTGAGTTTATCATCAACTGGGATCCCAAAAGCCCGCACAGCCCTTTCTGATATTGAGGTCATTCACAAGGATGTGGAAGGTGCCTTCTACCACATGAACTACATGTTAGAAGACGGTTCACGTGCCCTGGAAGTGGCAACAACTCGTCCTGAAACCATGTTTGGGGATACTGCCGTAGCTGTTAACCCAAATGATGATCGTTATAAAGACTTGATTGGTAAAAATGTTATCTTGCCAATTTTGAACAAGCCAATCCCAATCGTTGGCGATGAACACGCAGACCCTGAATTTGGTACTGGTGTGGTTAAAATCACTCCTGCTCATGACCCTAACGACTTCTTAGTTGGTCAACGCCATAACTTGCCACAAGTCAATGTCATGAATGATGATGGCACAATGAATGAATTGGCTGGCGAATTCAACGGTATGGACCGCTTTGAAGCACGTAAGGCCGTTGTTAAGAAATTGGAAGAAATCGGTGCCCTTGTCGAAATCGAAAAGATGACTCACTCAGTTGGTCACTCAGAACGTACAGGTGTGCCTGTTGAACCACGTTTGTCTACACAATGGTTCGTTAAGATGGACCAACTGGCTAAAAATGCCATCGCTAACCAAGATACAGACGATAAGGTTGATTTCTATCCACCTCGTTTCAATGATACCTTCCTTCAATGGATGGAACATGTCCACGACTGGGTTATCTCTCGTCAGCTTTGGTGGGGTCACCAAATCCCTGCTTGGTATAATGCTGAAGGTGAAATATACGTTGGCGAAGAAGCACCAGAAGGTGACGGCTTGGAAACAAGACGAAGATGTTTTGGATACTTGGTTCAGTTCTGCCCTCTGGCCATTCTCAACTATGGGCTGGCCTGATGTCGACTCAGAAGACTTCAAACGTTACTTCCCAACCTCAACACTTGTCACTGGTTATGACATCATCTTCTTCTGGGTGTCTCGTATGATCTTTCAATCATTGGAATTCACAGGTCGCCAACCATTTAAGAATGTCCTTATCCACGGTCTTATCCGTGACGAGCAAGGACGTAAGATGTCTAAGTCCCTTGGTAACGGTATTGACCCAATGGATGTTATCGAAAAATACGGTGCTGATGCCCTTCGTTGGTTCCTTTCAAACGGTTCTGCACCAGGTCAAGACGTGCGCTTCTCCTACGAGAAAATGGATGCTTCTTGGAACTTCATTAACAAGATTTGGAACAT
>ENA-OQDC01001615-OQDC01001615.1-human-gut-metagenome-genome-assembly--contig:-NODE-1615-length-10751-cov-3.214703_pt1 | contig 10751 bp, 12 predicted proteins | sample MGYA00242770_ERZ504601 | MGnify/ENA primary metagenome ERZ504601 (study PRJEB26092, sample SAMD00036305) | human gut metagenome | host: Homo sapiens | study: EMG produced TPA metagenomics assembly of...
TTACAGCTTTCTATCTGCCTTAACTGTTCAAGCAGAAGTCCTGCGTTGTATCTTCTGAATTGCGGACCTGTTGCTGGATAAAGTGCATCACCAACATAACATATGTCTTTAACCACCAACGCAAGACACCCCTTTGCGTGGCTTGAAGCTATTGGAAATATATGAAGATTTATATCATCATCAATATACATATCATCTGTAACAATATCACCCATTCCTGTATATCTTAATGTATTCTTTCCCTGATACATATTCTTAAAATGTATATCAGACACATTTTTTTCATATTGATCCGGGTGAAAATGAGACAGAACTATATTAATATTTTTTTCCGGCCTGATTATAAGAATTAATCATTGCCGGTATATCAGAATGGCTTCCTGTATCATAAAGCCATATATTATGTCCGGTTTCTACAATTACAACTGTACACGACAACGGATTTCTTGTCGGCGTAATATAACTTATATTCTCATCTTCCCTGACTAATGATACTTTTTCAACAACTTGTGAATTCATATTACAGAATTATTCCTTTAAGATTATCCTGAATTCCTTTTGCAATCTCAGGCTTATTCATTGAATATATATGAATATTCTTAACACCATTAGCCAGCAGGTCTATAATCTGGTCTGAGGCATATATAACCCCCGCCTGTTTCATAGCATTTTCTGTATCACCATATTTATCAATAATATTCTTAAATCTTTCCGGCACATTGCAGCCTGATAATTTAACAGCATTCTTAACCTGTGCTCTCTTGGTAATAGGCATAATTCCCGGTATTATTGGAATATGTATGCCAGCTTCCCTTACCCTGTACATAAAGTTAAAGAAAATGTTATTATCAAAGAACATCTGTGTTGTAAGAAATTCACAGCCTGCCTTAACCTTTTCCTTAAGACCATTAATATCATCAAACTTATTCTTGGAATCTGGGTGTACTTCTGGATAACACGCACCACCAACACAGAAATCACCTGTCTTTTTAATCAGTTCTACAAGCTGTGAAGCGTGTTGAAATTCTGTAAATACTTCTCCGTCATAATCTCTAGGAATATCTCCGCGGAGTGCAAGAATATTTTCAATTCCAGCCTGCTTCATCTCTGTTAAAGCTGTATTAATGCTTTCTTTAGTTGCACATACACAAGTAAGATGTGCCATTGCTGGAACCTGATATTGCTTCTGGATTTCACTTGCAAGTTTAATTGTATTGCCCTTAGTGCTTCCTCCCGCTCCATATGTAACGCTCATAAAGCTTGGTTTCAATGAGGCTATATGTAAAGCTGCCTCCTTAACCATCTCAAAATCCGTGTCTTTCTTTGGTGGGAATACCTCCATTGATAATGTTTCCTGTTCCCTGTCTATAATATCTCTTATCTTCAATATCTTTTACCTGCCTCGTCTGTATCTTTACTTACTATCTGATTAATATAATTACTTTAATCAATACAATTATTTTAACTATATTAATCAATTAAATTATTTTAACCATTACAATTATTTTGATTAATATAATTATGATAACTCTATTATTTATATAATTCAATAAAATGCGCTAAAAGATTAATAATTACTATGGAAGCTTTAATTATAATGTGCTATTATATAGCCTGTTTTTCATAATACTAATTATTTATAAGGAGGTTCTATGTTTCAGTCATTCGAAGCTAAACACCCTAAGTTCTATCAGGTGTTCAGGCTTTTTATTATTACATTTGCATCAATATTATATGCGTGGAATTTGCGCTGTTTTGCTAAGACCGCAGGACTTTTCCCTGGAGGATTTTCAGGACTTTCCCTGCTTTTACAGGAAATAATCATTAAGTTCTTACATATAACTATACCTTTCAGTATATTTAATATTGCACTTAATCTTTTTCCTACTTATATTGCATTCAAATACATCGGAAAGAAATTTACCATTTACTCAATTATAGTTATATTTTTATCAAGTATATTTGTGGATATTCTTCCACCTTATGTATTCACTAATGACGTGCTTTTGATAAGCGTGTTTGGTGGAATTATCAATGGATTTGCAATAAGCTTATGCCTTAACGCTGGTGCAACAACCGGTGGTACAGATTTTATAAGCATATTCTTATCACACGAAAAAGGAATAGATGCCTGGAACTATATTCTGCTTGGAAATGTTGTAATGCTTGCTGTTGCCGGTGCTATGTTTGGCTGGTCAATCGCTCTTTACTCAATCATATACCAGTTCTGTAGTACTCAGGTTATCCAGTGGTTATATAAGCGTTACAAGAAGGAAACTCTTTTTATTATCTCAGACAAGTCTGATGAAATATACCAGATTATTAAAGAAACTACTCATCACGATGCTACTCTATTCAAGGGAGTTGGCTGTTATGAAGGCAGGGAAAAGACACTTCTTTACTCTGTAATTCATTCAGAGGCAACAAGACAGCTTATACCGCTTATACGAAGTGCTGATCCTCACGCCTTTATAAATATAGTTAAAACCGAAGAACTAGATGGACGTTTTCACGATATCCCTCACGATTGATTATCTCCACTCAACATCTCCAGCTTCAGCTACAGCCTTTCTTAAGCCAGCAAGACGATTAATCGCTTCATTAAGTGTATCGTCCTGCTTGGCAAAATGAAATCTTATAAGATTATTTACATCTTCCCTAAAGAAGCTTGAACCCGGTACTGCCGCAACCCCTACATACTGTGCCAGCCATTCACAGAACTTCACATCATCTTTTACTCCAAATTCACTCACATCAACAAGCACATAATAAGCACCCTGTGGGTCTGTATATTTTAAACCAAGCTTTTCTAAACCGCCGACAAATACCTCTTTCATATGTGCATAATGTGCCGCAAGTTCATCATAATACTTGTCATCGAATTTCAATCCAACTGTTGCGGCTTCCATAAGTGGTGCGGCCGCACCTACTGTAAGAAAATCGTGTACCTTCTTAACCCTGTCGATTATTTCAGGATTAGCAATTACATATCCAAGTCTCCAGCCTGTAATAGAATATGTCTTTGACAATGAATTACATACGATAGTTCTTTCTCTCATTCCGTCAAGTGCCTGCATATATATATGTTTGTTAGGTGCGTACACAATATGCTCATACACTTCATCTGTCACAACATAGGCATCATATTTCTTTACGACATCTGCTATTGCAGTTAATTCCTCGAATGTAAATACCTTTCCACAAGGATTTGACGGATTGCACAGGATAAGTGCTTTCGCTCCCTGTTTAAAAGCATTTTTCTAACTGCTCAATGCTAAATGTAAAATCTGGTGGAACAAGTGGAACATATATCGGTTCTGCTCCTGAAAGAATAGTATCTGCACCATAATTCTCGTAAAATGGTGAGAAGATTACTACCTTATCCTTAGGATTGGTAATGCTTAACATTGTCGCCATCATAGCCTCTGTACTTCCACATGTAACTACAATCTCTGATTCAGGGTCAACCTTAATTCCTGAAAAATGTTCATATTTGGCAGCTATTGCATCTCTGAAATTCTTAGCTCCCCAAGTCAAAGCATACTGATGAGGTCCTTCACTTGCAACCTCTGACAGTCTGTCTGTTATCTGCTTAGGTGGGTTAAAATCTGGAAAGCCCTGTGATAAATTCACTGCACCATATTTATTGGCTATTCTTGTCATTCTTCTTATAACAGAATCTGTAAATCTTTCGTTCTCTCGCTTAATTCTTTCATAATCTGCTCTTTCTTCCAATTACCGGATATTTAATCTTTCCACAGTAACAAACATATATTGTACTGCCTTATCAGTATAACATACTTTTATCATATGTTAATAGTATATTACCTAGATTGTGTGCATTATTGTGAGTTATACACTATTTTTTATATCAATAATGTATAATTACTTCTGTGCTTCTGCATATAATCTGACATATTGTTTAGAATTTCATACTATACACTTTAAGGTCAACTTTCCCATTAACTACTTCAATCCCTGTCTGCCTTAATGCAGCTCCTGCCTGTTTGTCCTGCACCGCCAAATTGCAAATGCACCCCGACAGTTCTCCCTTGGAATTAACAACCCTGTAACATGGTATATTATCTGGGTCAGGATTTCTATGAAGTGCATTACCTACTGCTCTTGCCATTCCTTTATTACCAGCAAGCTCCGCTATCTGTCCATAGGTCGCAACACAGCCCTTAGGTATTTTCTTTACCGCTTCATATATCCTTTTTGTTGGATTATCAGTAACAAGCTCGTAGCTTTCCTTAATCATTGTCTTAATAGCATCATCTGGCACTGAACCATCGAGAATTATTGTGTTCCAGTTCTCCTTGTTCTGGTGCCATCCGGGAATTACCGATTTGAAAGCACTTCTCCAGTAATCTCTCCATTCTTTATCTGCCTTCACATTCAGATTAACGTATCCGTCTTTCTCATATATCCATAAAAAAGCCTTCTTGCTGCATTTAACCCTCACTAACTGCCAGTTAGTATCGCGAAAAGGTGTTTCTACATATGTATCAGGAAATGCCAAGCCATAGTCCAGTGCTTCTTTTCTGCTCTGCATAACTTTCCTCCCTCTTTATTTAATCAATGTATCTGTTGTTAATTTAAAAAAACTGTTTACAGTTCATATTATTAATAGTATCTGTGCTATCAGATTAAATATTTAACCCTATAACCACAGTATAACTTTTAACATACTCACTGTAAACAGTAATACATTATTTGATATATTGAACTATTAATTATTAACTGCCTTACCTTCTGCAAAGCTGTTATTGGCAATCATACCATTTTCTATATCCAAATCTGCCTCTTTGCTGTCAAGCTTATCTGTCATTATAAATAACACAAGTCCTGCCGTAAACAATAACACTATCATAGACACACCGATATTAATGCTTCCAAATATCTGAGAAGCCGCACCTACAACCAATGTTCCCAAAAAAGAAGCTCCTTTTCCGCATATATCCATAAGTCCGAAATATTCTCCTGACCTTTCAGCCGGTATTATCTTTGCAAAATAAGAACGTGACAACGCCTGTATGCCGCCCTGAAACATACCAACAAATATAGCTAATACCCAGAACTGCCACTGGCTTTTCATAAATACTGCAAATACTGTAATTCCTATGTACGCTATTATGCAGGCAGTTATAAGACGTCCTGTGCTGTATTTTGAGGTAAGCCTTCCAAATATAATAGCAAATGGAAATGCTACAAGCTGTGTAACAAGCAGAGCCAGAAGCAGACCAGTTGAATTGAGTCCAAGTGCTGAACCATAAGCTGTTGCCATATCTATTATTGTATACACGCCATCAATATAGAAGAAAAATGCTACAAGGAACAAGAATATTTTCTTCTGCTTTACAACTCCACAGAGTGTATCCTTAATTCTTACAAAGCTTTCCTTTACTGCGTGTGGCTTTCTTTCAACATAATTAATCTGCTTATAATTCTTAATAAGCGGAACTGTCATTAAGAACCACCATAAAGCTACTATTACAAATGATATGAGCATTGCCGCACTCAGAGAAATTCCTATTTTATTGTATCCTAATACAAAGATAAGGCTTATAATAAATGGAATACAGCTTCCTGCATATCCGTAAGCGTATCCATTTGACGATACAATATCCATTCTTTCATCAGTTGTAACATCTGACAACATCGAATCATAAAATACAAGACTTGATGAAAAACATACCTTAGCAATAATAAATACAACAAGAAATGATATCCACGAACCTGTAATGCCCATTGCCACACACGCAAGACAGCCAGCTATTACACAACCTGAGAATATAGGCTTTTTAAAACCTTTCGTATCTGCGAGCGTTCCAAGCACCGGTCCTAACACTGCTACAATCAGTGTCACAATAGAAGCTGCATATCCCCAGTATGCAAGATAATCTACTGATGATATTCCTGCATTTTCTGCAAGATAATTAAAATATATAGGTAATATCGTAGACACCATAAGAATAAATGCCGAATTACCAACATCATATAATATCCAGCCATTTTTCATTAGTTGTAAGCTTAAATCTGTTATTGCTTTTACCCCTCATACTGCACCTCTTTCCTTATAAAGCTTTCCACACTCTGAATATTATCCGATATACACTGTTTCTGATTATTATCACAACCTTCTATAAGAACCGAACCAAAGCTATAATTAAATGCTTTATCCAGCTCACAATCATTATTTAAAAATCCGTCGAATTTAATAATTGACTGATATGCCGTGTTCTTCGCGTGTCTGTATAACGATAACAATTTCACCGTGCTGTCATTGCACGCCTTATTCTTATGGTAATTCACAATCAAGCCGTGCATTTCCTTATAATTGCCTGATACCTTAAGTAAAAGATATATAAACCAGCGTTTTATATGCGATGGTGCAACAAGCAGATTGTTGTAGGAAATCATTCCTTCAAGTGCCTTTTTCACGTCCTGCATAGTTGTATCTGGATAAAATTCACTTATTACCTTTGCATTCTCCTCTGACGGAATAATATGCCTTACCAGCGACTGTGTTATTGGATTTTTCTTATCCATAATCATAAGTTCCCTGTCAAACTCAACTTCTATCTCGGCGTGCGATATTCCGCTTTCGTTTATCTTATCCTCAATATAACCATGACAGCTTACATCAAGTGCAAAATGGTTAAGCACCCCATAAGTGTAAGCCAGATATGGCTCTCTGTTATTCTTTCCTGATATTACTTTTCTTGCTCTCTCAAAGAATTCCTTTCCTGAATGTCTGTGCAGTTCATACCCGATACTGTTAATTGCATTGGACTTTAGTGGCTTATAATAAAATAAAATGTCCGGACCGTGTAACCCTATAAGATATAATTGTGGGTACTTTTCAACTATCTTTTTCTCATTACCGTCCAGCATTGTACGCACCTGCTGTCCCATTCTATAATGTGCATATGTTGATGGCATATCTTCCTCCCGTTATTACAAAAAAATCCAGTGATATAAATAAACCTTTAATATTGGTTCTTTATATCACTGGATTATATTACTATACTGTAAATTCCACTTCATAATCTTTTTAAATTTGTGTAAATTACTGTGTAATATTTTTAAATTTCTGACTCTCTCATTATACTATATTAAATTATTAACGAAATGTAGTATGCTATTGATTTAAAGCGGCAGTTATCTCATCATACTATGTTAAATTGTTAGTAAATCTTATAAATGCCTCTCTTCCCTTTTCATCTGTCTTGTATACACCTGCACACTCAAGCACCTGAACGAATACTTTGCCAATCTCTGATTTTATTATCTCATCAACGTTGCCCCTGGTTATATCATAATTATCTTTCCAGCTTTCAACCCATTCTGCGTGCTTTTCAATCTCGCTTATTAAGCGGATAGCTTCATTATTTAATAGTGCATTTTTTAAAATACCCATTTCCTTATCAAGACGTGCCGGAAGTATTGCCATTCCCATAACTTCAATAAGTCCGATATTCTCCTTCTTGATATGGTGAAGGTTAGCTGACGGATGGTACACACCCCAAGGACACTCCTTAGTCGTAATATTATTCCTTAATACAAGATCCATCTCGTAATTATCAGCTTTTCTTCTACATATCGGAGTTATCGTATTATGCTGTTCACCATCTGTATTGCAGTATATGAAAGCTTCTTCATCAGTGTAGCCTCTCCATTTGTATAATATATAATCGCAGGCATTAACAAGACTTTCTTTATTATTACTGCTGAGTCTTATTACCGACATAGGCCAGTTAAGAATTCCCGCCTTGACATCACCGAACTGCCCCATATCAAATGTATACACATACTCTGCCCTTGCCATAGGAAACTCATATGCACCACCCTGAAAATGGTCGTGGCTTAATATTGAACCACCTACAATCGGCAGGTCAGCATTAGAACCTAATGTGTAATGAGGAAATTTCTCTGTGAACTCGATAAGTTTCTTAAACGTACTCTTATCAATCTTCATAGGTATATGCTTGTCATTAAACACTATGCAATGTTCGTTATAATATACATATGGCGAATACTGCATATAATATTTCTCGCCGCTTAATTCAAGCGGTATAACCCTCAAATTCTGTCTTGCAGGATGTGACAGCGTACCGGCATAACCTTCATTTTCCTTACACAAAAGGCACTTTGGATAACCACTTGCCGTCATCTGTCCCTGCCTGATTATATCCTTCGGGTCTTTCTCCGGCTTTGACAGATTAATCGTTATATCTATAGTGCCATATTCTGAATTGTACTTCCATTTCTGGTCCTTCTCAATTCTGTCACAGCGTATATAATTACAGGCTTTATTAAGCTCATAGAAATAATCTGTAGCAAACTTAGGACTATTATTATAAAGCTCCTTAAAATGCTTTCTCACAACAGAAGGCATTGGAGTAAGTACACCCATTATCTTAGTGTCAAATAAATCCTTGTTAAGCTGGGTATCTTCAATAAGTCCGTCATTTATGGCTGTTTCAAGGCAGTCTGAGAGAATTTCGGCTATTCTTCTTGTGATATGCTTCTTGCTCTCAACATCACCCTTAATTGCCTCACTGTCTGTATCAAGTCCGATTTTTTCAAAGACTTCCAGCAGTCTGTTAGTTACATATATCTTGTCATCTTCTTCTATCAGTTCATTCATTAAAGCATAATTAACAAGCTCTAATATAAGACCGTCTATATCTTTCATATTATTCTGACACCTCCGCAATGTCTGATTTGTAATATCATACTTGCACCATCACCGAATATCTTATCCATATTTCTTCTGTATTCATCTACGGCATTATCTTTTACAATTGCAAGTATTGTTCCTGCAAATCCACCTCCGTGAACCCTGCATACTCCATTACTGTATGCACCATTACTATATGAACCATTATAACCTAAGAATATTTCACTCATCATAAGTCCAAGTGAAACGCCCTGATTGGCAGTATCTTTGGTTGAATATATATTTTGAAGATATTTGTAAGATGAATCACCAGACTTTGATACCAGCCTTAAGAATTCATCAATATTTCCAGATATAAGAGCATTTACTTCATTTTCTACTCTCTCATTTTCCTCTATAAAATGAACTGCTCTTAGTATGCTCCTGTCACCGAACTTCTCCTGTAGCTCTTTAAAATTATCAAGTATATCCTTTAATGTAATGCCACGAAGAACCTCCTGTCCGAAGTAACTTGCAACTGCATTCATCTCACGGCGGATATCTGCATAATCATCTGTCAAATCCTTATGTGAACCTTTAGTATCAGTTATGCACAGGCTGTAACCGAATTTTTTAATATCCACATCAAGCTTATTAACAACTGGATTTTCCTTATTATTAAAATCAATATAGACCATATTGCCAACCGAACATGCCATCTGATCCATAAGTCCACAAGGCTTGCCAAAATACTCATTCTCTGCCATCTGTCCGATAACTGCAATATCTTCTGCTGATATTTTTCCAGCATTATATATATGTGACTGTATTGTTCCTATAAGTGTTTCAAATGCCGCAGATGATGAAAGTCCTGCTCCCATAGGCACATCACTTGTTATAAACGCATCAAATGCTCCTGTCTTGAAACCTTTTTTCTTAAAGCCGGCAATCACACCTTTAACAAGTGCCTTAGTGGTTGAATATTCATCCTTATTAATATCCGTATCTGATAATGACACTTCTAGCATTGGATAATCGTCCGACACAATTCTTATAATTCCGGCATTAACACCACTATGCCCAGATAAACTGCCTTCCTCTGACACACTCTCCTTGGAATTCACTGGTCTTACCACTGCGATAATATCCAGATTAATAGAAGCCGCAAGAACTTTTCCATTCTGGTGGTCTGTGTGGTTACCGCCAATCTCACTTCTTCCCGGTGCACTGAATATAAGCACATCTCCTTCACCATATAACTGTGTGAAGCGGTTCAGAGCATTAATATATCTTTTCCTCTGGTATTCAAGCTGGCTTTCATCAATATATAGATCCTTTAATATATTATCAATACCGCCCGAACTAATTATGTCACTGCTTATCATCTTCTACCTCTTCCATAAAGTATAATCTCGCTGCAAAATCTTGAAAAAATCGGACATTCTCATTGTAGCCTGTTGCACTGAATGCCTGCTTTAACCTGACACCCGAATACATAAGTGTATCTCCATAAGCTATGTAATCTTCTGTTTCACCATCCATTTTCTTAAGCTTCGATAGTATATCCTGTAACATAGAACCCTGCTTAATATGTATTGGCGATACCATATTAACAAGCTCACCGAATTCTTTAATATCATATTGAAGCTTTCTGTTGTAAAAATGGTATTTCTTAGCTTCATCAAGACCTTTAGCCCTGTAACAGGCATACTGTGTGTTAGGTATAACGTGTTTTGCATAATTAATCCGACAGCTTTCTTCTTATCCGTTGATACTACTGTCCATTCTGCCCTGTTGCCTTTACCATTATTTAATACACTGGCATTACCTGCATTTTCTTCTTCAAAGCTTTCTGTCCTGTAAAATGTACCAGTAAAGAATACATTTCTTAACTTCTTGTACAGTTCAATCTGACATTTCACAGCATTTAATTCCTCTTTATTCATATCACACATATTATAAAGATGAATTGCTTGAAATTAAAGAAAAATACAATTCAAAGCGTTTAACAAAAATTACCGATGAGGTAAAAGAGCTGGATGTGGAAGACCTTATTGCAGAAGAGGAAGTTGCAGTAACGGTTACC
>ENA-OQDC01001616-OQDC01001616.1-human-gut-metagenome-genome-assembly--contig:-NODE-1616-length-10746-cov-4.726716_pt1 | contig 10746 bp, 9 predicted proteins | sample MGYA00242770_ERZ504601 | MGnify/ENA primary metagenome ERZ504601 (study PRJEB26092, sample SAMD00036305) | human gut metagenome | host: Homo sapiens | study: EMG produced TPA metagenomics assembly of...
AAATGTATTTTGTTAACCCATGGTGCAAATTTTTCTACAGCTCTAAACCAATATTGCATATTATCCCAATCACGAAAACGCACATTGCGATTATCTGCATTTTTACTGGGACTATACTTTGCTTTTTTCAGCTTGCCATACTGGATCGTTACCATCAACCCAAGTAACTACAAAGTCAATTGGATAATCTTTTTCTATCATAATAATCTACCTTCTATACTTCATTTTATTTTCAATTTTTTAACAATATAATAAAATTGGGGTTTTGTACATTTTTAATAAATAACATTAATAAGAAATCATAAAGTATAAAATGATTTCTTATTAATATTATTTATTTTTCAAAACTAGAATTTTTCAGGTAAAAATTTTATCAAAATGCTTGTTTTATTCTCTCCTTCATAGGTTCAAAATCTACATTCTCATTATCGTTTATACATATCATTGGTATCAATTGATTTTCTATACTCTTAAATAAGTCTTGATTTTGCTCTACGCCATTATAAATTTCATAAACCTTACCTTTTACATGTCTTCCTATAGGTTCAAAGTCACCTTTTGCTAATTGCCAATAACGCATAAGCCACTGATTTTCATCTGTTTTATTTCTAAATTTATGCTTGCAAGTTTCATCTAACTCATCAAATTCCTTGTCCCATAAATCTATAAAAGTTGTTTTTAAATATGAAAAAGCCAAATGATTATTTGCAAAACATTTAAAATGATGTTCTCCACTTAATATTAAATTTCTTAAACTATTCCAACCATACTCTAAATTTATCCATTTACTAAAATACTTTTTCATTTGTTCTTTTTTATCAAAATGAGTATTTAATATTACTATATTATTAAACTTAACATATTGTACTGTATCTTTTTTATCAGCAACACTCAAAGTACTAGCAATAGCAAAATCCGTTGGTAGGCAATCTTTACCTGCAAAAAATAATTCTCTTTTTACAGGTCTTATTAAAAACATATCATCATTAAAATAAACAAATCTTTCAGCTAAACCCTCTATCCTATGTAAATTCAATTCAATAGAATGTGAACTAAATGTAGGTAAATATTCTTTTGGTATAAAATCACTATGTTTAACAATATTTAACTTTGGATTATCTGTATTTAACCATTTGGGCAAATGACCATAGGTTACAAAATGTATTTTGTTAACCCATGGTGCAAATTTTTCTACAGCTCTAAACCAATATTGCATATTATCCCAATCACGAAAACGCACATTGCGATTATCTGCATTTTTACTGGGACTATACTTTGCTTTTTCTGCTTGCCATACTGGGTCGTTGCCATCAACCCAAGTAACAACAAAGTCAATTGGATAATTTTCACTCATCTTTTAACAACTCGCTTTGTCTTAATTTTTCTATGACTTGATTTGGTTTTATACTTGCTAAGCAATCTATATTTTTAGCACAAGTACGCTTCCAACAACCATCACATTCATGACCTGCTAAAATCACATTTTCACTTTGTCTATATGGACCGTTTCTATTAGGATCAGTTGGCCCCATAAGCATAATTGCAGGAATATTTAAAGCTGCTGCTAAATGAAGGTTTCCTGTATCTCCTCCTACAACAGCCTTTGATAATTTAATAAGTCTAGCCGTTTGCATCAAACTCGTTTTTCCCACAAAATTTATAATATTATTTTCTCTAGCTAATTTAATAATAGCTTGTGATTTTTGTTCATCATCTTTTCCAAAACCAATTAAGACTACTTTTAAATTATATTCTGTTAATAAATCACTTAATTTCGCAAAATTTTCCACAGACCAACATTTATTTATCCAATTAGTGCCCACTGCAAAAATTATAAATTTTTGATTTAATATATTCTCTTTAATCAATAAATTATCTACAAAATCAATTTCATCTTGTGTATTAACTAAAGGAAATATTATATTTTCTGTATCACAATCTAAACATTTAACAGTATCTAAATATCTATCTACAATATGACCATTTTTATTATTGCCTACTATGCGTTTACTGATTAAATTGCTACCTTCACGCATATCTACATAGCCTATTTTTATCTTTGCCTTGGCAGTAAATACTACAGCTGCTGACTTAAACAATCCTTGCAAATCTATAGATATATCATATTTTCTTTTTTGCAATAACTTAGCAAAAGGTCGATAATTTTCTTTAAAACCATTCCACGATTTAAATGCTTTTTTATGAAAAATAATTATTTCATCTACATATGGATTGTGTTTCACCAATTCATATGCTGTAGGTTCCACAACCCATGTAATATGCGCATTAGGATATCGTTTTTTCAAAACATATGCTACAGGTAATGCATGAATTACATCTCCTATTGCACTTAATTTTACAATTAAAATATTCATAAAAACCTCATCAAATTCTTATCAAATATTATATATTTTCCATTCTTTGATTTTACCAATATTTTACAAAATAGTAAATACTTATTTACTATTTTATCTAAATAAAAACTACATCTCTAAAATACATACCTTAAAGATGTAGTTTTTTATTTATCAATATATCTCTAAAATTCTCTGTATGATATTTGTAGTAGAACAACCCTCTACTACTTTTATAAATTTTATCTTACCACCATATTTTTTTACTGTTGCTGTTTCTGGAAGAGATTCTTCTGTATAATCTCCACCTTTTACATAGATATCTGGTTTTACTTTACTGATTAATTTATCAGCTGTTGTTTCATCAAAAATAACTGCATAATCTACAGCTTTTAAACTATCTATAACCTCTGCTCGCTCTTTTTGCGGAACAATTGGTCGTTTATCTGATTTATACTGCTTTACAGACTGATCACTATTTAACCCTAAAATTAAATAATCTGCTAATTTACTAGCTTCATTTAAATAACGAACATGACCTGCATGTATTAAATCAAAAGTGCCATTAGTAAGTGCTATAGTTTTATTACCCTTACGCAAGATTTCACAAAACTTTTCAATATCTTGTATATCTATAATCATCACTAAAATCCTATCTGTAATTATTATTTTTTCAATACAGCAATTAATTCCTCATCAGAAACTGTAGCTGTTCCCATTTTACGTACAGCAATACCAGAAGCAAAATTAGAAAGTTCAGCTGCTTGACTTGGCATCGCACCTGTAGCTAATGCTGTGATAAAGGTAGCAACACATGTATCGCCTGCTCCTGATACATCAAATACTTCTGATTTATCAGATACTGGGATATTATGCACATCTCCATTTGCTTCAAATAAAGTCATACCTTTTTCACCACGCGTAACTAAAATTCCCTTTGCTTGCATTTTTACTAAAAATTCCTGTGCCGCTTTATATAAGCTATCTTCATTATCTATTTTATAGCCTACAGCACTAGCTAATTCTGCATCGTTTTGTTTTACATAATCAGTACCTACAAAATTGAAAATAGCATATCGAGAATCTATTATTGATGGGATATCATATTCTTTACTTAAAGATAAAATTAAATCACGAATTTTAGGTGTAATTGTTCCACTGCCATAATCGCTCATTACTACACCTTGCATCTGTGGCATGACCATTTGAATGTAATTCATCAATTCTTTTTCATATACTTCACTGATAACTTCATTACATTCTCTATCAATACGTACTACCTGTTGACTTACTGTAGCTCTGCCACCTGCAATAACACGTGTCTTAGTAATAGTTTTGCGATTTTGATCACAAAACATACCTTCAGTATTTACATTATTTTCTTCTAATATTTGCTTTAAATTTAAAGCACCTTTATCTTCACCTAAAATACCTACAGCAAAAGCTTTTCCACCCAATGTGGCTACATTATTAACTACATTAGCAGCACCGCCAGCCACTGTTTTTTGCTTCTGACTCTATCAATACTAAACTGGCGCTTCACGAGAAATACGAGAAATATCACCTTTTAAATATATATCAGCAATCATATCACCAATAATTAAATGCGTTTTCCCTTAAATTTTCTACAAATCAATCAATTCCGGCTTCATAAATTCACCTTTTTTCTCTATATATTAGAAATTTAAGAAATTAAAATGTAAACTCCATTTATCTTTTTTCTGTTCATATTTTAATTCAGTTTCTACACAATGCCAATCATGATACCAATAATAATCTAAATCTCTTAAACGAAGCTGATCTGAAGCATCATATCCTGTTGCTACAACAAAGCGATTTTTATCATCTATAGTATAACTTAGACCTGCGGATACTTTTTTGGAATAATCTTCCAATCCATACTGGAATAAAGTATTTTCTGCACTAACTCTTGAATAATGATATCCTGTATAAGCTACTAATCTATCAGTTAATTCACCAAGTAAAGTCACATCATAATATAAACTATTATAATTGCTATCATCATAATCTTCATAAACTAAGCGATAACCTATGCTTGGAAATAATCTAAATTTACCTTCTGTATCTAAATTTATAGGATCATGATGGAGAGATAAATTATGTTCACGATGCCAACTTTTAATATTATTTTCTTCCCATAAACCATATTCATTATAAAAATTAAAACTAAGTGGTGTATCACCTATTCTACTGCCATAATTATATATATATGCTATATTTTTTTCTAGCCAGCGATCTTCATCATTCTTCATATTTACCATTTTCTACTTTAAAAGTACTACCTGCATTATTCCAAGCTACACCATAAATATTTCTCATATCATGCTTAGTAGTATATTTTAAATCAGCATAAGCTTTTACATTATCCATCAATGGTGCATCTAATTTGTAACCGATAGATAAACCATCATCATCATTTATACGAATACGTAATGGTATCCATTGATTTTTTCCATCGCTATTAGTACCTATTTTAGTACTATATTCATCTGTTTGATAAATAACTTGTCCTTTGATTAAAAATTTCGCATTATATGCTACCATATGGTCATCAGGATAAATTTCAATTTTCTCAGCAGTCAAACAGTAATCTGGTTTTTTTGCAGGACAACGTGTCATAGTGCCATTGTAAATTATATAGTAATCAGGATAAAATTCTACTTGTTCCCCTGAAATATATCTATTATCTACACGACCTTTTACATTATTCATTACACCAGTTTTTTCATTATAATTATATTTTGTTTTCTCACTGTTGATATCAAGTGTTGGATTAGCTACCTGCATAACATGAGCATGAACAGGTATATCCACATCACCTGTATTTAAATTACCATTTGCATCTTCAGTAGTCATGCGTGAATAATTCTGCGTGATTTTTACATTGCCCTTACCATATACTTCACCTGTTACTGAATCATACATAATATCATTGCCCTCAAAAATAATTGGTGCTTCTTGAGGATTTTGTATAACAATGCCTTCTTTTTCATATTGAGCATCTAATTCTGCTTTAAATTCATTAATAGCTTTATTTTTTTCTTTATCTCTAGCTTCACGACGTTGGTCTTCAACATAATTTAAGATTTCAACATCCGTATCTGAAGCTAATACTGGCTGATTATATGTACATAAAGATAATGCACTTAATGATATCGCCCACAATATTTTTTTCTCTATTTTCATTAAAATATTCACCTATCTTAAAATAAATTTAACTAAATACACTTAAATTATTATACCATGATAATATCCTCTTTGCCGAATTACTTTTCGCTAAAATCTAAAAGGACTCTACATTTATTGTAGAGTCCTTTTTATTTATCTATTATATTTTTCTACTAAGGAACACAAATGCATTGCTTTTTCGTCTGTCAATGCATCTTTTTGCATACGCCAGCCCCAGTTAGTGCCTACTGTACCAGGTAAATTCATTCTAGCATTACTATCCAACTTCAAAACATCTTGCATTGGCAATATCGCCATCTTAGAAGCACTAGCATATGCTAATTTTACCAATTCATCTAATAAAGCCTCATTATCATCAACTTTAACTTCTAATAAATCTGCTAAAACTGCTTTATCCTGCGGAGATATATCCTCTTTAAGCCAGCCTAAAGTTGTATTATTGTCATGAGTGCCTGTATAGACAATGCTATTTTTCGGACTGATAAAGTTTAATTTATGATATTTATTTGCATATAATTCAAATTGCAAAACTTTCATGCCTGGGAAATTACAACTATTTTTCAAAGCTTCGACTTCTGGAGTGATTACACCTAAATCTTCAGCGATAATTGGCACATCACCTAGATATTCTTTGATTTTATCAAATAAGTCTTTTCCTGGACCTTTAACCCATTTACCAACACGAGCATTTGTAGCCATACCAGATACTTCCCAATAAGCTTCAAAACCACGGAAATGGTCAATGCGAATTATATCTACTAAATTCAACAATGTAGCTATGCGTTTACGCCACCAACTATAGTCATCTCTTTGCATTACCTTCCAGAGATAATGTGGATTACCCCAAAGTTGACCATCTTCACTGAAATAATCTGGTGGTACTCCCGCTGCTGTCTTTAAAGTGCCATCAGCATTCAAATTAAATAAATCTTGATGTACCCATACATCAGCACTATCATGTGATGGGAAAATTGGAACATCACCGACTATTTGTATGCCTTTTTCGTTTGCATAAGCATGTAAATCTTGCCACTGTTTAAAGAAAATATATTGTTTAAACTTAGCATAAGCAATATCTTGTGCCAAAGAAATTCTGCAAGACTCTAAAGCTTGAGGTTTACGCAATTTTATATCTAAATTCCATTCATACCATGGTAAGTTTTTATAATATTTCTTTAATGCCATGAATAATGCATAATCTTCAAGCCAATAACTTTGTTGCTGACAAAAAGCTGTATAATCTGTATCTGCTACAAAATTAGCAAAAGCTTTTGTTAAAATTTTTCTTTATAAGCTTCTACTTTTACAAAATCTACTTTATCAACATCAGCTTTATAATCTAAAACAATATCTTTAGCTTCTAATAAATTGATTTCCACTAAGTTTTTCAGGTGAAATAAGCATAGTATTGCTAGCAAAAGCAGATGGAGATTGATATGGAGATGCTCCATATCCTACTGGATTTAATGGCAGAACTTGCCAAATCTTTTGTTTAGCATTTTACTAACCAATCCACAAAATTATAAGCTTCATTTTCCTAAATCACCAATACCATAATCAGATGGAAGGGATGTTGGATGCATGATGATACCAGCTTTTCTAGCATATTCTATATTTTCATTTTTCTTGTTCAAATACTAGAGCTGTGAGCGGTTCAATTTCTATCTTAGCCTTATTATCTATGATTTCCACATCAGGATACATATTAGTTATTTCATGTAATTTACGCTGACAAAAACCATGAACATCAATTTCTATCGTCATAGTTTTTTCTTGATGACGATTTAATACCACTAAAATGCAATCATCATCCATTTTTTGTCCAAATCTATCTTTGCCTAATTTTGTAGTTCTCATATAAGCTAAGACATCATCTTGAGCATATACTGGTATATACCAACCAGTTTGCAATACTTGTCGATGATTGCGCAGTGCTATCATACGCGTAAAGAAATGACGTAAATTATTATCAGCTTCATCCCATTTATAGCTTGCTCTATTATGTGGGTCGCGATATCCCTGCATACCGATTTCATCGCCATAATAAATTGATGGTACCCCCGGCAATGTCATCTGCCAAACAACAGCTAATTTCAAACGAGCAATAGCTAAACGTAAATGAGCATCATCTAATTTGAATTTTGCCTGTACACTAGCTGGTACATTTTCTACACTTGGAGCTTCGCCTAATAAAGTCAAAATACGTTCTACATCATGACTACCCAATAAATTCATCATGGCATAGAGATTTTCTTCAGGATAATTTTCATGCTGATTTAAAATACTTACTTCTGTTTCTTGAGCTGATTTATTTTTCAAAATAAAATCTAAAATAATTCTGCGCAATGGATAATTCATCGCACTATCCATCTCATAACCACAAAGATATTCACGATGAACATTATACGCTATTTTATTTGAAGCATCTTCCCATACTTCACCGATGATAACTGCATCTTTATCTAATTTCTTCAATTTTTGATAAAAACAACGTGTAAATTTCTGTGGCAATTCATCAATTACATCTAAACGCCAACCACTTATGCCTTTATCCATCCAAAAATTCATTACACTATCTTCACTACGAATGATGAAATCCATATATGATGGTGTTGTTTCCTTTGTGTTTGGCATACTTGTAAAGCCCCACCAACAATCATATTTACAAGGATATTCCTTGAAATCATACCATTCATAATATGGAGATTCTTTGGATTGATATGCACCTACACTATCAAAATTGCCGAAGCGATTGAAGTATATACTATCACTGCCAGTATGACTAAATACCCCATCTAAGATAATACGAATTCCCATCTCTTTAGCTTGACTACAAAGCTCAGCAAATTCTTCATTAGTACCAAACATTGGGTCTACTTGATGATAATCTGCCGTATCATAATGATGATTAGCACGTGATTTAAAAATAGGATTAAAATAAATCACAGATATTCCCAAATCTTTTAAATACGATAATTTCTCTTTTATACCTTGGATATTTCCGCCAAAATAATCATAAGTGATTACATTTTTTGTATCTGGATCTAAATAATACATTGGTGGTTCATTCCAATCACAATGAAGCACCGCATGTTTTTTCTGTGGAATATTATTGCCACTACGATAAAATCTATCAGGAAAAATCTGATACATAACAGCTTTTTTAAACCAATCTGGCGTTTTTACATCTTTTTTAAATACTGTAATCTGATAAGATGGTGGCACCTCTAATGCTTCTTGACCAATACCACCCATTTGCGCCTTATTATTGCCATAATATAATAATTTACCATCAGCTAATTCAATTATAAAATAATACCAAACAAGACAACCATCTTCAGGCATATCTAAATCAATAAAATAATGTTTTTCATCCCATGAAGAATTTTTTTTAAATTATAATATATTGAACCACAAGTTTCTTGCCATGTATGTAAACGCACCAAAGAAACTTTATCTTTTAAATCAACATCAATTGCCAATCTCACAAAAGATTGTGTCGGCACTGCCCCTATAGGACTGCGATAATATAGATTTTGTGAATCATGAAAAATCATTTATATTATCCCTCCCCTGATTAAAACTTTAATTAAAACTTCAATCATCTATAAAATAATTATCGCTTAATACAGACCTTATTTTGTTGAGTAAGCAAAATTTTATAAAAGTCGTATTAAGCGATAAAATTTTTATTTTAAACTAATTATTAAGCCTTTAAGCTATTATACAATTCTTTATATTGTTTAGCTGATTCTTCCCAGCTGTAATCAGCAGTCATAGCATTGTCTACAAGATGAATATGTTTTCTATCATCAGCAATACCATCTATTGCACGTTTGATGGAGAATAATAATTCATGTGCATTGTAGTTATTAAAGCTAAAGCCATTACCAGTTTGAGTGTAATTGTTATATGCTTCAACAGTATCTTTTAAACCACCTGTAGCACGTACAATTGGCACAGTACCATAACGGAGAGCGATAAGCTGACCAATACCGCATGGTTCATATTGAGATGGCATCAAGAATAAATCACTTGCAGCATAAATTTGATGTGCTAGTTCATTATTAAAGAAGATATTAGCAGATACTTTTTTCGGATAGCGCCATACAAGACCTTTGAACCAGTCTTCATATTGTCTATCGCCTGTACCTAAGATTACAAATTGTACATTTTCATATTCAAGTAATTCGTCTAAGATACGTGTAACTAAATCAAGACCTTTTGCTTCAACTAAACGAGTTACCATACCAATCATTGGAATTTTACGATTTACTGGTAAGCCCAATTTTTTCTGAAGTTGTTCTTTATTATCACCTTTGATAGCAATTGCATTATGTACATCAAAGTTTTTAAAGATGTACTTATCAGTTTCTGGATTATAATCTTCATAATCAAGACCATTGATAATACCAGATAAATCTGCATCACGTTTTTGAAGCATACCTTCAAGACCTTCACCATAATAAGGATCTTGAATTTCTTTAGCATAACTGCGACTTACAGTAGTAACTTTATCAGAATATACGATAGCACCTTTCATGAAGTTGATATCATCGAAGTATTCCAAATCACCATTGTTGAAGTATTTCCAATCAAGACCTAATACATCTGGTAAATATCCTTTCCAGAAACGACCTTGATATTTCAAATTGTGAATAGTATATACTGTTTTAATCTTGTTATAGCGTACATCTTCATTATGTTCGAGTTTTAAATAAACGCTAATTAAACCAGTTTGCCAATCATTCATATGAATAACATCTGGCCAGAAATCAATATGAGGAAGCATTTCAAGAACAGCTCTGCAGAAGAAAGTAAATCTTTCTACATCATCTGGATAACCATAATATCCTTCACGATAGAAATATTCCTGATTATCAATGAAATAAAATGGTACATCTTTATAATCGTATCTATCAATACCTAGATATTTTTTACGCCAGGAAACATTGATTTCACCATCATAAATATGTTCCATATTATTGCGATATTCTTCTTTTATACCACTGTATTTTGGTATAACAACACGAACATCTACACCTTTTTGTTTTAATTCTTTAGGTAAAGAACCCGCTACATCTGCAAGACCGCCTGTTTTTACAAAAGGCACAGCTTCTGAGGCTACATATAAACTTTAACACTATAACACGACCTTCCTCTATGATTGTATATATAGCCC
>ENA-OQDC01001617-OQDC01001617.1-human-gut-metagenome-genome-assembly--contig:-NODE-1617-length-10738-cov-7.496183_pt1 | contig 10738 bp, 9 predicted proteins | sample MGYA00242770_ERZ504601 | MGnify/ENA primary metagenome ERZ504601 (study PRJEB26092, sample SAMD00036305) | human gut metagenome | host: Homo sapiens | study: EMG produced TPA metagenomics assembly of...
TTGAATATATGGCATTGAATAAGCCGATCGTCACAACTGACATGGATGAGTGCAGAAAGTATCAGTCAGTCCTGATCGGGCATGACCATAAGGAATTTGAAGCAAAACTGGATGAGGCATTGGAAAAAAGGTCAGATAAAGAATATATAGAACTGTTAGACAAGGAAGCATTGGAGAATACATGGGAAGAAAAGGCAAAAGCAATCATAGAAGAAATGAAGCGGTGCGAAGAAGCAGACGGGAACCGGTAAGCAGACAGCCGCATATGCAGACTTCAGGCAGAAAGCGGAGGCATAGAAGAAGATCCAGAAGACTTCAGCGGAGAAAAAAAGATTTTTTGGAATTGTGGTGCTGTTGATCCTTGCAGCGGGGATTGCAGGAATTTTTCTATGGAAAAGAAGTCATACTGCGGAAGATACCCGGGTATCTGAAGATCAGAATGGATCAAAGGATATGAAAAAGAAAGATGCTCAGAGTGGAACATCCGATTATACGATAGAACTTCAGGGCGACAGTGAAGTAACGATCAAGCTGGGAGATCCATATGAGGATGCCGGTGCAGTTGTTAAAGACCGGAAAGGAAATACGACAGAGATCAGCGTCAGTCTGGAGGAATATGATCTGAATACGGCGGGAGAACATCAGCTGCTCTATAAGGCGACAGATCCCAAAGGAAAAGAAATATCAGCACAGAGAACCGTTACAGTGACTCCGAATAAAGAATATGGAGCAAAAGGTCTTCCGATTTGTATGTATCATTATGTATATGATGCCAACAGTGTTCCGGAGAATCTGAATTCTAACTATATAGAAGTGGGAACGCTGGAAGAAGAATTGAAATATCTGCATGAAAATGACTATTATTTTCCAACCTGGAAAGAAGTGAGGGAATATCTGAATGGAGAGAGGATCCTTCCGGATAAAAGCATTGTACTTTCCTTTGATGACGGTCCGCTGTATATAGAACTGGCGATCCCTTTATTTGAAAAGTATCAGACACCTGCAACCTCTTTCGTGATCACCAGTTATTATAATGATAAAAGTATGCTAGATCCTTATCGGAATAATCAGTATCTGACACTGGAGTCACATACAGATAATATGCACCGTGGTGGTGGAACTTACGGACACGGAGGTATTTTCCCGGCTTTATCGAAAGAGGAAGCTCTGGCAGATTTGAAGAAATCCATTGAGTATTGCGGAAATGGAGATGCACTTGCATATCCGTTCGGGGATTATACGGCAGAGTGTGAACAGACGGCAGAAGAGGCTGGATTTTTATGTGCAGTTACGACAGAACCGGGCAAATGTTATCCGGGAGATGATCCCTATGCTCTGACGAGAGTACGAATGTTAGGAAGTCAGTCATTAGATCAGTTTATTTCAGAGATCAACTAAAGAGGAATAAAGAGAGGTGCTTCTTATGGGCAGAGAAGTGAGAAGACGCGGTAGAAGGCGTGCGGCGGAAGCAAAAGGAAAAAATAAGAACTGGTTTATGAAGTTGAAAATGTGGCAGAGGGTCCTGCTTTGTACTGTGGGAGTGCTGATCTGTATTTTTGCTGCGGCAGCGATTTATATCGCAGCAAAGTGGGGAAAGATCCAGACGCAGGATATTGAGGCAAAGGATCTGATTATCAATCAGGAAGTTCAGGAGAAGAACGGGGAGATCGATCTGGGAAAAGGTTATACCAATATCGCCCTTTTCGGGGTGGATTCCCGGGATGGGAATCTTGGCAAGGGAAACCGTACGGATTGTATTATCGTAGCCAGTCTGAATAATGAGACGAAGGAAGTAAAGATGATATCGGTTTACCGGGATACTCTGCTGGATCTTTCTGACGGAACTCTTCAGAAGTGTAATGCTGCTTACAGTTATGGAGGACCGACGCAGGCTGTTAATATGCTGAATATGAATCTAGATCTCGATATTCAGAAATACGTGACCGTAGATTTCGGTGCCATTGCAGATGCGATCGATCTGCTGGGGGGAGTGGAAATCGAGATCAAAGAGGAAGAAATCCAGTATCTTAACAAGTTTGTTCAGGAAACTGCAGATTCTGCAGGGAAAGAGGCACACCGGGTAGAAACTGCCGGACTTCAGTTATTAGACGGAGTTCAGGCAACGACTTATGCAAGAATCCGGTCGACAGCCGGTGGTGACTTTACCAGAACAGAGCGGCAGCGTCTGGTTATTGAAAAAATCGTAGAAAAGGCAAAAAATGCGGATCTTATGACTTTGAATTCGATCATCGACAAGGTATTTCCACAGGTTGCAACCAATTTTACACTTTCGGATATTCTTTATTATGCCCGGGCTTATACGGAGTATCAATTAACCGGTAATATGGGATTCCCACAGGATAAGTCAACAGATACGATATCAGGACTTGGAAGTATTGTGATCCCTGAAGACCTGGCATCGAATGTATCTGCACTTCATCAATTCCTATATGGGGTAAATGATTATAGTCCGTCTTCTAAAGTGAACAGTATCAGTGAAAAAATTGTTGCGAGGGTTGGTGCAGGTGGAAATGCACAGGATTCAGGAGATTCATTGAAAAAAAATGATTCATCATCTACAGGAAGGACGCAGGATCGGATCTATAATGAACCGCAGCCATCAGTTCCTGATGACGATGAGCCGGCAGTACCGGATCAACCGTCAGATAATGGAAATAGTGGAACTGATCCGGGAACAGACAGTGGAACCGGTGATGGAAATCCAGGAGCAGATACCGGTGAAACCGATTCGGGAGACAACAGTGGAACTGGTGAAAATGGTGGACAATTATAGAAAAACCGTGTATGATAAGAAATAATGACTCAAATCTAATATGAACAAAGGGGTAGTTACATGAAGATGATGAAAAAAGCAGCAGCGATGATTTTATCGGTCTGCCTTACAGTACCAATGTTTGGCACAATTGTCAGTGCTGCACAGGGACAATTGATGTTCTCAGATCCAGAGACAAAGGTAGGAGCAACAGTAGATGTAAGTCTGGTTGTAAAGACCGGAGGAGATGCAATCGGAGACGCAGATATCACAATGAGTTATGATACATCGGCACTTGAATTTGTCAGTGGTGATGGTGTTCAGGCAGATGGCTCAGGAAATCTGACTTACTCAGGCAGTGGAACAGGTTCCGAGAATGAACTGCGTACGACACTTCAGTTTAAAGCACTGAAAGCCGGAGATACAACGATCAGTGTTCAAAGCTCCAAAGCGTATCTTTACAATGATGAGACACTGACACTGGCAGAAGGTTCTTCTGCGGTAACGGTAGCAGCAGGCGATGATGGAAGTACAGAGATTACGACAACTGCGGCAGAGGGAGGAACTCCTGTTGCCGGAGAGACTACCAATATCACAGTTTCGGTAAACGGGACAGATTATCTCTTCTCAGAGGCATTTACTGCAGCAGATCTTCCGGAGGGATATACAGAAACAAAGCTTACCTTCAATGGTGAAGAAAGAAAATTTGCGAAGAATGGTGCAGGTGTATGTATCGGATATCTTGTAGATTCTGCGGGAACAGGAAAGTTTTTCCTTTATAATGAAGAGGATGCTACATTTTTACCCTATACGGAGATTCAGATTTCAGACAGTACCTCGATTATTCTTCTGAGTGATACAGGAGATGTATCCCTTCCGTCTTCTTATCAGCAGGGAGAACTGACAGTTGGAGACCAGAGTTATCCTTACTGGGCTGATCCGGAGAATGACCGGTATGATCTGATGTATGCTTTAAATACAAGAACCGGAGAAAAAGGATTTTATCAGTATGATTCATCAGATGGAACTTATCAGGCGGTTGAGACACCGGCAGAGCAGGTAAAGGAGAGGACGAATGAGTCAGTTCTTTCTAAAATAGGAAACTTTATTGCGGATCATACTTTATTTGTTCTGATTGCGGCAGGAGCATTTGTTCTGATTCTTCTGATCCTCATGATTATTTTTGCAATCAAGCTTGTTCACAGAAATCAGGAACTGGATGATCTTTATGATGAGTACGATATCCCGTTTGAAGAGGAAGAAGAAAAGCCGGCAAAGAAGAAAAAATCCCGCAAGGCAGAGAAAGAACCGGACGATGAATACGAAGATGAGTATGACGATGAATACGAAGACGAATACGAAGATGAGTATGACGATGAGTATGAAGACGAATATGACGATGAGTACGAAGATGAGTACGAAGATGAGTATGACGATGAGTATGAGGACGAATACGAAGATGAGTATGAAGACGAGTACGAAGATGAGTATGACCATGAATACGACGGATATGACAGCAGTGAGATAGAAGAAGATGAGAAGGCAGATTCTTTAAAAGGAGATACAAGAAATTTTAAGAGACCGCGAAGAGGCAGAAAATCCCCGGAATATGATGTGGATTTTGTAGATCTGTAATGAAAAGAGAGGCAGGTATATTATGAAAGTGATCATAATGTGCCTGCTTTCAACATTTGTTAATCAAATGAACACACTTTCATCACAATCCTTTATTACTATATAACCATAAAAGAAATACAAAATAAATATAAGAGAAAGCGGGTATGAATCATGGATAATCAGTATAGTTATTATAATCCAAATGAGACAGAAGGAAATACATCAAACGGTACAGCATTTTATAATAATGGACAGGGTGATGATGGAAAGACACCAAAGAAGAAAAAAGAGCATAAGAAAATGCCGAAGGCTGTTGCAGTAACCGGACTGGCATTGATGTTCGGAGTTGTATCGAGTGCTACCTTCCTTACTACGAATTATGTGGGAACGAAAGTACTGAAACTCGGAACAACTCAGAAAAGTACCAGTACTACATCGACCAGTGCAGTTACCAGTAATGCATCACTGACGAAGACATCCAGTGTGGTTACATCAGATGTATCCAGTGTAGTGGAAAATGTAATGCCATCCATCGTTTCTATTACGAATATGAGTGTACAGGAAGTTCAGAACTTTTTCGGAGGAACTTCCAAGCAGGAAAGCGAAAGTGCCGGTACAGGAATCATCATTTCACAGAATGATTCAGAATTGCTGGTTGTGACAAATAACCATGTAGTTGCCGGAAGCAATACACTGACAGTTACTTTTGCAGATGGCAACAGTGTTGAAGCAAATATCAAAGGAACAGATTCAGAATATGATATTGCTGTAGTTGCGGTTCCACTGGATTCCATTTCTGAAGATACGAAGAAGGCTATCTCAGTTGCAACGCTTGGTGATTCTACAGAGCTGAAAGTGGGAGAACCGGCAATCGCAATCGGAAATGCACTGGGTTATGGACAGTCTGTTACAACAGGAGTTATCAGTGCCCTGAACCGTTCAGTATCAGAGACAAATGAGACAACCGGAGAGACGACAGAGAGCAGTGTAAAACTGATCCAGACAGATGCAGCAATTAACCCTGGCAATAGTGGCGGAGCTCTTGTCAATGCCAGTGGTGAAGTAGTTGGAATTAATTCATCCAAGCTGGTGGGAGATTCGGTTGAAGGTGTCGGATATGCGATCCCGATCAGTGATGTATCAGATCTGATTGAGAACCTGATGAATCAGGAGACAAAGACAAAAGTTGCCGAAGCAGATCAGGGAGCAATCGGAATCAAGGGAATGAGCGTTTCTACAGAGTATTCCCAGCAGTTGAATATGCCAGAAGGTGTATATGTATCAGAAGTTACTAAAGGTGGCGGAGCAGAAAAAGCAGGCATGACAAGAGGATGCATCATTACAGGAATTAACGGAACAACGGTTTCAAGCATGGATGATCTTCAGGAACAACTGCAGTATTATGCAAAAGGTGATGAAGTAGAGCTTACGATCCAGGTACCACAGAGCAATGGGGAGTATCAGGAGCAGAGTGTGAATGTTGCTTTAGGAGCAAAGCAGACAAGTAAATAAAAAGCATAAAAGCTGAGTTTGTGTTATAAGATGCAAAGAGGCTGACACTTTTACGAGGAAGAATCGCAGAGTGTCAGCCTCTTTTTTTATCAGTGCCGGACAGAATTACCGGTCAAATTCAGGATTGACAGCATAAAAATTCTTACTGTCCAGTTTTTCCTGAACAATGCGGAGACTTTCACCGAATCTTTGGTAATGTACGATCTCCCGTTCCCTTAAGAAACGGATCGGATCACAGACTTCAGGATCTTTGATCAGCCGGAGAATATTATCATAGGTAGTGCGTGCTTTCTGTTCAGCACTGAGATCTTCATGGAGATCGGTGATCGGATCCCCTTTTGACTGAAATGTTGTTGCACTCCAGGGGACACCTCCTGCAGACTGTGGCCAGAGAGCAAGAGTGTGATCCACATAATAGGGAGCAAATCCGGAATGTTCGATCTCCTCAGGGGAAAGATTGCGGGTCAACTGGTGGACAATCGCACAGACGATCTCAAGGTGGGCAAGCTCTTCTGTTCCGATGTCGGTCAGTATTCCGGTAACTTCTTTATATGGCATGGTATACCTTTGGGATAAATACCGCATAGATGCACCCAGTTCCCCGTCAGGACCGCCAAACTGGCTGATAATAACCTGTGCAAGACGGGGATTAGTCTGTGTGATCCTGACAGGGTACTGTAATCTTTTTTCATAATTCCACATATTCAGCAGCCTCCTTCCTGCCATGGCCATGGCTCATTGATCCAGGACCAGTAATCAGACTCACAGGCAGTTGCAGTATCGATCGTAAGCGGACCGTAGGCAGAAGCATATTCCCGTAATGCTTCATTCCGCTTTCGGCTGCATTCATTAAAAAAGAGGAGTGCATTCTGATCCCATGGATGTGTATCCAGAAATAATTTTGTGTCATCTACGGCAAAGCTGATCTCATTGATATAATTTAAAAGTTCTCTGCGATTCATTTTCTGACAGGTCACTGACATACGCCTCCTTTTCCACAAAATGACTTATCAAGTTCCCGGAAGATCGTGCCACGGTGGAATCCTTTGTTGGAATCGTAAAGATCTCTCCAACGCTGCCATGGAACATAAGCCATTGCAATCGGAAAATCTTCCAGAGGATCTTTTATACCGCAGCCACAGTCAGGTTTTGCCGGTACAGGCTGGATTTTCTGACTGACAGGATGGTTGCAGGGTTCCGGAACAGGACGGCGGCAGTTGCAACTATGTCCGGACTGACAGGAACGGTGCTGGTTTATTTGATTCTGATAAATTGGCAATGAAAAAACTCCTTTCCTGGTATCTACAGAATTATTGTATGGAATTTTAGATGAAATGTGAGAAAGAGTCCTCTTTACATTTGAATATAAATCATTTATAATGTATGAGTTGACGGGGTGTGGCTCAGTTTGGTTAGAGTGCACGGCTGGGGGCCGTGAGGTCGCAGGTTCGAATCCTGTCACCCCGAGTGCAGCGGACAGGGCAGGACGGTTCAGGAAAGAGGAAGCGTTTTGCCTGAAAGACTGGAATTTAATAGAGTTATCGATGGGGATACTGTGAAACTTGAACGCTCACAGTATTTTTCAATTAAAAAGGAATTTCCCCGAACTTAGTAAAAAGAGAAATTATAAAAGGAGCGGATAGTATATGTGTGGATTTGCAGGATTTGTCGGTAATGTTGATGACAGAGAACAGGTACTTGTTAATATGATGAATACCATCATACACCGTGGACCGGACAGCGAGGGAAAATATGTAGATGAGGATGCTGCACTTGGATTCAGACGTCTGAGTATTATTGATCTTTCCTCAATAGGCGATCAGCCTCTTTATAATGAAGACAAAAGCATGGTTCTTGTATTTAATGGAGAGATTTATAATTATCAGGAGCTGAAGAAAGAGCTTCAGGATGCGGGACATACTTTTGTATCCAATACAGATTCTGAGACATTGATCCACGGCTATGAAGAGTGGGGCGAAAGTCTGGTGGAAAGACTGCGTGGGATGTATGCCTTTGCCATTTGGGATACCAGGAAAAAGAAATTATTTGTGGCAAGGGATATTTTCGGAATCAAACCGCTGTATTATGCACAGATGAATGGAACGCTGATGTTTGCATCAGAGATCAAGGCATTTATGGAGCATCCGAAATTTGACAAGGTATTTAATGAGGATGCACTTGGAAATTATCTTTCTTTCCAGTTTGTCCCTACAAATGAGACTTTTTTCAAAGGGGTGTTCTGTCTACAGCCGGGACATTATTTTACTTATGAGAATGGTGAACTGAACATTACCCGTTATTTTGAACCGAATTTTACAGGGGATACAGAAAAATCTTTTGAAGAGATCGTGGATGATGTGGAAGCGGTTATGAAAGAATCGGTTGCCATGCATAAGATCAGTGATGTAGAGGTTGCCTCCTATCTGTCGAGCGGAGTAGATTCCAGTTATCTGACTTATCTGGGACAGGTGGATCGTACTTTTACAGTAGGATTTGATGAAGGAAAATACAGTGAGATCCAGGATGCAAAGGAATTTGCCGCAAGCATTAATATGAAGAATGATGCAAAAGTGATCACACCGGAAGAGTACTGGGACAGACTGTCTGATATTCAGTACTATATGGATGAGCCGGTGGCTGATCCGGCAGCGATTGCACTGTACTTTTTAAGTGAAGAGGCATCCAAAAAAGTAAAGGTTGTTCTTTCAGGAGAGGGATCGGACGAACTGTTTGGAGGGTATAATATTTACTGTGAGCCATTGGAGCATACGTCTTTTAATAAGATCCCAATGCCGATCCGTCGGTTCCTTGGAGCATTTGCAGAACGCTGCCTGCCTCGTGGAATGAAAGGAAGAGGTTTCCTGATGCGTCATGGCAAGACACTGGAAGAAAGATATTTTGCCAATGCAACGAATATTTTTACAGAGCGTGAAGCGAATAAGATCCTGAAAAACGGCTGTAAACCGGGCATTCAGAAGATCACGAAGCCTTTATATGACAGAGTGAAAGGAAAGGATCCGGTCACAAAGATGCAGTATGTAGATCTTCATTTATGGCTGGTACATGATATCCTCATGAAGGGAGATAAGATGGGAATGGCAAATTCCCTGGAAGTAAGAGTTCCGTTCCTTGATAAGAAGGTGCTGGAACTTGCAGAGACATTGCCGTTGGACTATAAGGTTCGTGCTCCGCAGACAAAAGTAGCTTTAAGAGCGGCAGCAGAAAGAAATATCCGTAGCAAGACTGCCGAAAAGAAGAAACTCGGATTCCCGATTCCGATCCGTGTATGGCTGAAAGAAGATCGTTATTATTCACGGGTAAAAGAGATGTTTCAGACGGATGCTGCAAAGAAATTTTTTGATACAAAGTTACTGATTAAAATGCTGGATGATCATAAGGCAGGAAAGAACAGCAATGAAAAGACCGATAACAGCCGTAAGATCTGGACAGTTTACATTTTCCTTGTATGGTATGACAGATATTTCGGACATGGTAAGCCGGTACATCCTGCCATGCATACAAGATAGGACAAAAGGCAGGTCAAGATGGGGAATAAAAGAAGAAATCTTGGGGATACGCAGCCGATGCAGCCGGTGAATCCGCAAAGAGCAGAGAGAGCGGAGCGAAGAACGCAGCGGGGGCAGAAAAATTACCGGGAAGCGTATGAGCGTGAACTGGAATACAGAAGAGCAGTATCAAGAACACCCGCACCGCAGAACCGCTCCGGACAGAGATCACGCAGCAGGCAGCAGGAAAGCAGCTTAAGTGCAATCATACAGCAGATGAGAAAAAGAAGAAAAAAGAAGGAACGAAGTACTTTGACTATGATCTTTTACTGGTGATCATTTTCCTGATGTGTTTTGGACTGATCATGCTGTACAGTACAAGTGCATATACCGCACAGGTTGAGAACGGAAATGATATGTTCTATTTTACGAAGCAGGCGATCATCGGGGCAGTGGGGATTCTGATCATGCTTGCTGTATCGAAGATAGATTATCATATTTATGCTGCATTTCACACGGAGATTTTTCTGGTGGCAATGGTTCTGATGGCACTGGTAAAGACTCCTTTGGGAATGGAACTCAACGGTGCAAGGAGATGGATCCAGTTGCCTGGAAATATGTCCTTTCAGCCGGCAGAGGTGACGAAGATCGCAGTGATCCTTTTCATTTCATATAAATTGTGTGAATATGGAAAAAAAGCTTACGGCATCAGGGGCTGGCTTAAGATCGGGGCTTATGGGGTTGTGGCTGCAGGCGGTGTCTTTGTGCTTACGGATAATCTGAGTACAGCGATCATTGTCATGGCGATCACGGTTCTGCTCCTGTTTTTAGTACATCCAAAGACAAAACGGTTTGTCGTTTTTGCATGTGTGGTATTGGTTCTGGCAGTTATTGTGGTAGTTTATCTGAAAATACAGATCAGTGATATGGCAACGAGTACGGATTTCCGTATGCGGAGGATCATTGCATGGCTGAATCCGGAAGCAAATTCAGACAAGGACAGTTATCAGTTCCTTCAGGGCTTATATGCAATCGGATCAGGTGGATTTTTCGGGAAAGGTCTCGGGAACAGTACCCAGAAATTAAGTGCGATCCCGGAGGCACAGAATGATATGATCCTGACGGTGATCTGCGAAGAACTGGGAGTATTCGGAGCGATCCTGATCCTCTGTCTGTTTGGATTCATGCTTTACCGGCTGATGTTTATTGCAAGAAATGCACCGGATCTTTATGGATCTCTGATCGCAGCGGGCATCTTTTCGCATATTGCTCTGCAGGTGATCTTAAATATTGCAGTCGTGACCGGTCTGATCCCTACCACAGGAGTTAC
>ENA-OQDC01001618-OQDC01001618.1-human-gut-metagenome-genome-assembly--contig:-NODE-1618-length-10736-cov-1.959091_pt1 | contig 10736 bp, 12 predicted proteins | sample MGYA00242770_ERZ504601 | MGnify/ENA primary metagenome ERZ504601 (study PRJEB26092, sample SAMD00036305) | human gut metagenome | host: Homo sapiens | study: EMG produced TPA metagenomics assembly of...
TATGCTGAACACATTAGTCCGGTTACATCCGTATCGCCTTCAGGAATGATTTTCCCTTGGTTGTCTTTGGCTATAATTGCTTTCCGAACAGCTCCCGGGCGTATAAATCTACTGTAGTTTCCCAAAAAGCCCACATTAATTTGGAGTCTTTCACCTCACCATTCAGAAAAGTCGGATCACTATACTCACGGATTAATCCGTCTTTATAATCTCCACCGATAGATCGCCACCATTGCCAACTGCGAGCACCTGCATATACAATGTCATGATGAATGATCCGTGCTACATATAATGCTGTCTTCATGGTGAAGTCATATCCTCCGCCTCCGCCGATTTCTTCGTCATTGCCCATGATACAGGTTTCTGTCTGCCAGAAATCCACCTTATACTTGTCTAAAGTATCTTTTAATTGACAACGGATATCGTGTAAATTATTCAGAGGAGTATTAGTCCAATAACTATGCCCTACCATCAGCCGGGGAACATTGGGAGTATCACCCAGATAGGTGGCTGTACTGTCCGGATTAAAAGAAAGACTGGTTTTGATACCCCCCGTCCCCAATTAGTATGTGAGTATCGAACATACAACGATAGTCAGAGGACTCATTGACTAGAATCTGTGTGTCAATTTGGTTATTTACGAACTCTTTACTGATGAGGCGTATGGCACGGGCTATTTCGCGGTTGGTAGCCGGTGTACCTTCTTGTTTGGGGCCAATCCAGTTCCAATGCCCATCGGGTTCATTGAATGGACAGAGGTAATTGAACTTGATTCCATCGTGTTTCTCCACCCCTTTTATGACATTGGCAAGAAAACGGGCAAAATTTCTTATAATGCTCTTCCTTTAAGTTTAAGGTTCCTCCACGGCCTGTGTTGGTGGCAAGACCGTTTTGTGTGAAATATACGGGAGGTGAATTAAGAAATGCCAAAAATTTGTTTACACCCGTTCTTTTGCCAGACGCAGGAAGTTGCGCTGCCCTTGTTGTTTATTCCAATTATAGTTACCATCTGCCTGAAGGAAACATTCGGTCGCATCCAGGGAGAGGCTATCTGGCTGGCTTCTCCTTGTTCCGCACTTCCGGCTCCTATCATTGAAACGCCATAAGACAAGCCGATTCCTTTAGGTTGTCCGTTTTCATGGTTTTCCGTACTGAACAGCCAGTCGGCTACTTGGTTTTGTTTTTCTTGCGGCCATAAGCCGATAAATTGCATGCTCCAACAGTCTGATGCTCCGAAATAGTCCATGGTTTGACAGGGTTGGTCTGTTTCTATTTCAAAGTGAATGGCAGGATGTTGAGCAAACAGGTTTGCTGTTGCAAATAAAGAGAATAATAATGCTTTGTATTTCATAAAGTTGAGGGATTATTTCAGATTATAAATGACAGTTGTAACACTTTCCGAAGGCACAATTACTTGTTGGTCTGCCGTGACGTGTACCTCTTGCAAATTTTTGTTATTTGTTGTTGTATAAGTAGTGATGGAGCTTATTTCACTTACCCATTCTTTATGAATTTCGTTTAGCCGGACTCCTTTTTCTGATAGATTGGTATAAACAGCAACAATTTTATCTTTTTTTCGGTGAAATCCATGCTGACCCGAAGAAACTGGATGATTCATTCATGTTAAGCATGATACGGCGATAACCCGGTCGGATGAATAGGCTGTAGTTACCTAATACCCAAAGTGTGGGAGTAGCTTTATAAGTGCCTTCTTTCTCTATATCCCCATAAACTCCATCGGAGGGTTCCAGTGAAATCAGTAAGAAGCGGTTTTTTGTGTCCCCAGCGGGGGATATCCATTGAGGTCCAGTAACTCCAGGAGGAAACTCCTGCTATAGTTAGGTCATTGTGTATTACTTTTGACATATAAAGTGCAATGTCCATTTCGGTTGCTTGGTCATAGCCTATAAACTCGGAAGAGCTGTATCCGTCGCCTAACATACTCCACTCACTTTGCCATATTTCTACATCATATTGTTGGGCTGCTTGGGCCAGTTGTTTCCGGACATTACGCATACCATCCCATGTGCCATCTGTCCAGTAGCTGTGGCCGCAGATAAGTTTCTTTACATGAGTCAGGTTGCCTATATAGGTGGAAGTTCCAGGTGTGAAAAATGCTGAAAGTACGTTACTATGGGCGGCATCATTCTTAAATTTGTAGAGATATTCATAATCTCCAGATTCCCCTGGAAGAATATCAATAGAAAGACCGGCAGAAGTGATGGCGGTATCCAATTCACGTATAAGTCTGGCTACTTCATCATTAGTCCATCCGCTGCCTTCCTGGCCGCTGTCCCAATTATATTGGGGTTCGTTAACTGGTGAGATATGTGTCACTGGATATCCTTCGTTTACATAGTATTTTGCTACATCTGACATGTATCTGGCAAAGTCCGTATAACATTCATCCTTCAAATTAGAAACTCCTCCGCTATTGGAGAATCCTTTTCCGTTGGAGGTATATTGTACAGGAGGGGTATTGCTGAAAAGTACTATACTCTGACAACCAAACTCTTTGGCGCGCTGCAAGAAGTAGCGCTGCCCTTTACAGCGTGTCCAGTCTAATGTTAAGTCATCAGTCAGATAAGATTCTGCTCTGCGTGATTTGTCTTCTATTCCACTTGCTTCACCTTGTTCTGCACTGCCACCACCTAGATTCACACGCCACATGGAGAGTCCTATACCTTTAGGTTGTCCTGATTGTATTTCAGAAGAGAATAGCAGTTCACTGATTTTGTCACGATTCGTTATCCAGCTTTTTCCTACGAAGGCAGGTGCCCAACAATCTGATGCGCCAAATCCTGTCAGAGTCTGAAAAGATTGTCCGGCATCTATGGTTACTGTTTTTTTCTACGTTTATGCTGCTGTCCGGTTGCCCCGATGTATCCGGTGTTTGGGGAGAATCGTCACTGCAGGCTACAGTAGAAAAGAACAGTGGAAGAGTAAAAATATATTTTAGTTTCATTGTTTTAGATGGATTAAAAAATAGTCGCGGATAATCCTAGCAAACTATCCGCGACAGAATATAAAGACCTATTGAATGTTTAATTCCTGTAACAATCTGTTCTTTTTTGGAAAATGATTAATTCCAGCCCGGATTTTGGGTGATAGAACCATTAGACATTGTAATCTCATATAAAGGTATCGGGAATACCATATCCCGGTTTTCGTTGAAGCTGATTCCTTTATCACTTGCCTCACCTTGATTTTCCCATTCGTAAATGTCGCGGGTAGCGGGATCTGTATTGTATTTTACAAATGTACCGTTTGCTCCCATCAGGTTACAAATCATTTTCTTGCCATTGTCATCTGTCCAACGGCGGATATCATAGATTCTGTTTTTGTTCCCATGCCAGTTCCAAACGACGTTCTAGCCGGATAGCTTTGCGAAGCTCGTTCCCACTGGATGTGACAGCAGGTAATTTTACACGATTCCGTACCTCATTAAGGTAGGTACGTGCTGTACCATCTTCGCCCAATTCGTTGCAGGCTTCAGCATACATCAACAATACATCTGCATAGCGTAAGATACGATGATCTAATGGAATTTTGTCGATATTGTATACTTCCGGACGTTTTTCAATAGGTACAAAATACTTCCGGACAATACGTGCTGATTTATGTTGTGACGGATCTATAATATAACATTCGGGATCCCAACCGTACTTTTCGATATAATCTTTATAATTGGCGATTTTTGTGTTGTTTTCAACGAACTTGTCGAAGTTATTCTCTCCGGCAATTTCTGTACAACCGGTTTTAATGATAGTCCAACGTAAACGTTCTGTATCTCCTGCATCGATGTAGGCTTGTTCAAGGTTAGCGGTTGGCTGTCCCCAAGACCATCCGTCGCCGGGACCACTACGGGCACCGGTAATAACAGTCAAAGAACCACCCAATGCATAAGTTCCATCATACATATATTGTACTTCAAACAGACTTTCTTCGCTATTGTTATGGTCAACATCCCATACATCACCGAAGTTGTCGAGTAATTTATATTCACCTTCGTCGATGACTGTTTTCAATACATCATGTGCCTCTTGCCATTTGCTTTGGTAGAGGTAAACCTTTCCCAATAGGCCTAATGCAGCTCCACGGGTAGCGCGTCCCATATCTGTAGCAGCATATTGACTACGTTGTGGCAACACATCAGCAGCGGCTTTTAAATCATCTTCAATGAACTTATATACATCTTCGGCCGAAGCGCGGGTAATACCTTGTATTTCTTCGGGCAACAGGAAGCCTGTAATGAGAGGCACACCACCAAAATTCTTCACAAGTTCAAATAGAAGTATCCACGGAGAAAACGTGCTTCGGCTACAAGCCGGTTCTTCATTTCTTCATCTGAGAAATCAGCTTGTGAAATGCGTTCCACTGCGATATTGCAACGTAGAATGCCTTTGTATCGATACTGCCAAAAAGTTGGAGATGGCACCATTGCTTTGTCCGGTACCTTGATAGTGGGCCAAAGAAATATAGTCACTTTGACTTTGGCTGGTATTGCCCATCCAACCGTCATCACTACACATCTCGGAAAGCAACCATACTGTGTTGATATTCCACCATCCGCCAAAAGTAATGGCCTGGTAACAACCAGTAATAAATGCTTCGGCTTCTTCTGCACTTTGGAAATAAGTATCCAAATTTTGTTGCCCGCGCACTTCCTCTGTTAGGAAATCCTCACAAGAAGTGAATGTCAGCGAGGCAATCATTGTTAATATTGTTAATATCTTTTTCATGGTTTATACCTTGAGGGTTAAAATTTTAAATCAATTCCAAATAAGAAAGTACGTGGGTTAGGATAAGCGATGCCGTCAATACCGGTTTCAATTACACTGCCATCTTTACCAATCTGTGGACGTTCAGGATCCATACCTGAGTAGCTGGTGATAGTGAAAGGATTTTGAGCCGACAATGAGAGACGCAATTCGGTTCCGTTCAACCACTTCTTGGGGAGTGTGTAACCCACTTGTAATAGTTTGCAACGCATATAAGAGCCGTCTTCTACAAAGAAACTTGAAACGCGTGTGTAATTCTGATTCAAATCATTGTAGGACAGACGAGGAATATCGTTGCTGGTTCCTTCGCCATGCCATGCTTTCTGCAATGTACCTGCCCAAACGTTTTGCCCACTTACGCCGGAGTATAAACCTTTGGTCTTATTGAAAATATCATTACCGAATGTACCATAGAAGTTGGCTGTGAAATCGATGTTTTTATAGCTGAAACCCAAGTTCAAACCTACCATCAAATCGGGATATGGGTTACCGATCCATGTTTTATCATTTTCATCTAGAACTCCGTCATGATTCAAATCCTTAAAGCGAATGTCACCGGGTTGGGCATTGGATTGTACCAGCTTGCCATTTTCGTTGGTGTGAGCATAAACTTCATCCCAATTTTGGAAAATACCATCGGCTACGTAGCCGTAGAAGCGTGAAATCAAGCCACCGTCTTCATTACGGATAATTTGGTCGCTGTTGAAACCTCCAGTTTGGATAGGACCGTCACCGGAGAATTTAACAGCTTTATTTTTCACTGCGGAAAGGTTCAATCCCACATTATATCGGAAGTCTGCTACTTTGTCGTGCCAGTTCAGACTTAATTCCCAACCGCTAGCTTTCATACTACCTATATTCATCCATACTGTACTGTTCCAGTCGGGGTATCCGATGGCGAAGATATTTTGTTTCTGATAGAGCATATCAGAAGATTTCTTTTGGAAATACTCAAAGGTCATGTCTAGACGGGAGTCAAGGAAGGACATATCCACACCTACGTTCCAGTCTTCTACTGTTTCCCATTTTAGCAAATTATTGCCAACGCCTGATACCATAGTACCTGAAACACGTCCTGGAGCTGTACCGAATACATAATCAGATTGTCCTAACAAAGTCAGCGTAGCATCATTATCTATGTTTTGATTACCTACACGTCCCCAACCTCCGCGTAATTTCAAGTTACTGAAATCTTCTGGTCTTGCATGAAACTTTCACTGATGATACGCCATGAAGCAGAAACAGAAGGGAAGATGGCATATTTGTTTCCTTTGGGGAAACGAGAAGAACCGTCTGCACGAATAGAAGCTGTTAGATAGTAACGATTGTCATAGTTATACATCACGCGTCCTAAATAAGATACTAATGTGCTGTAAGCAGTTTTACCTTCTGACTTTTGGTTTTGTGTACCGGCATTTACTTCCTGCATTTGATCCATATTATTAGGAACATCGTCACGTGAGGCTTTTGATTGGAATTCAGCAAAGCGTTCAGCTGTAAAGCCACCCATTACATTAATATTATGCTTTTCTGCAAAAGTCGTGATGTAAGTAGCAGTATTAGTCCAGTTCCAATCAAGCCATTCCTGCATTTCACGGGAAACATTACTTAATGTAGATTGTTCCAAAGCATCAATATAGAATTCAGGAGTGAATTTGTCTGTACGGCGGAAGTGTGCATTAGCGCCGAACTGCGTGCGCAGGGTCAGTTTTTGAATAGGGTTTATCTGTAAATAAGTATTTACAATTGTACCCATTTCACGGGAGTGGGAATTTTGGCGAGCCAATGAACCGGCAGGGTTCCACTCCTGGTTGTTGTAAGAACGCTGATAGTTATTGAATTCGTTATCCACCCATTGATCTTCCGGCTTGAATATAGGAGTTGTGGGGTCCATAGACATGGCAGCTGAAAAAAGATCGGGGGTATCATCCCATGATTCTACACGTGGGGCAATGTCGAAACCCATTTTTACATATTTATTAAATGTATATTCTGTATTAAGGCGTGCGTTGATTTTGTCCCAATAACCATAGTCATATTGTGAATTGTTACGGTAGTAACCCATACTCAGGTTATAAACCAGTTTGTCTGAACCACCGGAGATATTGAGTGAGTAATTTTGCACTAAAGCAGTTTTGTTGATTACTTCGTCCCACCAGTCTGTTCCTCCGGGATTGGTAGTAGCGCCTGTATCATTCCAAATAGAAGTTCCTCCGTCATTTGTGTATCGGGTATTGAATACTTCTTTATATTCGGCGGCATTAGCCATTTTGGGTTTTCGATCAGTGTTTGGAAACCTGCAGATGCATTAAAACTGATATTTGTTTTTCCTGCCATTCCTTTTTTGGTTGTGATTAGAATGACACCGTTAGAAGCACGTGTTCCGTAAATGGCAGCAGCCGAAGCGTCTTTTAAAACTTCCATAGATTCAATGTCATTACTGTTTAGGAAGTTGATGTTTGTACCTACCGGCATGCCATCTACTACATACAAAGGATCGGTTCCGTTTACTGTTGTTACACCACGGATTAGAACTTTTGGTTGTGCGCCCGGACCACCACCACTGGTTACTTGAACACCGTTGATTTTACCTTGCAAGGCGTCCATTGCATTACCGGTTACAGTTTCGGTAATTTCTTTTCCTTTTACGGTAGATATAGAACTGGTCAGGTCACTTTTTTTCACGGCTCCATAACCAATAACCACTACTTCGTCCAGTAATTCACTGGCATCTTTCAGCACTACATTGATAACGGTTTGTCCGTTTACCTTTATTTCTTGAGTCTCATATCCTATGCTGGAGAACACAAGTACGGCATCCTTGGCAACATCGTTTAGTGAATAATCACCATCAATACTTGTAATAGTACCTGTACCTGTACCTTTAACTTGCACTGTTGCACCAATCATCGGTTCTTTATCTGAAGCCGAGGTTACTACACCTTTTACAGTGATGGTCTGCGCATAGTCTACATAGACTTGTCAGCGCAAGACACAATAATAATATTTTGCTTTTTCATATCTTAAATCTAATGTTTATCTTGTTAATTTGGCCCAGGAATGAGTTTTAGCTTCTTTTCCCAAAATGAGCGTTCGAATATAAAGTTTATAATTCCCTGTGACGTTCACTGTTGGTTTTGCCCAATTGTCACCTACATGATCGGGTTTGGTCCATGCCGGATTGGTATATTTTGGCTTCTTTACCATAATATCCGAAGATCTCCGGTTCGTCTGAGTTGTCTACACGCCACGTGCAATAATTCCACCATCCGTCAGAGTGCCAGTTATGAATAACGAAATTCATTTTAGTACCTGCCTCCAGGAATAGGGGGGTATCCAAATAGAATAGGTGAGGATTGGTCTTATCTTGAGTGAAACGCAGGACTTCAGTTGGGCTACTGGTCATATATCCGAAATAGAATTCCTGTAACCACGAACCACCGTCACCCCATGTGTCAAGGCTGATAGAACCGTATGTGTGAGGTATGGGGTCTACAGCATCGGCAATTGAGTAAGTTTTCAGATTGTATGTACTGTTCTTCACATCAATATTAATTTCATAATAAACATTGGCTTGGTCAAGTACGATTGGCATTGCTGTTTCGGGATCGTCTGTCAGTTTGGTGTTATCCTCTGGATCAAGCCCGAAACAAATAGGAGTGAAGTCACTCTTTTGTGGTAAGAAGAATATTTTAGTTCCGGCTTTTTGACAGTAATAATTTGCTTTATACTGATATTCACCTGTATGTTCAATTACCATCGGTACCCCGAATATATCACTATTCAGTTCTTCGGCAGTTGCCACATCTGCCAGATACATTTTGGGAAAATCCGGCATTTCTGAGATATTCAATACACTGGTGGTAGTGGTTGAGTTTTCTTTCTTGTCAAAAGCGGTAATTGTCACATTATAACTTTTCGGTTCATTGGGGAATACTATTATTTCGGCAAAGTTCAATGAACTTTTTCCATCAGCATCTACACGGCGGTTGTCAAACCCGTCTATACCTGGAATATTAATTGTGACATAATCCAATGCACGATCATCTGTAGCCGTGAACCGAAGATTGAATTTCGTTTCATTTTTCATTAATACTGTAACAGTGGCATCCGGGGCAGCTGAAAATACCGGAGCTGCAAAATCTCCGTCCATTGTGATTAATACATCTTGAGATATACTGCGTCCTCCTACATCGGTTACAGTAACTTTGACTGTGAAACGTTCGCCGATTTCATTTCGGTTTATGTCAAAGTAATAACTTAAATCATAACTCTCTTGCGGAGCACCATAGATTTCGATTAAATCAATTGTCTTGTTCAAATGCAGGTCGGCACATTGTAGGCTGATAGAAGCAATACCGTCTTTGTCTTCTAATGTCCCTTCAATAGTAAATCGATGTCCCGCTCCGGACTCGATGTGGTCTGTTGCTAATGTCATTGTTGGATTTTGTCCGTCTACATCGGGGTAGTCGTTATCATCACTACATCCCGTACATAGGTTTGCAGTTACAAGAAAAGCCCATAACATGGCACCATACAAATGTTTCTTTTTCATATTTTATTAGTATTTGAAGATTAAACATCTACTCTAATAGAGGACGAATTAAATTCGTTAGTGGTGCAAATGTACGTGAAGAAGAATTAAAATCCTGATATAAATCTTGCAGAAAAGGGAGGTAAATCTTGCAATGCATGATTTATGTATCTAAAATACAGACTTTATTTGTATTTTTGAACCATATTATTTAACAATGTGTACACTGATGCTATGAGAAAGATATTCGTACTTTGGCTCTTGCTGCTGTCGGTTGTTTCATTGGCACAACCTTATTCTGTTAAGCAGCTTGGTATAGAGAAGGGATTATCCAATAATTATGTGGTGAGCATTGCTCAAGACAAACAGGGCTTTCTGTGGTTTGCCACGGAGGAAGGGTTGAACAAATTCGATGGTACCCGTTTCATTACTTATTTGAAGAATGAAGATTTGACAAGGCAGGGTATAACAGGCAATGAACTGAATTGTTTGTTGGATGATCCTCAGGATTCTATCCTTTGGATAGGCACGCAAAGGGCCGGTCTGAATGCGTATGACTATGTAAAATAACACTTTCTTTGCTATAGGCATGATGGCGAGAACCCCGAAAGTCATGATAACGGATGATGTTACTAAGATTGTGGCAGCTACAGATGGTAATCTTTGGATTACGACATATTGGCGGGGAGTAGATTATTTCGATAAAAAGGCTGGAAAATTCATTCATTACAATACTCAAACAGTTCCGGGATTGGCTAGCGATAATATTTGGTCGGTTGTTGATGGAGGAGATGGAAAGTTGTATATGGGGCATGTGCATCATGGATTCAGTGTGTTGTCTCTTAAAGATAAAAAAGTAAAGAACTTTATGCATGACCCTGAAGATCCGGTCAGTTTGCCAGGTAATGGGGTAACTTGCATTTATAAGGACTTAAGCGGTAATATTTGGCTGGGAACAGACCGGGGGCTGGCACTGTTCAATCCGGAAGCCGAAAATTTTATCCATTTTCATCATAGTGAGGACGGGGTTCCTCATACCGTATTTGATATCAGACAATTTGATGGGAATAAACTTTGGATTGCCATGGAATTTGGAGGAATAGCCATTTTGGATTTAACGCAACGTATGTTTCTTTCTCCTGACCAAGTGCGTTTTCAATATATAAAGGAAGGGGATGATGAATACAGTCTCTCTAATTCTACTGTACGTTGTTTGTTTCAGGACTCCTTTAAAAATGTATGGGCTGGTATGTGGGGAGGTGGAATTAATTTTCTTAGCCATGAATCTTCCTATTTTAATGTTTATAGTTATTCTCCTATCCAGCATTCGGGTAGTAGCCTGAATAATAAGACAGCAAGCAGTGTATGCGTAGCAAGGGATGGAAAGTTATGGATCGGAACCGATGGGGGAGGCATCAATG
>ENA-OQDC01001619-OQDC01001619.1-human-gut-metagenome-genome-assembly--contig:-NODE-1619-length-10734-cov-5.591025_pt1 | contig 10734 bp, 10 predicted proteins | sample MGYA00242770_ERZ504601 | MGnify/ENA primary metagenome ERZ504601 (study PRJEB26092, sample SAMD00036305) | human gut metagenome | host: Homo sapiens | study: EMG produced TPA metagenomics assembly of...
ACTTTAGATTCTTCTGCACGTTTATTCAATGTTTTTACAAGGTCAGTACGACGTTCTTCTGTGAGCTGAGGTATATTTAAACGAATTACTGTACCATCATTATTTGGGCTAAGACCAAGGTCAGATCTTGTAATCGCTTTTTCAATTTCATGAAGCATTGGTTTTTCCCATGGTTGAATTAAAATCATACGAGGTTCAGGAACAGAGATATTACCTACCTGATTTACTGGTACTAAAGAACCGTAATATTCTACCATTACTTTATCTAATAATGCAGGAGTTGCTCGACCTGCACGAAGAGAAGCAAATTCAGATTTTGCTGCACTTAAAGTTTTTTTCATACGCTCTTCATTTTTAGCTATTACTTCTTTAATCATTAATCATTACCTCCAACAGTTGTTCCAATATTTTCGCCTAAAGCAGCTTTTAAAATATTTTCATGATTATCTATATTAAATACTACTAAAGGAATTTTATTATCCATGCAAAGACTTGTTGCTGTAGAATCCATTACTGCAAGTCCACGATTTAATACTTCTAAATATTCAAGGCTATCGAATTTTTTAGCTCCAGGATTTTTATTAGGGTCAGAATCATATACACCATCTGTATTCTTTTTACCCATTAAAATAACTTCAGCTTCAATTTCAGCAGCACGAAGAGCAGCAGTTGTATCTGTGGAGAAATAAGGGTTACCTGTACCAGCACCGAAGATAACAACTCTACCTTTTTCTAAATGACGAATTGCTTTACGACGAATATAAGGTTCAGCAACTTGACGCATTTCAATAGCAGATTGAACACGGCTGTCAACGCCCATACCTTCTAAAGCATCTTGAAGTGCTAAAGCATTCATCACTGTAGCAAGCATACCCATATAATCTGCTGTAGCTCTATCCATACCTTTATTGCTACCAGCAAGACCACGCCAAATATTTCCGCCACCTACAACGATAGCTACTTCAATACCATATTCACGTACTTTTTTAATTTGTTTAGCGATAGATTCAACAACTTCTGGATTAATACCAAAACGCTGTTCACCAGCTAAAGATTCACCACTTAATTTGAAAACTATACGTTTATATTTAATATCAGCCACAATAAAACCTCCATAAAAACTTATAATTATCAACCTGCATAATATCTTTTCTTATTTTATCATATATCTATGGCAAACGGTAGACATTATAATTTTTTTTCCTATATCTAATTTTTATACTAATTTTATCTTATTACAAAAAAGAGAACACCGAAGTGTTCTCTCTTTGTATTTCATAATGAAATTATTTAACAGCTGCCATAACTTCTTCTACAAAGTTATCAGCTTTCTTTTCAATACCTTCACCAAGTTGATATCTTACGAAACGACGAATGGAGATATTTTCACCGATTTTAGCAATTTTGCCTTTTACAAGGTCAGAAATTGTAACATCTGGATCTTTAATGTATGGCTGATCTAAAAGACATACTTCTTTATAATATTTTTCGAGACGACCTTCAACCATTCTTTCAACGATTTTTTCAGGTTTGCCTTCATTAATAGCTTGTTCACGAAGAACTTGACGTTCATGTTCGATAGCTGCTGGATCTACTTCTTCACGACGTACGCAAGTTGGGTTAGCAGCAGCAATCTGCATAGCAATATCACGAGCGAAATCCTGGAATTCAGGAGTACCAGCAACGAAGTCAGTTTCGCAGTTAACTTCTACTAATACACCGATACGTCCACCAGCATGAATATAAGATGTTACAACACCTTCAGCTGCTACACGACCAGCTTTTTTAGCTGCGGAAGCAAGACCTTTTTCTCTTAAAAAGTCAATTGCTTTGTCCATATCACCGTCAGTTGCAGAAAGAGCTTTTTTACAGTCCATCATACCTGCACCAGTTTTTTCACGTAATTCTTTTACTAATGCTGCAGTAATAGCCATTAATATTTCCTCCTTAGTCAATAAAAGGCAAGGGTTTGGGCCCTTACCTTTTTAATTGTTATATAAATTTAAAATTAACTAAAATTATTCAGCGTCTTCGCTAGTAGCAACTTCTTCTACTACTTCGCCAGCTTCACCTTGACGACCTTCGATAACAGCATCAGCCATACGGGAAGTTAAAAGTTTAACAGCACGGATAGCGTCATCGTTACCAGGAATTACATAGTCAATTTCGTCTGGATCGCAGTTTGTATCAACGATTGCAACGATTGGAATGTTAAGTTTTTTAGCTTCTGCTACAGCAATTCTTTCTTTACGTGGGTCAACGATAAATAAAGCGCCTGGTAATTCTTCCATGTCTTTAATACCGCCAAGAGATTTTTCAAGTTTTTCTTGTTCACGTTTTAAAGCAAGAACTTCTTTTTTGCTAAGAACTTCAAAAGTTCCATCTTCTTCCATAGCTTCAAGTTCTTTTAAACGATTGATGCTTTTACGGATAGTAGCGAAGTTAGTCATCATACCACCGAGCCATCTTTCGTTAACATAGAACATGCCGGATTTTAAAGCTTCTTCTTTAACAGCTTCTTGAGCCTGTTTTTTAGTACCTACGAAAAGAATGCTTTTGCCTTCTTCAGCAACGCTACGTAAGAAATCATAAGCTTCGTCAACTTTTTTTACAGTTTTCTGTAAATCGATAATGTAAATACCATTGCGTTCTGTGAAAATGTATGGAGCCATTTTAGGGTTCCAACGTCTAGTCTGATGACCGAAATGAACGCCTGCTTCTAATAATTGTTTCATGGAAATAACTGCCATGATGGTGCACCTCCTGTTATTTTTTCCTCCACATTCTTTAGCTTTGTTTTAACCCTTTTAGATATTCTTATCAGCGTACCAATAAGGTATATCTAACTAGGACACAGTACAAAATCGGAATGTGTGCGTTTTTTTACACCGTTAAGCATTATATCATAATTTTTTTGTAAACACAATAATAAATTATCATGCTTTCAGATAAAAAGAACGATGTTTTTATCAACATCGTTCTTGAAGATTATTATCTTTTTAATTTTTGAATTTCATCTAATAAGTGTTCATTTAATACTCTGATATAAGTACCTTTCATACCAAGAGATTTAGATTCAATTACACCAGCGGACTCAAATTTACGAAGTGCATTAACAATTACAGAACGAGTAATACCTACACGGTCAGCAATTTTAGATGCAACGAGTAAACCTTCAGTACCATTTAATTCACTTAAAATATTTACAGCTGCTTCAATTTCAGAATAAGAAAGTGTTGCTAAAGCAATCTGTACAGTAGCTTTTTTACGTGCTTCAACTTCAATTTTTTGAGAATTATCACGTAAAATTTCCATACCTACAACAGTGGCACCATATTCAGCTAATAATAAATCATCGTCTGTGAATTCTTCATTAAATTTAGCTAATACTAATGTACCAATACGTTCACCAACGCCATAAATAGGTACAATAGTTGTAATTTTGCCTTCTACTAAACATTCGCTATTATCATCAAAAGCACAAATTTCTTTTTGTGGAATATTAGAAGATGTGCTATCCATTTTTAAGAGCCAATTAACATAGTGTTTTGGAAATTCTCCTTGGCTTACGATTTTGTCAATCATTGTATCACATTCAAAATCATCAAGGAAGGCATATCCATAGATTTTCCCTGTTTTGCTAACAATATATACATTTGCTTCTATAACATTGCTAAGTACACGGGAAATGCTATCGTATTCTACCACTTCTGCTTTTTGTAAAAGTTTATTTATTTTTCTTGTTTTTTCAAGTAATGTTGCCATCTGTTATCCCCTTCCTGCACAGAAAAACTTTTGATTTTTCTGTTAAACCTTTCCTTTTTTATTCTATCATATTCTATAAGTCAATTTAAGGAAAATTTTTATAATTTTTTTGAATTTTATACAATATTTATCAAATTACAAAATGAACTGGCTTAAGTCTGCGATTTTTTAACGATTCCACCAAGTTTTTCATTTACATAATCAGCATTAATTACTACATTTTTTTCTTCTAATTCTGGTGCATCAAAAGATAAATCTTCTAATAATTTTTCCATAATTGTATGAAGTCTTCTTGCTCCAATATTTTCCATTTGTTCATTTACTTCACAAGCTACTTGAGCTAATCTTTCGATAGCATCATCAGTAAATTCAATGGAAACATCTTCTGTAGCAAGTAATGCTTTATATTGTTTTAATAATGCATTTGTTGGTTCTGTTAAAATACGTTTAAAATCTTCTTCAGTTAAAGAAGTCAATTCCACACGAATTGGGAAACGACCCTGAAGTTCTGGTATTAAATCAGAAGGTTTCGCCATATGGAAAGCACCTGCTGCAATAAATAAAATATGGTCTGTTTTCATCTGTCCATATTTTGTGGATACTGTGGAACCTTCAACTATTGGTAAGATATCTCGCTGTACACCTTCACGAGATACATCAGGACCAGAAGAAGAACCTTTTACTGCAACCTTATCAATTTCATCTAAGAAAATGATACCATTGCGTTCTGCAAGTTCAATAGCTTCTTGAGCAATAGACTCCATATCCAATAATTTTTGAGCTTCTTCTTGAGTGAAGATTTCTCTTGCTTGAGCAACTGTAACTTTACGTTTTTTGCGTTTTTTAGGCATTAAATTGCCAATCATATCCTGAATATTATTGCTCATGTCTTCCATGCCAGAACCTGCAAACATACCAATTACAGGAGCTGCTTTTGGTTCAACATCAATTTCAATAATATCATTTTCTAATTCACCTTTTAAAAGGCGTTTTCTGCACCATTCTCTGCCAGCAGAATATTTTGGTTCTTCCACTTTTTCTGTGCTTTCTTCTTCTTTGTTTGCACCACCAAAGATAGCACTGAGTGGATTAGATACAGCACTGGATTTTGGTTCTGGAACATAAATATCTAAAATACGTTCTTGAGCCATTTCTTTAGCTTTATCTTGTACTTGTTCTAATTTTTCTTGTTTTAACATACGTACAGCAGATTCAGCTAAATCTCTAACCATGGATTCTACATCTCTACCTACATAACCTACTTCAGTAAATTTAGTAGCTTCAACTTTTACAAAAGGTGCTTTTACAAGTTTTGCTAAACGTCTTGCAATTTCTGTTTTACCAACACCAGTAGAACCAATCATCAAGATATTTTTAGGAATAATTTCATCTCTCATATCTTCTGGGAGATGACGGCTACGCCATCTATTGCGAAGTGCAATAGCTACAGAACGTTTTGCTTGTGATTGTCCTACAATATATTTATCTAATTCTTCAACAACTTGACGAGGAATTTGTTCATTCAATTTCATGAATTTATTCTCCTTTATTTATCTAATTCTTCCACTATAATATTGTGATTTGTATATACACAAATATCAGCAGCAATAGTAAGTGCTTCTTTAGCAATTTCAGCTGCAGTCAAATTAGAATGTTTAGCTAATGCACGACCTGCTGAAAGTGCATAAAATCCGCCAGAACCAATAGCTGCAACATTACCATCTGGTTCAATTACTTCACCATTACCAGAAAGTAGTAACATTGTATTTTCATCAGCAACGAGTAATAATGCTTCTAATTTGCGAAGAACTCTATCTGTACGCCAATCTTTAGCAAGTTCTACCGCTGCGCGAGTTAAATTACCATGATATTCAATTAATTTAGATTCAAATTTTTCAAATAAAGTAAAAGCATCGGCTACAGAACCTGCAAAGCCAGCTAAAACTTTACCATTATATAAACGACGTACTTTACGGGCATTTGCTTTCATAATAGCAGCTTGTCCAAAAGTAACTTGTCCATCACCAGCTATAGCAGTTTTTCCATCTTTTTTTACTGCTATGATAGTGGTTGCTTTAAAATTTTCCATAAAATCATCTCCATTTATAGGCTATATTCATATTATCAGTTTTACTTAGATAATTTCAATACATCTATTTTAAATTTTGCTAAAAATTCTAAGGCACGTTCTGCAATTTTTTGTTTTTTCAACTTTTTATCACGAATGCGTTCTTCTAAAGGTGGCATCAAACCAAAATTAGCATTCATAGGCTGAAAATGTTTTGCTACAGCAGAAGTAATATATTTGCACATAGAGCCATGAGCTGTCTGTTCTGGGAAAATCACTGGATTTTCTCCTTTAGCTAAATATGCTGCATTAACACCTGCCACAAGACCAGACGCTGCGGATTCTATATATCCTTCAACGCCTGTCATCTGACCTGCAAATAATAAATCATCTCTATCTTTGTATTGCAAAGTTGGTCGCAATAATTCTGGAGAATTAATAAATGTGTTTCTATGCATTACGCCATAACGCACAAATTCAGCATTTTCAAGTCCTGGTATTAAACCAAATACGCGTTTTTGTTCTGGCCATTTCAAATGAGTTTGAAAACCTACTATATTATATAGGCTATCTGCTGCATTATCTTGACGAAGTTGCACTACAGCATAAGGTCTTTTTCCTGTTTTAGGATCTTCTAAACCTACAGGTTTTAATGGTCCATATAGTAAAGTATCTATACCACGACGAGCCATTTCTTCAACAGGCATACAACCTTCAAAAAACTTAGCTTTTTCAAATTCCTTAATTGGTGCAAGTTCTGCCGTTGTCAATTCTTGCCAAAATTTTTCATATTCTTCTTTATCCATAGGACAATTAATATAATCAGCTGTTCCTTTACCATAGCGAGAAGCGCGATATGCTTTACTCATATCAATAGACTCTTTGCTGATTAATGGTGCCGCAGCATCATAAAAGTAAAAATAATCCTGACCTGTCAATTCACCGATGGATTTTGCTAATACTTCTGAAGTCAATGGACCACTGGCAATAATTGTAATAGCATCATCTTCTTGAGGTATTGTTTCTATCTCTTTATTTATCACAGTAACATTAGGATGATTTTTTACTTTATCTGTAATATATTGACTAAATCCTTCTCTATCTACAGCTAAAGCTCCACCAGCTGGTACACGATTTATATCAGCGGACTCCATGATGATAGAATTTAGCTGTCGCATTTCTTCTTTTAATAAGCCTACAGCATTTTCAAGTCCTGCACCACGCAAAGAATTACTACATACTAATTCAGCGAATTTTTCTGTCTTATGTGCAGGTGTAGATTTTTCTGGTCGCATTTCATATAAATCTACTTTTATACCTCTTTGAGCCACTTGCCATGCAGCTTCACTGCCAGCCATACCAGCTCCTACGATAATAACTTTTTTCACGCAAAAACTCCTTTCCTATTTCTATCTATGCTTCGTTTTCTTCTTTATGCTCTTTATTTTCATTTTCTTCTTTTGCTTGTGCTTCTTTTTGTGCCAATTCCGCTAATTTCTTAGCAGTCTGCTGTTGAATTTTTTCTTTTAATTTATTAATTTCCTTATTTATAGGAGTATCTTCTTTTCTTGTAGCACAATCATCATTACTGCAATATAAAATAGTTCTTCCATTTTTGAAACGATGTCTAAATAAGAATGAACCACAAGTCTTGCAATTGCTTGTAAGTGGCATATCCCATGATACATAATCGCACTGTGGATAATTTTCACAACCATAAAATACTACACCACGACGTGTACGACGTTCAATGATTTTGCCACCACATTTAGGGCATTTAACACCTGTATCCTTCAAAATAGGTTTTGTATTTCTACATTCTGGAAAACCTGGACATGCTAAGAATTTACCATAGCGACCTTGTTTTATGACCATCATACGACCACATAATTCGCATTGTACATCAGAAACTTCATCTGGCACTTCTACTTCACCAATTTCTTCTTCTGCATGTTCTAAAGTTTTTTCAAATGGCCCATAGAATTCTTCAAGCAAAGTATTTTTTTGAATTTTACCTACTGCTATTTCATCTAATTTATTTTCCAAATCAGCAGTAAATTTCTCATCAACAATATCTTTAAAATATTTTTCCAATAAATCTACTACTACAAAACCTAAATCAGTTGGTTCAAATTTTTTATCACTGCGAACCACATAACCTCTAGCTAAAATAGTTTCGATAATCGGTGCATACGTACTTGGACGACCAATACCTCTTTCTTCTAAAGTTTTAACTAAAGAAGCATCATTGTATCTAGCTGGTGGTTCTGTAAAATGTTGCATTGCTTCTAATTTTTGAATAGATAATTCATCGCCTTCTTGCAAATCTGGCAAGATGACATCTTTTTCTTTTTTATTATCGCTATCATTATATACAGCAGTAAAGCCTGCAAATTTTAACTGCGAACCAGTAGCTTTAGCTAAATACTTATCGCCTTTAATAGTTACACTCATAACATCATAGCTAGCAGGTAACATTTGACAACCTAAGAAACGTTGCCAAATTAATTTATAGAGTTTTAACTGTTCTTTGCTCAAATATTCTTCAACAGTAGCAGGGCTTAAAGCGATATTTGTTGGACGCACTGCTTCATGAGCATCTTGAGAAGATTTTCCAGCTGCATAAATATATGGTTTTTCTGGCAAATATTCTTTGCCGAAATTCTCTTCAATATAATTTCTAGCTTCATTTAAAGCTATTTCTGAAATACGTGTAGAGTCTGTACGCATATATGTTATCAGACCAGTTGGCCCTTTTTTACCTAAGCTAATACCTTCGTAAAGCTGTTGAGCTATCATCATTGTTTTACGTGAAGTAAAACCTAATTTTCTAGCAGCATCTTGTTGTAAACTACTTGTTGTAAATGGTGCTGGAGCTTTGCGATGACGTTGACGTTTCTTTATTTCTGTTACTTTAAAAGTAACTTTTTCAATATCACTGCATAATTCGTCAGCTTGAGCTTTAGATGCAATTTTCACATCTTCTTTTTTCGCTGAAACCATCAATTTTTTATCATCAATAGCGACTAATTCTGCCCCAAACATACTAGAACGAGGTTTTTTCTTAAATTTAAAATCAACTGTCCAATATTCTTCTGATTCAAATTTTTGAATTTCTTTTTCACGGTCACAAATTAATTTCACTGTTACCGATTGTACACGCCCTGCACTCAAACCTTTGCGAATTTTCTTCCAAAGAAGTGGACTTAATTTATATCCTACAATACGGTCAAGCATACGACGTGCTTGTTGAGCATCTACTCTATCAATATTTATTTCTTTAGGATTTTTTACTGCTTCTTGAATAGCAGGTTTTGTTATTTCATTGAATACAATTCTACATTTTTCATGTTCATCAATCCCTAAGATATGAGATAGATGCCAAGCAATAGCTTCGCCTTCACGGTCAGGGTCAGAGGCTAAATAAACTTTTTCAGATTTTTTAGCTTCTTTCTTTAAAGATTTAATTAAATCTCCCTTGCCACGAATATTGATATATTTAGGTGCAAAATCATTTTCTACATCTATACCAAACTGACTTTTAGGTAAATCGCGAAGATGTCCCATAGAAGCCATTACTGTATATTTTTTATTGCCTAAATATTTTTCAATAGTCTTTGCTTTAGTTGGCGATTCTACTACTACAAGCGTTTTTTTCTTCATTCAAAGCACTCCCTGATTGCTCTTATATAAAAATTTGGACTTGTCTCTTTAACTAGTCCCTTCAATTTCATTTGTAATAAAATAAACGATATATTCGAAACATTTATTCTCAATTTATATATGATTTCATCAATACATTTAGGCTCTGTAAAAGATAAACTATCATATATAAGTTGTTCTTCCGCTGTCATGGAAAAACCTAATTCTATTTGTGTTTCTTTGGATATACTTTGCTGGTTAGTTACAAAATTATATTCTTCTACAATATCATTTGCCCTTGTAACTAATTTAGCACCTTGTTTTATTAAACTATGGCAGCCTTCGCTTTTTTGCGAATAAATATTTCCTGGTATGGCAAATACATCTCGCCCTTCACTTAAAGCAAATTCTGCTGTTATCAATGAACCACTCTTTTTCGCAGCTTCAACTACTAATATTCCTTTGGACAATCCTGTGATAATTCTATTTCTAGCTGGAAAATTCCCTGGTTTTGGCAATGTATTTAGTGGATATTCTGATATTACAGCACCATTTTGAGCTATAGCTTCTAAAAGTTGCTTATTTTCTTTTGGATATATAATATCTAATCCACAACCTAAAACAGCAATAGTCTTACCTTTTTTCAAAGCTCCTGTATGAGCTTTAGTGTCTATACCTTTAGCAGCACCACTAACTATTACAAAATTAAATTTAGCTAATTCCTCAGCCATATTTTCTGCTATCTGTTTTCCATAAGTCGTTGGAGTTCTTGAACCTACTATACCTATGCAAATTTCATCTTTAGGCAATTGACCTTGATAATATAAAATAAATGGAGGATCATAGATTTCTTTCAATAACTTTGGATATTCTTCATCTATTTCTATGCAGACTTTAATTTTATAATGTTTTAATTGCTCTGTTAATTTATCTATAGATATTTTCTGTCTAAATTCTATTAATTCAGACAATGTTTTACTGCCTAAACAATTACTTTGTTCTAACATTTCTCTTGTCGCTGTCCATATTTTTTGCCGTCATGAAAATATCCATAAAAGTTTGACGAAGCGTTTTACTACCTATGCCTGGCACAGAATTTATGGCAGCCCAATATATATTTTTCATTGTTTATTACATTCCCATACAAATAAATCTTTAGATAAATCCGTATATATTTTACTATTATCACTATTAACTGACAATTTAGTCAAATTTTTTAATCAAAATGAATATAGATATCACCATCTAAAATCAAAAAA
>ENA-OQDC01001620-OQDC01001620.1-human-gut-metagenome-genome-assembly--contig:-NODE-1620-length-10732-cov-1.999340_pt1 | contig 10732 bp, 13 predicted proteins | sample MGYA00242770_ERZ504601 | MGnify/ENA primary metagenome ERZ504601 (study PRJEB26092, sample SAMD00036305) | human gut metagenome | host: Homo sapiens | study: EMG produced TPA metagenomics assembly of...
TCCAGCGTCATACGCTTCTGCACACGGGCATCCACTGGCTGATAGCCCCAATAATCCTTTTCCTTTGGCCTATATTCTGTGCATTTCATTACCGCATTATAACGGAAATCATATTTCTTACACAGAAATCCGATCATACTCATGATATTGTCACTCAACTCCTTACGGTCGTTATCCACACCTCCGGAAGAGTGGTCAGCCTCCTTCTCATCAACGCTCTCCACAGGTTTTTCTGCGCCATGAAAGACTTCATTCAACGTCAGGGGCAAGGCATCTTCACGATAATAAGGAAAAGAATCTCTTGTCATCAGAAAATCGGAAAAGATAGAAGGCTCGGGCATCTGCATCTTTGCCTTTACTAGCGTCTGATAAAGCGGAGCAAAGGTCAGGAAGGCCTGCTTGTAAATCCTGTCGGCAGCAACCTCCTCATCAGGTAACGTCCCCTTTGCCAGCGCATATTTCGCCAGAACATGCAGACTGATGCCATCGGCTCCCACAAAGGCTGCAAGAGTAGAAGGCAGACTGGCTACTTTCTGCTTGATGGCATCCACACCTCCATCCTCATTATATCAACAACGTAAGCAGCAGAACGCCGTTGATTTTTCTTCATCTTCAGGAGTCCATTCTCCGATTTCTGAAATTCTGCCGCAGGGTGAACATGCATCCAGGTTGGCATATCCTTATACCCATCATAACCATTCATGAGATAAGGTACATATTCACGGAAGTTCTCCACGGTATTCCTGGCGTCATCGTTTACGATGCGCCCCAGGAAACGTTCCAGACTCTTGGTACTTACCAAGAGCTGGTTCTTTTTATTTCTATGTGTTACGGTAAATTTCATTATCTGTCATTTTAAAAAGTTTATCGACACGAGACACTTTGTTTCATACCATGAAACAGTTTGTTTCAAGCGTAGAAACACTCTGTTTCACCCTGTGAAACAAACCGATACGTTGCATTTCCCGCTTTCGATACATCGGCAGGGGATTGTGCTTTATTCGTAAACGAATCCGATTTCTTCTGCATAATGATCATAGGCAGGTTCCCCATAACCATATTCAGCAAAGACTTTCTTCACCTGCTCCTGCATTTCCGGCGTCAAGATGTTTCTCCCCCCGATGTACACGATAATAGGAAGTGCGGTTGCCCAGAACATCCATGACCCGGTACTTGATGGTCTTGCATTTCGACATGATTTTAACCTGGTCGTAGAGATGGGAAAATCCCCATGCTGGCCTTGAACTGGTACACACGCATGAAATGGGAGCAAGATGCATGAAGGTTAGCATCGGGATAAACCGCATTTTCCAGCAGTAACATCATCGGGTTTGAACTTTTGCCCGAGATGAATCGGATGCATTCTGCTGCCCGAGGACAATCGGCATTGAAGCAGTACATCCAATGATAATCTACCAGACTTTTGATAAACTCAGGATCATTAAGATTTAATTTCATGAAAGAATAAAATTTAAATTAAACATTAGGTTTCGCAGTGGTTATTGCCATTGTGGAATCTGTGTTGTCAACTCTCCGCAAAGATACAAAATTTTAAAGCCAAATGCAAGCTTTGTCCCGAAAACTTTCATCTTTGTCCCGAATCACGTGCATAAAAAAAGCACTTTCAGCAAGAAGATAAGCTGAAAGACGTGATGGATAAAGGCAATAAGTGATGGATAGCATGATGGATTTTGTAAACATTTCGGCTATCTATCACGCCATACAAGAGAGACAACCACCTCATTATCAAATGATTAAAAATTCAAAAAGAGAAAATGTGAGGGATGTGAGGGATAAAAAGAGAAAAAAAACTATTTCCGTTTTTGTTGTTCTCTTATTATCCTGAACGCCAAATCGGTAAACTTTTTAAATTCTGCCTAAACCTGTCCTCTTCCAAAAGCCCAGAAAATGAGGGCGGCAGAGGCTGGTGCAGCATGTGTTCCTACATACTGGCGCATTTTGGGTAATAAAACTGAAGCCACTTACTCTCCATTAACGACCGCTTGTAATCTAAAACTTGCCCATTACCCCAAACGCCGAAAATCCCATTTGCAACTTGTAGAAAAAATGGCTAAATTTGCAAGGAAACATTAATACATTTATAGAAAAAACAAGGTTACTAATTATTTAATAGATAAATACAATGAGAAGATTAGTTTATTTATTAGTGCTATTTGTTATGTTTATAACATCAGCCAGGGCAGAGATTTTTTATTCTACACTTAAAATTGGTGAACAAACCACACTAAATGCCTATGCTTCACCTTCCTCCAATCATTATATCAGCAAGTATGAATGGCGGTTTCCTTCAGTTTGTGTAACAGCCGCAGGAGGAGGCTCCAGGTTCGATAGCTATTGTACAATATTGGCAACGGGAGCAACCAAGTACGTTGCAGGTGGACGGGTAGAGGTAAAATGCCATGTCTACCAAAGGGAATATGGGCATTCAATAGACACGCCGTTGACAACTGTGACATTCGTAATAACGGTGAATGAAAATGGAGGCGGAGAGATAGAAGGGGGAACGGATATCAAGCTGGTCAGCTCCTCGCCAAAAGATGGAGACACGGATGTGGATGTAAACGTGAAACCTGTGCTACAATTCAATCAGGCGGTATCATATGTGAGCAACAAGCCTATATCCCAATGGATCAGGCTAGAAACAGACTATGGTTCAAAAATATACGTTGACAGCCATTTCGCAACCAATATAAAAGCCGATGGAACATCAGAAACCCTGGTAACCATCACACCTCAGAAGACACTTGAGGCTGGCACTCACTACACGCTGATTATACCAGCTGGTAGCCTTAAACTCAGGAATGGATCTCAAAACAGCAACGAACATAGGATAGGATTCACAACGAAGGATGTAAACACATCGATTGCCAACCCTGTCTTGAAAGAAAGCAAGAAAGGTCAGGTATACGACATGAGTGGCCGGCGCCTGAATGCTCCTAAAAAGGGCATCAACATCATCAATGGTAAGAAATATATCTGTAAGTAATAACGAATTTAAAGCTGAGCTATCGGCATGACGGGCACAAATCATGAAAAAAATACATTTTTCTTTAATGGCGTTTCTCATCGCCTTGTTGACAATGTTTTCTTTTACCGCTTGTTCTTCGTCTAGCGAGAATGAAGATGAAATTGAAGAAACAAAATCCGGTATTGAGGGATATTGGATTTGTTTAGAAAGCGTTCGTCAAAATGTAAAAAATGCCTATAATTACAATCCAAAACGACTATACCGAAATTTTATATTTTGGAGCTTATTGGTCTGATGGCGTTTTATGGGGAGGTGGTGAAAGTTGTATTTATTTATGGCATTTTATTAATGCCAATACTGTTCAGCGCATTTGTTTTCAGATATACCAAAACAAAAATGATAATGCCTTTTATAAAGAAACAAATACTCAATATCCATTTTATCTTGCAGAATTTTCTGATAGGTATATATATACCTATGTTATTGCTATAATAAAATTGTTTTATCAAATGGAGATTTGATTACTCTTTTGAATGGAAAACTTTATTGGGATGGGCAAATGAATGGATATGAAAGAGTGAATGGTATAAAAATAAAATAAGTGCCTTGAACCTTTCCTAGAGGAAGGTGACAGGTCTCGACAGGAAACTAGACAAGCAAGGAGGGGGATTTACTGAATTTTAATGTTTTCCCCCACCTTGATTTTCACTTCATAGAAACTGGAACCATATCCCAGCCAATAACCCAAAGCACCCTGAACATTCGACTTCAAATTGGAGTTGACAGGCATCAGGGGAATTCTGGACAAGGCTGCCATATCTTCGAAACTGCGCCAAAAGGCATAACCTTCCTCACCTAATGAAGAAAACTTTACCCTTACTATTTCATTCTCCTTAAAAAAAGGAGTAAAATCTTTCTGTAGATTATCCCTACCCCGTTTTACCGAAATTCTTCCCTCTTCTCCTATCATTCCATCGTCAAAAAGGCCTAATTCAGCAGAATACATTTCGTTCTGATTTCCTACAGTCTGCGTAAAAAGTTTGCATTTTCCTCGATAAGACGTATAGGCATAAAGTTGGAAAAGACTATCTACATCAGTAGGTTCTACACGAAAGGAATCAATTTTTGCAGACACCGGAATACGGGTCTTTGCTTCTGCCACCTTGCCATCCGAAGCCTCTACCCTCAAGACATACTCCCTTCCTTCCACGCCACGCATATCAAAAGTGGTATAGATAAAAGGTGGAAAATATCTTTTATCATACCTCCCCGCCAAGACCTCTGTTCTTTCACCATCAGAAATGGTAATTTTCGCCCATCTGTCCATATAGCGAGAAAGGCTGTCTAATGACAGTTCATCCTTACCCAAAGGAATCGTTTTAGTCAGTTTTACGATAGGAAAACCACCAGCATCAATCCACCCTTCAACTACCAATTGCGATTCATCTGACGTAGAAACATCCTGGCTACATCCTCCAAATATAAAAGATAAAGCCAAGACGATTATGACAAGACTATTGTGACTGATTTTCATAAGCAGATGTTTCAAAATTTACAATAATAATTGATAGAAGGCATAATAGGCATCAAGAACTTAAAACCATTATATCTCACATGATTATCATACACCTTGATACGATAGAACAAATCATTTCCGTGCATCGTAACATTATAAAGCGAGAAAATTTTCATTCCCGCTACGAACGCTGCCCTTCGTTGCAAAATCATAACTACCGACAAATCAAGACGCATATAAGGTTTTACCCTATCTCCATTATGAGGTCCATATTCCGTTACAATGATTGCCCGACATTAAATAAGCATAATTCACTTTAGTATAATGGGGTTCCCGGAAGCCAGCACATAGGTTGAGCCTTAAACTGACACGGCGATTTATACGATAAGTAGCTACGGCATTCAGCTCGTAAATACGTTCATGCCCGGCAGGATACCATCCCTGATATTGTTCGCCATCAAACTTTCGCATGGCGCGCCCCAAGGAACCACTCAGCCATCCCGATCAGTTTTCCCCTTCGTTTTTCAAGGAGAAGATTTAATCCATAATTGTAACCCTTGCCATGCAACAAGGAGCCATCAAAAGAATAAGAAGAGAAAAGGATATCAAACATTTGCTATTGTTCTCTATCTGGTTCATCAACCATTTATAATAAGTTTCCACACTCAACCGGTATTCCTTTTCGGCAAACCAGAATTCACCTTGCAAGGCAGCATGATAGCCATATTGCGGACGATGATTCTGATCGGCAGCAAACCAGAATTCGGTGGGAAGTCCAGCCGAAGAAAAGCCAGTCTGAAAAAGATACTGGTTACGGATGCCCAAATTGAGATTCAGTTTGGCTGATTGCGACAGGTCGTAATTAAACTTAAGATGAGGTATCACCCGATAAAAAGATTTCTGACAATGATAACCAGAGACTCTAGCACCCAGTTCCATCAAGAGATTTTCTCCCAAAGGTTGACGTCGGCGCCTTTCAGATAGCAGCATTTCGCAACAATCAGTCTTTTCCATTGCTCTACCAGTTCCGGCTTGCCTCCGCATTTCAAGTTTCTGATTTGCAGAATCATCGAGTCGGGCTGGCTTTGCATCATCTGCTGATGCTGGGTTACAAACTCATCGATGGGTCTGTACCAGGAGTCATCCTCCTTTTTCTCTGAGGAGCACGCTGCCAGCAGCATCATGCATCCCATCAGCCATAGCCAGGTATATTTTTTCAGTTCTGTCATAAGTCTGTTTGCTTTTAGGTTGGTTTTCGGGAAGATTATGATTCTCCCCTCGTTTTCTTATCGGCAATATACATACCCATCAGGATGCAGGCAGCACCCACCAGGAAATAAGGGGGTGATTTGCTCATCAAGTACCCATGAAGCAAATATCATGGTGGTGATAGGGTTGAAGTAAACCCAGTTGGTTGCCGTTTACCGTTCCGAGCTTGGAGATGCACCAGTTCCACGTCAGGAAGCAGATCATGGAAGCCAGACAGCCCAGGAAGAGCAGATTGCCGATAACCTGCGGACGGGTAAAGACTTCCAGAGGAGGAAAGCCCGGGATGATGAGATAATAAGGCAAGATGGTGAGTACGCCATAGAAGAAAACCTTTCTCGTAATGAAAGCTGCACTATAATCGCCCGTTACCGACTTCATCAGGAGCGAATAGATAGCCCAGCACATGCAAGCCGTAAACGCCAGAGCATCACCTACCGGAGAGAGATGGAGCACAAACCTGCCGTTCAATACCACGATGATCATACCCACAAATGCCAGAAGTGAACCCAGCAGCTGGACGATATGAATGCGGTTGGAATCCTTATAGACCAAACGAACCAGCAGGGTGGCAAAGAGCGGACACGAACAGACAATGAGCGAGGTATTGGTGGTGGTGGTGAAGTTCATCGCCTCGTTCTCGCTGCAGAAATAGAGCGAACCGCCCGTAATGCCCAGCAGCGCCATCTTAGCCTCATCCTGCCAGGAATCGGCAAAGAGACGGCGATGATTGAACGCCAGCATCAGCACGTAGGCGATGCTGAAACGCAGGGTGAAAATCTGAGCAGGAGAAAGCCCGTTCAGCATCAATACCTTGGTAGATACGAATGTTGTTCCCCATATAGCCACCGTCAGGAAGGCGATCAGGTGATAGAATATGTTGCTATTTTGAGTATTCATCATAAATTTTCATTTTATTTGCAAAATTAAGATTTTCTGTGGATAAACCAAGAGTTCTACTTGATTTTTGTATCTTTGCAGCATGATTTTCATTCCATAGACCAAGCCCTGCTATCAGGCATTGACTTTCCCGAGCGCATGAACAATCCGCTCGATTATCAGCCTCATCCTCTTTGCATCGCCGTATGCAAGGAGCTGCAAACCTATCTATCGGAGCGTGAAGACTGGCGAGAGGAGATAGATAAAGGAAAAATGTTTGGCGTACTCATCGTTGAGAATGCCCAACCTGCATCAGGTGCCCCAGAAATAGGTTATCTTGCCGCCTATAGCGGACAGATAGGAGGAAGAAGCGACTGGGACGACTTTGTGCCTGCCGTTTTTGACTATCTGCAGCCCGACGGATATTTCAAGACCCACGAGGCTGAAATATCCGGCATTAACCAGAGCATCAGGAAATTGGAAGCCAACACCCACATGAAGGAAGCCAAAGGTCTCATCCTGCAACTGCAGGAAGAGCGGAAGCATACCATCGCTGCCTATCAGGAAAAGATAAAGAAGGCGAAGGCAAAACGTGATGCCCGACGGGAAGCAGGAAGTCTCAATCCGGAGGAAGAGGCTGAAATGGTAAAGGAAAGCCAGTTTATGAAGGCAGAACTACGCCGACTCAAGAAATCGCTTTCCGAAAGACCAGCCTTGAAACGGAATACGAAGCCTATCAGGCGGATATTCTTAGCCTGAAGCAACTGCGCAAGACATTATCTGATGCCTTGCAGCAATGGCTGTTTTCGCAGTTCCGCATGCAGAATCATGAAGGCGAGAGCAAAGACCTGCTGGAGATTTTCAGAGATGCAGCCCTCAGGGATTATCCGCAAGCCACTATTGCAACGAGCAGAATAGCAGCCCTGAAGATGGTGCCACCTGCCGGAAGTGGCGAATGCTGTGAGCCTAAGCTGCTGCAGTATGCTTATTCTCTTGGCTACAAACCCTTGCAGATGGCTATGTTCTGGTGGGGAGAGAGTCCGAAGGAGGAAATCCGTCATCATCTTCACTTCTACCCAGCCTGCAACGGCAAGTGCAAGCCGATATTGCAATGGATGCTGCCAGCTTCCACCTTCGAACCGGCTGCCGTAGACCTCTCTCTATATAATAAGGTGGAAAACGCTTTATGAGGATAGAGAAATTGCGGTCATCCATAAACCCGAAGGATTGCTGTCTGTACCGGGAAAAGACGCAAGCCAGCCTCCGTCCACGCCTGATGCGCAGCAAATATCCGGAGGCATACCGGTCCGCTAATCGCTCATCGCCTGGACATGTCAACCAGCGGCGTGATGATGATAGCCAAGACAGAGTTTGCCTATCATCGGCTGCAGAAAGCGTTTCTGAATCATCAGATACAGAAGAAGTACGTTGCCATCATTTCGGGAAAGGTCATTCCTGAAAAGGGAATCATCTCGCTTCCTCTAATGCCCGATTATCTGGACCGTCCCCGTCAGATTGTAGACCATGAGCTGGGCAAGGAAGCCATCACGGAGTATGAAGTACTGGAACCTGTCGACGATTCCCATCTCCGAATAGCTCTCTATCCGAAAACCGGCAGAACCCACCAGCTCAGAGTGCATTGTGCCCATCAGGAAGGACTGAATGCGCCCATCCTCGGCGATCCGCTCTACGGCAACGAGAAGGCTGCCCGACTGCATCTCCATGCAGAAGAAATAACCTTCGAGCACCCATTGACAGGAAAGAAAATGACCATAACAAGAAAGGCTGATTTCTAAATCTGATTTAGGCACGGATTAAGCTGATTTAGGCACGGATTACACGGATTTATGGCGCTAATGTGAATAAAGCGTATTTATAGTATCATAAAAAAATCCGTGTAATCCGTGCCTAAAAAATTAAAAAAGCCGTGCCTAAAAGTTTACCCCGTTTCCTTTCAGACAAAGAACATCACGATGACCTGGGCTATCACCACTCTGATGAACATGCCGAGCGGATAAACCGTAGCATAACTGATGCTAGGCGTATCGCCATCCAGCGTCTCGTTGGCATAAGTCAAAGCCATCGGATTCGCCATACTGCCACAGAGAATGCCGCAGATGCTTCCGAAGTCGTACTTCTTGGTCTTCAGGATGATAAGGCCCACAATAACTACAGGCACTACCGTGATGAGGAAGCCGATGCCTACCCACATCAAGCCTTCTGGACGAACCACCGTCTCGAAGAACTGTCCACCTGCCGACAAGCCCAGACAACCGAGATAGAGGGCAAGACCCAGTTCTCTCAGCATCAGGCCCGCACTACGGGTCATATAAGAGATGAAATGCACACGAGGTCCGAGCGCACCAATCAGAATACCCATCACGATAGGACCACCCGCAATACCCAGACGTACAGGAGCCGTCATTCCCGGAATGTCCAGAGGAATGGTTCCGATGGCAAGTCCGAGGATGATTCCGAGGAAGATGGCGCCCAGGTTAGGCTCGTTCAAGGTCTTCACGGCATTTCCCAGGAACTGCTCTACATGGTCGATACTCGTAGGGTCGCCCACCACCGTCAGACGGTCGCCGTACTGCAGACGGAGGTCATCGGTAGCCAGCAGACGGATATCACCACGCAGCACTCGGCTCACGTTGACGCCATAGGATTTTCTCATCTGCAGGCTTCCCAGTCGCTTGCCGTTCAGTCCCGGACGGGTCATCACGATGATGCGGCTTTCCACCTTTGCATCAATCGCATTCCAGTCTACCTTATCATTATTCCACTCCTTGTTCACCTTTTTTCCGAAGAGAATCTGCATCGCCGAGACCTCATCCTTATTGGTAACCACGAGCACATTATCATTGGTATGGAGAACCGTATCAGCCTGAGGCACAATCACCTGCTCTCCTCTCCATACACGTGAGATGATGAACTTGCGATGGGTCATCATCGAGATTTCGGCGATGGTATTGCCATTGAGTGCCGGGTTCACGATGACGTACTGTCCGATGGCTGTATGGTCGTCTTCATCGGCACGTCGGATTTCCAGGTCAGCCGGCTTGACGAAGAGCTTGCGCAGGAACATCATCGCCAGGATGACGCCCACCACACCCAGCGGATAGGTGACGGCACAGCCCAGGGCTGCCCCACCACTAGGCAATCCCAACTGCTGCAGCGCCTGCTGGGCAGCACCCAGAGCCGGCGTATTGGTAGTAGCACCACAGAGAATGCCCACCATATCAGGCAGGCTCACGGGCAGCACCAGGCACAGGGCGAGCGAGAAAACGGTTCCCACGGCGATGACAGCCAGGCTCCAGAGATTGAGCGAGATGCCCTCGTGGCGCATCGAACCGAAGAAGTTAGGACCCACATAGAGTCCCAGCACATACACGAACATGGTGAGTCCGAAACTCTCGGCAAACTCCAGCATGTTCTCATCGATGGTGAGTCCGAGATGACCCGCCACGATACCCACGAAAAATACGAAGGCTATGCCGAGGGAGATTCCCTTGACATGAATCTTGCCCAGGGCAAGACCCAAAGTACAAATCAATGAAAGAATGACGATGCCCTGCACCGCCGAATGCACGTTGATTAAATTATCAAACCACATAATATAGTCTAATCTATTCTCTAGATAATGTTCAAATTATTTAAATCCGGTGCAAAGGTACATTAAAATTACGAATACCACCAAAATGAAATCCGGCTTTTTCTTCTAAATATTTGCCATAAAAGCAGAATTAAAAGAAAAAACTTCTGAAATACTCAAAGTTTTTTTCAGTAACTTTGCAGTCGTTTTAAATATGAAAAAAGTTGAAATGATATTTGTTTAGTATACGGTCACATTACCAAAGACAAGATTGTGACCCCGAATCGTACTGTATACATGGCAGGCGGAACTTCCTTTTACTTCGCCTACGCCATCAACCAGTTGCCCAAGGATGTGAGTTTCTCACTCATCACGGCAATGGACCCAACAGAGAAAGAACCTGTTGAGAAGATGCTCGAAGCCGGTATCGACGTTACGTTGAACCCTTCCCGCAACACGGTTTTCTTCGAAAACATCTACGAAGAAGACC
>ENA-OQDC01001621-OQDC01001621.1-human-gut-metagenome-genome-assembly--contig:-NODE-1621-length-10727-cov-3.676415_pt1 | contig 10727 bp, 14 predicted proteins | sample MGYA00242770_ERZ504601 | MGnify/ENA primary metagenome ERZ504601 (study PRJEB26092, sample SAMD00036305) | human gut metagenome | host: Homo sapiens | study: EMG produced TPA metagenomics assembly of...
AGTGATTCCTCCCGCTTCACCTGTTGCTACACGTGAATTACGAAGGGTATCCAAAAGGGTCAGTTTTACCGTGGTCAACGTGTCCCATGATGGTGACAACTGGTGGACGCTCTACCAACTCATCTGGATTCAAATAACCATCTTCAACGAAGAAGCGTTCGATATCGGCATTGTCCACTTCAACCTTTTTCTTGGCTTCAATTCCATAATCCACCATCAAGAGTTTCAATCGTATCTCCATCCAGCGATTGATTTTGAGTCGCCATGACTCCCATCATAAAGAGTTTCTTGACGATTTCAGCCGGTTCACGCTTGATGCGTTTTGCGATTTCGGCAACCGTCATTCCATCCGTATACTCAAATTCACTTGGTAATTCATGGAATTTACGCTCTGTTTACTGGTTTTGGAGCATCATTACGGTTGTTCTTTCCTTTTTATTTTTCTTATTGTTATTCCAGTTACTATTTCTCTGATTTCTCACTTGAATTTTGACTATTTCGATTCCTTTGTTGTTTTCTTGGACCATCTTCTTCACGATCAAAATCATCGCGTTTCTTATCTGGTCGCGCTTGTTTCTTCCGACGTGTATCGACTTGAGCTGGAGCAGCAGCAACAGCTGGTTTTGTATGGTTCTCAACAGCTGGCTCCTGTACAGGTGCTTTCACTTCTGGTGCTTCTACCCGTTTCCGGCGCTGTTGACGTTCTTGTTCTGCTTTTGCAGCTTGTTGTTTGTAGCGATCTTCACTTCCACGTGCGTACTCAGCATTTTGTTCAGCTTTCAGTGCTGCTGCACGCGCTTTGAAATCAACTTTTGGTGCCACTTGGGGCTGTGCACCACGTCTTTGATCTGGTCGGTTATTGCGACGCTCAGAACCTTGATTTCGTTGTTCATTTCTCTCTTGTGGTCGTTGATTTCGGTTGTCACCATGACGCTGATTATCTTTGCGATCACGTTTTGGACGATTGTCTTGTTGTTTCCTACGTTCAGCCTGTTCTTTTGCACGCGCTTCTCGTTCCGCTTTAAAGTTACGACTCTTTGGTTTAGCAGCTGGCGTTACTGATTTTGTCTCAGTTGCTCCTTCTTTTTTGACAGGCGCTGCTTCTTTTTTCTCTGCGACAGCCGTTGTCTTGGCAGCCACTTCTGCTACTTTCTTTTCGACTGTTTTCTTTTTCGCTGCAAAGCTCTTGATCAACTTTTCAGCAACATCAGTATCGACACTAGATGCTGTATCTCTACAAGTCCAAACTAATTCTTTCGCACGAGTGACGACTTCTTTACTTTCCTTGCCCAATTCTTTGGCAATTTCGTATAATCTTTTCTTAGACAATTGCTGTCCTCCTCTTCTATTCCATAAGAGACCTCATTTTCTTTGAAAATCCAGCATCTACAACAGCGACGACCTTACGAGAACGTCCAATTGCAGTGCTTAATTCTAGTGTTGAAAACACGGTAGATACTTGAACCTCATAATAGTGATCCCCTTATCTGTCACCTTTTTTGTCAGGTTACTAGCTGCATCATTTGCCAGAAAAACTAATTTTGCTTTTTCTTCTCCAGCTTTATCAAGTACCGCATGTCCCTGATGCATCATAAGAATACGATTACCATATTCCACGGCATAACGCAGGTTATGTGTAACCATGATCGTTGTCAGATTCTTCTCTTTGACAACTTTTCCAGTAAGTTCCATGATCAGTTCTGCTGTCTTTGGATCAAGTGCAGCTGTATGTTCATCAAGAATTAAAATCTCGATTGGTGCCATTGTTGTCATAAGAAGTGCCATGGCCTGTCTCTGTCCTCCTGATAAGGAACCTACTTTGCTTCCCATCATATCTTCAAGTCCAAGTCCTAACTGGCTTAATAATTCTCTGTAATAATCAATTCTCTTCTTATTTGTACCAAATCCGAGTCCAAATTTCTTTCCTTTATTGTCTGCAAGAGACATATTTTCAAGGATTGTCATGGATGGACAGGTTCCCATAGCTGGATTTTGATATACACGTCCAATCTTTCTCTGTCTGATATATTCTTTTTGATGAGAAATATCTTCTCCATTTAAAATGATGTTTCCTGCTTCCGCTTCTAAGCTTCCACAGATCAGGTTTAACATGGATGTCTTTCCTGAACCATTACTTCCGATCACAGAAATGAAATCTCCGTCATCTACCGTCAGATTGAAGTCTTTAAACAGGCAGACTTCATTGACTGTTCCGATATTATAATATTTGTCGATATGTTTTAATTCAATCATGCCTTTTTCACCTTCTTCTTACGGTCCATACTGATGATCAGAATGATCAGGAATAAGACTGCTGTGATCATCTTCAAGTCTGTTGCTGGTAATCCTACTTCGATCGCAATTGCTACACATGCTTTGTAGATCACGGAACCAATGACAACTGCTGTAGTTGCTTTTAAAAGATTTCCTTTAAATACGTTTGTTCCGATAATAACGCTGGCAAGTCCGATAACGATCGTTCCTGTTCCCATGGAAATCTCGAAGAATCTCTGTTGCTGACACATCACACTTCCGGCTAATGCAACTAATCCGTTTGAGATCGCAAGTCCTACGATCTTCACAAATCCACTGTCTTTTGCAAGAGATGTTACGATGGTTGCGTTATCTCCAACTGCTCTTAAGAGATATCCTGATTTTGTCTTTAAATATAAGTCTAATAATACTTTTGCAATGATCATAATGATGAAAATGATGATCACTGTCTTATATGGTGCTAATGCTTCTGGGAAGATTCCGTTGATGAAGTCATTATCAAATACGGATTTGTAGTTAAATAATGGAACATTTGCGCTTCCACCTACAATTCTTAAATTTAATGTGTAAAGACCTGTCATAACAATGATCCCAGATAATAGGTCTCTGACTTTAAATTTTACATGAATGATTCCTGTGACCATTCCTGCAATTGCTCCGGCTGCGGTTGCTGCAATAAGTGCCAGTAATGGGTTCTTTCCTGAGGAGAGCATGACGGTTGTCACTGCTGCTCCTAATGGGAAAGTACTGTCTACGGACAAATCCGGAAAGTCTAATATTTTGTATGTGATATATACGCCAAGCGCCATGATCGCATAGATAAATCCCTGCTCAAATACGCCTATGATCAATTGTTCCATAATGTTTTACATCTCCTGATTATTTTTCTGGTGTGCTGATCTTGTCAAATGTCTGTTTTGCCTGTTTTTTAACATCTTTGCTAATTGTCATGTTGATTTTTTTCGCTGCTGCTGTATTGATGATGACATCTCCATTGTTAAATGTTTCGAATTTCATATCTTTCGCTTTTTCTTCACCTTTTAAGACTTTAGCTGCCATCTTACCTGTCTGTTCTCCTAATTTCACGAAGTCGATTCCGACACAAGCAACGCATCCTAATTTTACCTGTTCTACTTCAGATCCGAACACTGGGATATTTAATTTATTTGCTTTCTGAATATATGTTTGCATATTGCTGACTACTAAGTTATCAGTTAAGTTTGTGATGCAATCAACCTTCTTAAGTAAGCTGTCTGCTGCCATTGGCATATCTGCGGAAGCTGTGATTCCCTGTGTGATGATCTTGAATCCGTATTTGTCAGCTACTTTTTCATAAGCTTCTATTCCCGCTTTGGAATTTGCTTCATTTGTGCTGTAGAAGATTCCGACGTTTTTTGCTTTTGGCATCATCTGACGGATCAGTTTTAACTGTTTATCTGCAAGTACAAGATCGGAAGTTCCTGTGATATTTCCAACGTTCTTTCCATCTTTATCTACAAATCCTGCTTTTTTTGGTGATGTAACAGCTGTATAGATGACTGGTGTATCTGTATCTTTTGCTGCGTTATATGCACTTTGTGCACTTGGTGTTGCGATTGCACAGATCATATCTAATTTCTTGGATGCATAATTTGATGCGATCTGATTATCTGTAGCTGTATCTGCCTGTGAGTTTTTATATGTAATCTTTAAGTTCTTTCCTTCTTTGATACCTTCGGATTCTAAACCTTTTAAAAATCCTTTGCGACAGTTATCTAATGATCCGTGTTCAGCAAACTGGATGATTCCTAAGTTGTATGTCTTAGATGCGCTGTCATCTTTCTTACTTCCGCATCCAACCATCAAGGACATTGCCATGACTGCTGTTAATCCTGCTGCTAATACTTTCTTCATTGTTCTCATAATTCATTCTCCTTTTGAATTCAAGTTGTACGTTTCTTCAATAGAAAAAAAGAAAAGCCCCAAGCAAATATGCTTGAGGCGAATTATCCGCGGTACCACTCAAATTGACACTAGCTGTGTCCACTTAAATCATATACTATCATATATGCCCACTCTGGTAACGGGTCGGGTGCCCGGCGATTCCTACTTATTACTTTCAAAATCACCCTCGAAAGTCCATTCACCAGGGAAATCATACTGCAATCTCACCACCTGCAGCTCTCTTTGAATCATTCTGATCCTGCTTACTACTCTTTCTCAACGGTTTCTTTTCTATTTGTCTAAAATCATAATACTTTTATGGTTTGTTGTCAAGCACTATTTGTAAAAAGAATGTCCTTGGTAAGTAAACAATCTGGTCAGTGCCTCATCAAACCATGAAACATTTTTGGGATTTGCCATCGTTTTTTCTACGAAATATAAGGCTCCTTCGGAATAGTCGATTCCATCTTCTAATGCTTTTTTTACACTTCTTTTTGTACTCTTTGTGATATGAACCGATTCATATCTTCCATCAGCTGTCGGTGAAAACTGGACTTTCCCATAAACTCTTTGAAACACAACGGCTTCGATCGAGTTTGGAAATTCTTTGCTCCTTACACGATTTAGAATTACATTTGCTACGAGTATCTTGCTTTTTTCATCTTTATCGGTTGCTTCTGCTTCTACGATCCTCTCAAGGATCGATCGTTCTCTTTGTGTGACTACATGTTCTGTTTTTGGAATATAGACGGGTTTGTCTTTGATCTGCTGCTCTAGGTTCACTTTCGTCATAAGCTGTGCCTGCATCAGATACGCCCGTTGTTCTTCCAAAAGTCTTGTCTGCACCACTTGTTCTACTTTGGCATTGGTTTTGGCTGGTAATCGTAAGAATTCTCCTGCGAATACATTTTGTCCAAAGCCACAAATGCCGATGGAACATAAGATGGCTGCGATTTCTATTTTCTTCTTCAATGTCACATACGCTCCTTTAAGAAAGAGTATATGCAGTTATTTTTTGATTATTCATGAATTTTCATATCTACAACCTTTCCACTACCACTTTACATCTTTTCTTGCAAAATGCAATTCCATATGCAAGGATATCATTCCGCCCTTCATTGCGGAGTTTTTCGCCGTAACGGCGGTCGTGAATCTGGTTCATCACTTCATCTTAAGCACCTCACATTTCTTCCAATTAACAGTCAATATAAAATAACCATTTATATAAAAAGTAAAAACACCACTTCCCTGATAAATCAATTATATCAGAAAAATGGTGTTTTCATCTACTTATTAAAACTTATTCCATCCAATTATTTCATTAATGACATAGCAGCTTCATCAGCTACGATTGTTACGTCTGGATGTAATCTTAAGATTGTTCCTGGTACTTTTGGAGAGATTGGTCCGCAGATTGTGTCTTTTAATGCCTGTGCTTTGTCTTCTCCGCTGACTACAACTAAGATTTTCTTCGCACGCATGATTGTTCCGATTCCCATGCTGTATGCCTGTTTTGGTACATCATCTGCTGATTCGAAGAATCGTTTGTTGGCTTCAATTGTGCTTTCTTTTAAATCCACACAGTGTGTTGGCTCTACAAAGCTGTCTCCTGGTTCGTTAAATCCGATATGTCCATTTCTTCCTAATCCAAGAAGCTGAAGATCAACTGTTCCTAAAGACTGTACTAATGCTTCATAACGTGCCGCTTCTTCTTCGCTGTCTAAGTTTGTTCCATCTGGTAAATGTGTATTTTCTGGTTTGATATTTACTTTGTCAAACAGATTGTCATGCATGAAGTAGTAGTAGCTCTGTTTGTTTTCTTTTGGTAATCCTTTATATTCATCTAAGTTTACTGTTGTAACTTCAGAAAAATCTAATTCTCCTGCTTCATATTTTTTTACTAATTCTTCGTATGTTCCGATTGGTGAAGATCCTGTTGCAAGTCCTAACATGCAATCTGGTTTTAATGTTACGACAGATGCAATAATGTTTGCTGCCTGTTTGCTCATGTCTTCATAAGTTTTTGTTTCGATAATTCTCATTTTTCTTTCTCCTTTTAATGCTCGCACAGTATCATCGTGCATAGTTTCATTTTTTCTTTTTATCGTGTTCTAAGTAGTAGGAATATATCAGGTCTAACATGATCAGTATTGGAAACTGAGGTGAGATAACATTTCCATGATCTAAGTATTTTCTTGATGCAATCAAGACTAACTCATCACAGATATTTTCATAATCATCTCTATTCTTTCCTGTGATCAAAATGGTGTCGGCTCCTCTTTTTTTGATTCTTCGAGTAAATAAAATACATCTTCACTTTCTCCACTGATACTGATTCCAATCACAAGACAGCCTTCTTTTTGGAATACTGCCTGCATTCTCATCAAATCTGGATCTTGAATGGAATTGATATCTACTCCAATCCTCATAAATCTTAAGCGCATTTCTCTTGCAGCAAGGCCGGAACTTCCTTTTCCGCAGACAAATACTCTCCTTGCCTGTCCTAATTTCTCACAGATCCTTAGGATCTGTGCTTCGTCCATCAGGCTGTATGTCTTATTTAACAGTTCCTGGTAAGTGTTTAGAACCTGCCTTGTGTGTCCCGTGAGTTCTTTATTTTTCTCCTCAAATGTTTCCTCATATTGATAAATGAACTCACGGTATCCCCGATATCCGCATTTCTTTGCGAATCTCGATAAGGATGCTTCTGACACAAATAATCTTTTGGCAATCTCTTTGGCCGAAAAATCAACTTTCTTCTGATTCTTCATAAAGAAATCTGCAATTGTTCTTTCCAGTGCTGTAAAATTTTCATAATTGGATTCAATGATCGGTATCACTGATTTTACATAATAGTCCATCGTATTGATCCTTTTTATCTATTTGATCGCATCTGCAAATGTCTTTGTGATCAGCTGTGGTCTTGTAATTGCTGATCCTACAACTGCACAGTATGCTCCTAACTCTAACACTCTCTTTAATTTCTCTGGTGTGTTGATATTTCCTTCTGCAATGACTGGATGTTTTACTTTGGAAATGATGGTTCTTAAGATTTCAAAATCATTTTCATCAATCTTAAGATTTTTACTTTGTTTCGTATATCCAACCATGGTTGTTCCAATAAAATCAAATCCTAATTCATCTGCATGTAGTGCTTCTTCAATGGTTGAGCAGTCTGCCATTAACAGCTGGTCTGGATATTTTTCTTTGATCTGATGGAAAAATTTATCTAATGTCTGTCCGTTTGGACGACTGGAAATCGTTGCATCTAATGCGATGATCTCTGGTTTTGCTTCCATTAGTTCATTGACCTCTTTGATCGTTGGTGTAATATAAATCTCACAGTCATCGTAATTTCTCTTGATGATCCCGATCACTGGAAGATCTACCTGTGTTTTGATCTCTTTGATATCTTCTGGTGTATTTGCACGGATTCCTGATGCTCCGCCCTGTTTTGCAGCAAGTGCCATTCTTCCCATAATGAAAGAAGAGTGCAGGGGTTCATCTGGCAATGCCTGACATGATACGATCAGTTTTCCTTTTAAATTCTCAATTCTTGGATTCATTTTAATTTCTCCCTTACGTGCTTTCGCTTTCAATACTTTTAGTATATCCATTTTAAAATTAATTTCAAGTTCTATTGATAATTTTGAAAGTTCTTTCATAGCTAGCTTAAAAACTTCCTTTTTTTACTGTTTTTCTTGTTATTTCTGCAATTCCTTTCAAGAATTTCTCCATTTTCTGAAAGAAATGAATTTTTCTATAAACTAAAAAAGAAGCTGCAAGATTCCTCTCACAACTTCTCTGATATTTCTCTTATAACGCTTAGCCAGACGATAAGCCGGGTTATGTCGTTGAATGGTCATCTATCTCGACTTACTGTTACCAGCAAGCTCCAGCGACCCACCTGAAAACAGATCGGGCCAATCTATCGTTTTCATCTCGGTCTTGCTTCGGATGAGGTTTACATATGCCCTGCCTGTTACCAGCCAGGCGGTAAGCTCTTACCTTACCATTTCACCCTTACCACTTATGTGGCGGTATATTTCTGTTGCACTAGCTTGAGGGTTGCCCCTACCGGACGTTATCCGGCATCCTGCCCTGTGAAGCCCGGACTTTCCTCACCGTTTCCCTTTCGTCTGAAACGGCGCGACCATTTGTCCGACTAAGCGCCAATTATTATATCACATCTTACACGTCAAAGCAACTACCACCGATAAATTCTCTTAAAAGAGACGTCTTTGGAATTGCTTCGCTTGGAATATTTAAGAAATATTCTAAAAATTTTAATAGTCTTTTTGCTTCCTGGTACTCAGGACAATCTTTTGGAACTGCAAAAAGCAAAGGTTCCGCATATTGTTTCAGTACCGCGATCTCATAGACTTGTGCAGAATTAAACATGACATCTGCTTCTTCCTGATATGGGAAGATATTGTCTTCTTCTCCCTTTCTTACGGAATCCCATCTGGAGATCGTCTCTCTCGCATCATTTCCTCTTGTCATGGCATCTCGCACGATCCTTCGCAACAATCTTCCATCCGAACTTGGTATTCTATTATGTTCATCCAAGTTGATCTGGTTTAATGCACTGACATAGATTCTATATTTTGCATCTTCTGGTATTTCATTCGTAAGAGTACCATTTAATCCATGGATTCCCTCCATGACCAGGACATCTTTTTCTCCAATCTTTAATTTGTGTCCGTGGTATTCTCTTTTTCCCGTGATAAATGTTATAACTTGGCACATCAATCTCTTCCCCATCTAGCAACTGATTGATATGTTTCGTTAAAGATCCACATCCAATGATGCGATCGTCTCGAAATTATAATTTCCATTTTCATCTCTTGGAGACAATTCCCTGTCTAAGAAATAATCATCCATAGAAACTGGGTGTGGTGTTAATCCAGCGATTTCAAGCTGAATAGACAATCTGTGGGAAAATGTTGTTTTTCCCTGAAGATGACGGTCCTGCGATCAGGATGATTCTCTTATTCTTGCTTACAATCTCATCCGCGATATCCGCTAGCAGTTTTTCCTGCAATCCTTCTTGTAACAAGATCAGATGATTGATATTTCCATGTGTGATCTCATCATTTAAGGCACCTACCGTGTCAACACCCATCGTTTTCGTCCATTCTCTGGAACGCTGCATCACATGGAAAAGTTTTGGCTGTGGTGTAAATGGTACGATTTCCTCTGTCTGTTTCCTTTTGGGAATCTGAAGTACTACCCCATGCTGATAAGCAGACACCAAAAATGCTGGAATATATCCTGTCGATGGTGCCATATATCCATAAAATAATTATCATATCCGTCTAACGAGTAAATATTCGTCTTTGATTCCCTGCGGAACTGAAATAATTCTTTCTTTCCCTTAAGGCCTATTCTGTCAAAATATTTTGCGGCCTGATCTGTGTCTAACGATCTTTTTGTGATCGGAAGATTCGCTTTGGCTAGCTCTTCCATACGTTTTTGAATGGATTGAGCAAAAGCATCATCTATCACACGATCTTCTAGGAAATCACAAAAAATACTATTTCCGATTGAATAATCTAATGCGATCTTTGTCGTTGCACCAGTTCCAAGCAGATCTTCGCATGCTTTCAGAAACATAAGCGTGGCAGTTCGTTTATATGCCATATACCCTGCCTGATTCTTTTAATGTTACAAAACGCACATGGCAGTCTTTTGTCATAGGAGTAAATAATTCTCTTAACTTTCCATCCATATAGGCAAGCAAAATGATCGGCTCCTGAGGCAGCTGTACCTGCTTCGCAAGATCAGAAAGTGTTGTTCCTTCTTTTACTTCATAAATGCTTTGATTCACTGTGGCTTTGATCATACGCCATCACTTCCTTTTTATATAACTACTATTTAAACAACTTTATAAGGGCTTCCTGCCTTATATGTGATCACATTCATATCACTGAAATGAGTCCTGATCAGATCTTTCATATCATCAATAAATACATGTTCTAATCCATAATGTCCTGCATCGATCACACACATTCCCATATCGACTGCATCAAGGCCTTCATGATGCCCGATATCTCCTGTTAAGAATACATCGGCTCCTGTAATTTTTCGCTTCACTGATCATACTTCTTCCTGATCCTGGAACAATCGCAAGTTTAGAAATCTTTGTATCTGGATTGCCAAATACCATAACATTTTCCAAAGAAAATGCTTCTTTTACTTTCTTTGCGTATTCTCCAACACTGATCTCATCTTCAATCTTGGCAACAATCCCTATTCCTTTTCCAAACGCTTTCTCATTGTGGCTTTTAGATAGCTCAACTGGTCCCTGTATTTCCTTCAAATTCAAGCGATCTGCTACTTGATCTCCCCATTCTGCAGACATCGTAACATGTATGCATTCCATATGCACATATATCGTGGCGGATCAGTTTTAATAATTTCTTCTGAAGGAAATCATCACTCGTGCATTTGTTGACTTTGAAAAAAATGATCGGATGATGTGCAAGGATAAAATCTGCCTTTTGATCAATCGCATAATCTACAGCTTC
>ENA-OQDC01001623-OQDC01001623.1-human-gut-metagenome-genome-assembly--contig:-NODE-1623-length-10707-cov-6.599622_pt1 | contig 10707 bp, 13 predicted proteins | sample MGYA00242770_ERZ504601 | MGnify/ENA primary metagenome ERZ504601 (study PRJEB26092, sample SAMD00036305) | human gut metagenome | host: Homo sapiens | study: EMG produced TPA metagenomics assembly of...
TGCCTTTGGAAGTTATCATACGTAATAAGGTAGCAAGGAAGCTTTGCAAAACGTATGGGATTAGAAGAAGGAACAGAGTTGAAATGTCCTATTCTTGAATTCAGCTATAAAAATGATGATTTAGGAGATCCTATGATCAATACATATATGGCTTTGGCTGTAGGAATTTCTACAAAAGAAGAAATTGAAACAATTACAAATATGGCATTTAAAGTTAATGAAGAACTGAAAAAAATCTTTGCTGCTGCAGATATTGAGTTGATTGACTTTAAATTGGAATTTGGACGTTATAAAGATGAAATTGTTCTGGCAGATGAAATCTCTCCAGATACATGCCGTTTTTTGGGACATTCATACACACGATCATTTAGATAAAGACCGTTTTAGAAGAGATCTTGGAAATGTAGAAGATGCATACCATGAAGTTTACAAACGTTTAGGTATTAAATAAGTTATAGAAAGGAATATCTTATGTACGATCGATACGAAAGTCCACTTGGACTTAGATATGCCAGCAAAGAAATGCAGGGCATTTTTTCTCAGGATAAAAAATTCAAGACTTGGAGAAAACTTTGGATTGCACTTGCGCAAAGTGAAAAAGAACTAGGCTTGGATATTACACAGGAACAGATTGATGAGTTGATTGCTCATAAAGATGATATTAACTATGATGTGGCAAAAGAACGTGAAAAAATCGTTCGTCATGATGTTATGAGTCATGTATATGCTTATGGTACACAATGCCCTAATGCGAAAGGAATCATTCATCTTGGAGCTACTTCCTGCTATGTAGGAGATAATACAGATTTAATTGTAATGTATGAAGCATTGGAACTTGTAAAAAACAAACTGGTCAATGTACTGGCAGCGCTACAGAAATTTGCATTGGAATATAAAGACTTGCCTACTTTGGCATTTACACACTTTCAGCCTGCACAGCCTACAACATTAGGAAAACGTGCAGCTATTTGGGCACAGGATCTTCAGCTTGATTATGAAGAAATCTGCTGGCTGTTAGAAAATAAAAAGCTGCTTGGATGCAAAGGTACAACAGGTACACAGGCAAGCTTTATGGAACTGATTTGATAATGATACTGATAAAGTAAAAAAACTGGATCAGCTAATTGCAGAAAAAATGGGATATAGTGAATGCTACCCTGTTTCCGGGCAGACATATTCTCGTAAGATTGATTCAAGGATTTTGAATGTATTAAGTTCCATCGCTCAAAGTGCACATAAATTTTCTAATGACATTCGTCTTCTTCAGCATTTAAAAGAGGTTGAAGAGCCGTTTGAAAAAGGTCAGATTGGTTCCAGCGCGATGGCTTATAAACGTAATCCAATGCGAAGTGAACGTATGGCTTCATTGGCAAATTATGTAATTGCAGATACATTGAATCCAGCAATTACTGCAGCTACACAGTGGTTTGAACGTACATTAGATGATTCAGCTAATAAACGCATTAGCATTCCGGAAGGCTTCCTTGCGGTAGATGGTATTTTAGATTTATATTTGAATATTACAGATGGTTTGGTTGTTTATCCAAAAGTAATTCAATCTCACTTAATGAAAGAACTTCCTTTTATGGCTACAGAAACAATTTTGATGGATGCTGTAAAAGCTGGTGGAGACCGTCAGGAACTTCATGAACGTATTCGTGTGCATTCTATGGCTGCTGGTAAAGTGGTAAAAGAAGAAGGAAAAGAAAATGATCTTCTAGAAAGAATTGCAAATGATGAAATGTTTGGAATGAATATGGAACAGCTGGAAGCTATTATGCACCCAAATAAATTTGTTGGACGTGCTCCTCAGCAAACGGAAGAATATTTCCATGACTTTATTTCCCCTATTCTTGAAAAAGAAAAAGATGCACTTGGAATGCATGCAGAAATAAACGTATAAATACATTAGATAAAATCGAGTAGGAAGTAATTGATTAGTTCAATTACTGTCCTCTCACACCACCGTACATGCCGTTCGGCATACGGCGGTTCAAATCTATATTAAATATGCTTTAACTGATATTGGTCTAGTAGCGATACTAGACCTCTTTTCTTTAATAAATTGTTAGGGATGGCTATTTGTAGAAATGATGTCGCACATCTTGCATAACTTTTTCGTGTATTTGCCCATGTCTTACTTTTCCACTCTTCCATTCCCAGCTTCTTTAATGCTCTATATCTAGCCACTGGTGTCTTCCATTGCTTCCATATGCACATCCGTAATCGTAGTCGAATATTCTTATCAATCTGTATTGCTTTTGTTTTAAAGTACCCAATCCGATAATAATTAACCCATCCTACGATTACCTGTTTTAATTTTTCTAGTCGATAATCCATGTTCACTGACCAGCTTCTTTTCGTCAGTTCTCTTAGCTTGATTTTTAGCTTTTTGATAGACTTTTCATGCGGTCTTGCTTTCCATAATCCATCGTTTCTATCCTTGAAAAAGCCAAACCCTAGGTATTTTATATCATTAGGTTTGGATACCTTGCTCTTTGTCATGTTGACTTTAAGCCCCAGTTTCTTTTCGATGAAATTAGATACATTTTCCATCACTCTATCTGCTGCTTTTGAACTTCCGACCAAGATGATACAGTCATCTGCGTATCGTGTAAATCGTAATCCTCTTGCCTCTAGTTCTTTATCTAACTCATTCAGTACGATATTACTTAATAATGGCGATAAGTTTCCACCTTGCGGAGTACCTATAACAGACTCTTTATATTCATTGTCTATCATTATTCCGCTGACCAGGAACTTTCTTATTAAGGATACGATTTCTCCGCTTTTCACATTTTTCATGACAAGGGTTATCAGTTTGTCGTGATGTACATTATCAAAGAACTTTTCCAAGTCTATGTCTACCACCCATTGAAATCCGTCATTCATGTATTCCAATGCTTTTAAAATTGCCATTTCACAACATCTGTTTGGTCTAAATCCATAGCTGTTATCATTAAAGATTGGTTCATAGATTGGTGTTAATACCTGTGTGATTGCTTGCTGGATAAATCTGTCAAGCACGGTTGGTACCCCAGATTTCTTACTCCTCCATCTGCTTTTGGTATTTCTACTCTTCTTACTGGTTTTGGCTTATATTTTCTTGCCCTGATTTGTTCTTTGATTTCTTCGCCATGTTCTTTCAGGTAATCCTTAAGTTCGCTATATTTCATACCATCTACTCCCTCGGCTCCCTTGTTTTTCACGACTTGCAGAAATGCCTTGTTCAGATTTTCGTTACTTAGCATTTCTTCTAATAATCTGTTATCAGCTTGCATATTCGTTACCTCCTTTTGTTCGCTATTCATCATACTGACTTCCACTTTCCTCCGTTCCTGTTTACTCATGGTTCTAGTCTTTTCTCTTTTCACGAGCTTTCGTATGATGAAATCAATTTCCAATTTAATAACTGATAGATTTGTTCGGTCCTTCGCTCCATTTCCATTACAGAAACTTCTACACTACTACGACCTCGGCTGACTTCTTACAGTTCGTTGTTACTAGGTTTCCCTCTGTAAGACCTCCCAAGATAAGGTCATACCTCTTTCCCTCCATATATCTGCCACATTTACATATCACAGTCTTATCCGCAACTCTTTTGGACTTTGTGTTGTTATGCACACTCATCCCCATGATATGCCTGATGTGATTCGTGTTCCTCAGACCGGAGTTTTGCCTCTGTCTTCCTTCAGATTCCACCTCACGATGGACACCCTTGACTTTGGCTAGTGGTTGGCGGTTGCGATGAACGCCTCCACAGTGGACTTTCACCACCTAGATGTATGCCATGCTTGGCGTACATAAAAAAGGAGTGTCGCTAGCACTCCTTTCAGATTGTTGACAAAGTGGTACTTATAAACAAGTATCGCTTTTCTTTTTTCTTAAAATAATTTAAAATTGTGCTTTTTATTAGATTTTGTACAGTTTTAGAGAGGTTTTTCCACCTCCATCTGGACATTCTTTTTAGATTATAACACGCAAAAATCATCAGCGACTGATGCTGATTTTTTTGTAGCCCTCTTACTCTGGTATATCTCAACGTGTGATGTTCTTTACAGTCTGCGAACACCCTCTCTATGCTTTCTTTACGCCTTGGATAGATTTCTTTCCATTCCGGTGTATGTCTTATCTCATCCATTACCTCCTCCCGGTATTCCTCCCATACATGACGTGTCACTACTTTCTGAAAGTTCTTTGATGATGTACATCTTCCTCTTAAAGGACAGTTCTCACAATCCTTTGGATTTGATTTGTATTCTTTATATCCAAGCTTGTTTGTCGTGCTGTATGACAGCACCTTATTATTTGGACACAGATAACAGTCATATCCTTCATCATATACATACTCGTACTTCTTATAATATCCTTTCTTTGTCATTGGTCTTTTATAAGGCGCATACATTTTTTGCCCATTTTCTAATATCGTCTTACATATTGCTGGTGTTATATATCCTGCATCCAGACATACATTTTTTATTTGATCCATATATTTATCGTTTAATACTTTATACGCTGAAAAGAAAGATACGCTGTCATGTACGTTTCCCGCAACACATACGCTTGCCAGTACAAATCCATTTCTATCGCAAAATGTTTGATGTGAATAAGCAAAACATTTTTCTTTTTCACCTTTATGGAAACAGCCACTCTCCGAATCTGTTTTACTGATTTTGATATGCTTTGTTTGTATGTCCCTTTTCAGTTTTCCCGTTTCTTCATCAAAATTTAATTCTTCTTTTTCGTTTTTTTAATTGGTTTCTTCCCATGTTCTTCACGATCCCTGTTTATCTCATCCAGCAGATCGTTTTCATATATCTTCTTCATAATTTCAACTTCTTCATCTGTATACTTGTTTTTATTCGCATTTGCCTTTTGATGTGTGGAGTCTCCATATACAGTTTCCATATCTACAAAGCCATAAGAGATTGCCTGTTTCAATATCTGATCAAATATTTTTTCAAACACTTCACTGTCACCGTATCTTCGGATATAGTTTTGACTCCAGGTAGAATAATTTGGCACCCTTTCATCCATGGAGATTCCCAGAAACCAGCGATACGCAAGGTTTACCTGTATTTCTCTGCAGGTCTTTCTCATTGAACCTATTCCGAAAATAATATTGATGAAGATCATTTTAAAAAGAACCACAGGATCTATGCTTGGTCTTCCAACATCACTGTAAAGATTTTCTACAAGAGGGTAGATAAAATTCCAGTCGATACAGCTTTCCAGCATTCTGATATCATGATCCTGCGGTACTAATTCTTCTATTGTATTTAATATAATACTATCGTTTTTGTTATTTCTTCTTGTCATTGCCATATAAAATCTCCTCCGTAAGCCATTATAATTATATCATCTTCGCACAATAAAAGGCAGAAAGAGCAACAATTTTTTGGCTTACGAAGTCATCTTTCTGCCGTGTTTATATTATCATATTTAAAAAGGCGCTTTAAATTCGTGTGTGGGTGTGCCATACCTTTAAACTTTGGTGTTGCTATTTTAAAACCTATTTAACATTATGTGTGGGTATCTTTAACATTTGTGTGGATACCCCACTTTTTATATATGTAAAAACCTTCGTGTTATCATTTCTTTGCCGAGAAAATACACACGAAGGAGGTAATAAACCTATGTACGATTTTATCACAGATTTATTCAATATTGACAAAAAGATGATCAAAAAGATTGAAGTAATTTCTTCAAAAGATTTAACCGAATTTCACATCTCTTTAGTGTCTGAAAAACTTAGATGTCCATATTGTCATGGCATCACTCATTTACACGGCTTTTCAAAACCTAAAGTAATCAATCATCCAAAGCTTACCGATCGTAAATGTATCATCGTTTTCAAAAACAATAGATATCAATGCAATGAATGTTTGCGCACATTCTCTGGAAAGAATCCTTTTACTTTTTCCAATTTTAAAAATTCATTTCTTTCTATGAACAACATCATGAAATCTTTATCAAACCTAAACTATACTTATTCCATGGTAGCCGAATTAAACCATATATCTGTTACTCAGGTACAGCGCTATTTTGACAGTTTTGTCAACATCCCAAAAATTCGTCTTCCTGAATCTATCGGTATTGATGAGATACATTCTAAAATGGCCAAAAGAGCTGATTCTGCTTATTTATGCGTCATGGTAGATAATAAAAACAGATCTCTATTTGAAATCCTTCCCTCACGTTCCAAATCTGAATTAAGACGATACTTCGACAGGATTCCAGCAGAAGAAAGAAACTGCGTTCATTACGTCACTATCGATATGTGGGAGCCTTACAAAGATATAGCCAATACTTATTTAAAGAACGCTATTATAGCTGTAGATCCTTTCCATGTTGTGAAACATCTCATGGACTGTTTTAAACGTATCCGTCTTAATATCATGTATCAGGCAGAATACAATTCTAACAGCTATTATCTTCTTAAGACATGGAAAGATCTTATCGAAAGGGATGTTTATTTGGATAATGAGCCTGTATACAATAAACGTTTCAAAAAGAAATTAAACAAACGTAATCTTTTAGATATGATACTAGACGTTAGTGAAAACCTGACTCTTGGATACAGATTAAAAGAGATGTATCTATACTTTAATGAAAATGCAACAGAAAAGGATTGCGAATCCTGGTTCGATTCCATATACGAAGCATTTAGAGAAGCCCAATTGCCTGAATACAATGAATTTGTATCTATTCTTCAAACCTGGAGAACAGAAATATTAAACTCATTCAAAAGACCTCTTGATGACAGAAAATTAAGCAATGCACTTTCCGAAAATATCAATGGACAAATCCGTACATACCTGGCAGTTTCCAACGGAGTAAGAAACTTCACAAGATTCAGAAAGCGCTGTTTATTATCACTGAATAGAAAAGTATTCTATTCCATAAATGATCAATTAAAATCAGATAAATATACAACAGATAAAAAACAAAATAATTAAACTTAAAAACTTTTCTCGGCACACAAAAAACAGATGATACTTAGGAATCAATTTCATCCATAAAATCATCTGTTTTTCACTTCATAAACCACACATTAGTTTAAAGCGGATTTTTCAAAAACCACACACTAGTTTAAATTACCATTTTCTCACCCCGGCAACCGCTTTTCTGTGGCCCTGTTCGGTACCACTCACGTTACATCTATATTGTAATCACAATGAACAATTTAATCAACGCTCATATGACAATTTAATCAATAAATTTAATATTACGATCCATACCATGGAATGTCCTCGTTGTCATGCGAAGGGTTCTTTGATTTTTTATGGACATCGTGTTCGTAAATTTATCTTTGTGACTCGCACTGTTTTGATCAATGCCCAGCGATGTCGGTGTAAAGAATGTGGTGCTATTCATATCATTCTTCCTTCTTTTGTAGTTCCAGGATTCAATCATGTCTATTTATCCATCCGAAAGGTTTTGAATAAAGAGCCTGACCGATCATTAGAAGATTCTTATTTCTACAGATTCATCAAAAGTTTTTTCCCACCTTTTCCAAAATCTTCAGAAGATTCGGATTATCTTGCCTTCTTACGCCGGAGCTCGCTTTTTCGAAAATTCGGTTCTTATGCATTTTTAAGTCGATAAAAACAGCGACCAACCCGATATGTATATCCAGATATGCCTGCTTCGCTTATAGTTAAGGTGTACGAAGACTTGCTTTATCAGGAGGTGACACAATATGCAAGACTTTATCAATTGCGAAGCTTCTATTTGCACAATCTTCAATCTGGATTCATCGATTTTAGAATCCTGTTCCTGTATTAGACGAAATGAACAGACGATCATCGATGTAAAGCTTTTAGATTCTCGACCAGCTTGTCCTGAATGTGGAAATCCCATCACGAAGATCAAGGGATATGTGACCAAGACCATCCAGCATTCATTACTGGCCGATAAAAAATGTGTTCTTCAATACCATGCCAGGCGATATATCTGCCCAATATGCCACAAAACGTTCTATGAATACAATCCTTTCGTCTTCCAGAACATGAAGATTTCTTCAGATCTGATGCTTCAGATCCTCAAGGACTTGCAAGAACCTGGCGAAACCTTTACCCACGCAGCTAAGAGATATCATATTTCTCCAACTTCTGTTTCATCGATCTTCGATTCGGTTGTTTCGATTCCAAGGGCAAAACTGCCAGAAATCATGTGCACAGATGAAAACTATGCCTTTCATTCCAAAACACAAAACAGTAAGTACATCTGTCTTTTGATCGATCAGACCAATGGGCAGCCAATCGATATCTTGCCTAGTCGACGATATGAATATTTAGATAAATACTTCTCAAATATACCAAAATATGAAATAGATCAGGTCCATATCATGATTACGGATATGTACGAACCATACCGCAGGATTATTAAAAAACATTTCAAAAATGCGATTCATGTGGTCGACCATTATCATGTTTCACAGGAACTGCACCGCAGAGTGGACAGGGTTCGCTTAAGGATCATGAACCCCCTGCGATGCATCAACACATCGAAACGCACCCAGGAACAAGAAGAAAACTATTATCTGTTAAAACACAAGAATGGACTCCTGTTCAAGCACTTTACAAGATCTAAAGGCGCCGATGGAAAACCACTTTTCGATATTTTAAGACCAAAAGAATATAATAAGGTTCTAAAACGATATATGAACCCATACGATTATGCCAATGCGCTTGTATCTATTCATCCGGATATAAACACGGCCTGGGAATTAAAGGATGAACTTACGGATTTCTATGTCTCGAACACACTTGAAACGGCACCTGCTGCTTTGAAAAAAGTCATTACCGATTTCAGAGAAAGCAATGTAGAAGAAATGGTCAAGTTTAGTTACACATTAGCCAACTGGCAAACCGAGATCATCAATTCTTTCTACATAGCCAAAACCGAATACAAGCTCTCGAGAAAGACAGGACAAATCACTGTCGGATATAAAAGGCTCAACAACGCACTGATGGAACGACTCAACGGAACCGTCAAGCTGATTACCAAGGCAGCCAACGGATATACCAATTGGGAACGATTCCGTAACCGATGCATGTTGGTCCTTGAAAAAGGCATAGAATTTGCGATCGACGAGAAAGACAAAAGCGTAAAGATGGTCGAAAAAAAGGAGCCCACCACCTAGGACAGGTGATGAGCCCTTTAGACCCTCTCAACGAAATAGGGTATATGCCGCCCCCAAGTAATCTCGAAGATCAAATTCAGCTAACCCAACTATTTTTGGAGCACCTTAATTTTTCAAGCTTTGAAGCGGTGCTGGAATTCTACCTTTTCTATGATCAAAATAGAATTATCTGTCTGATTGATGTTCATGATCGGACCACTTTCCAAGCAATCCTCCAAATTCCAATACATCGCCTGCTTTCTTGCCAATTGCTGGAATCACACGAACAGCCGTTGTTTTCGAATTTACCATACCAATAGCAGCCTCATCCGCAATGATTCCACTAATGACTTCTGCACTTGTTTCTCCTGGTACAACTACCATATCCAAACCTACAGAACATACCGCTGTCATGGCTTCTAGTTTTTCCAGTGTTAACGTGTTTGCTTCAACTGCTTTGATCATTCCTGCATCCTCACTACCGGAATAAAAGCTCCACTTAAGCCGCCAACACTGCTGCTGGCCATGACGCCACCTTTTTTCACCGCATCATTCAACATTGCCAGACATGCTGTTGTTCCATATGCTCCACAAGAAGAAAGCCCCATTTCTTCTAAGATATAAGCTACTGAATCTCCTACTTCTGGTGTTGGTGCTAAAGATAAATCTACAATTCCAAAAGGTACACCTAAACGTTCACTGGCAATTGCCCCTACCATTTGTCCCATTCTTGTAATTTTAAAAGCTGTTCTTTTAATAATATCCGCCAATTCATTCATTGGTGCATCTTTTGACACTTTGGATAAAGCAGAGCGAACAACCCCCGGTCCACTAACACCGACATTGATAACACAATCAGGTTCTCCTACACCATGAAAAGCTCCAGCCATAAAAGGATTATCCTCTGGATGCATTACAGTAAAACAACAAGTTTCAGCAAGCATTTCCTAAATTCAAATTTTTATCTTTTGTAAGTTCTTTGCACATCTTTTTTCACAACCTTCGCCCCATCAGCTCTACTGCATCCATATGAATTCCTGCTTTGGTTGAACCAACATTAACAGAAGCACAAACATGCTCTGTCATGGCAAGTGCTTCTGGAATAGATTCCATCAATTCTTTATCTCCGGCTGCATATCCTTTCTGGACAAGTGCAGAATATCCTCCAATAAAATTCACGCCAACGGCCTGTGCACATTTTTCCAGTGTTAACGCATATTTTAGCGGATTTCCTCCACTTGCTGCCAAAAGCATTGAAATAGGTGTAACTGAAATACGCTTATTGATGATAGGAATTCCATATTCTCTAGAAATATCCTCTCCTGTTTTCACTAAATCTTTCGCAAGTCTAGTAATTTTGTTATATATTTTTCACAAGATCGATCAATATCGCTGTCACAGCAATCCAGCAAAGAAATCCCCATCGTAATCGTTCGAACATCCAAACATTCTTCATCGATCATTTTAATTGTTTCTAATATATCATTGACATTCAACATACAAACTGCCTCCTAAATTTTATGCATGGAATTAAAAATATCCTCATGCATAACATGAATAGACAATCCATTTTCTTTCCC
>ENA-OQDC01001625-OQDC01001625.1-human-gut-metagenome-genome-assembly--contig:-NODE-1625-length-10700-cov-1.761657_pt1 | contig 10700 bp, 11 predicted proteins | sample MGYA00242770_ERZ504601 | MGnify/ENA primary metagenome ERZ504601 (study PRJEB26092, sample SAMD00036305) | human gut metagenome | host: Homo sapiens | study: EMG produced TPA metagenomics assembly of...
CTTGAAAGTACCTGATGCCATTTTGCATGATTATCCGAATAAAATAGTAAATATTCATCCGGCCCTCCTTCCCAAGTTCGGTGGTAAAGGTATGTACGGTTCCCGCGTGCACCAAGCTGTCATAGCTTCCCATGAAAAGGAAAGCGGCATCACCATCCATTATATAAATGAACGATATGATGAAGGAAATACCATTTTCCAAGCCACCTGTCCGGTATTGCCCACTGACACGCCAGATACATTGGCAATACGGGTGCACCAGTTGGAATACGAATATTTCCCTCGGGTGATTGAAGCGACTATTCTAGGCAAAAATCTTTCAATCTAATACGAAAAAACTGAAGAGCTTTGCCTATCCGATAATTGACAGTCTGCACCGACACCTCCAGCTTGTCAGCAATTTCTTTATGGGTCAGTTGTTTATACCGACTCATAACATATACTCTTTGCAGTTCTTTAGGAAGAGAATGAAGGGCTTCCATATAGGCATTAAACAACTCCGTGCCATAACAAGAATCCAATGCCGGCAGAGATTTCAACTGTTGGCTCTGATATTCTTCATATACCTGACGGGTAATATGGGAACGGGTGATTGAATTCAATGCCCTGTTCCTGACACTGGTAAATAAGAAAGATTTCAGCGACAAGTCCTCTACCAGCAACTCACGTTTTTCCCACACATACATCATCAAATCCTGCACTATCTCTTCAGCCTCTTCAAGAGTAAACCATACGAGGAACAAAACAAACATAGCGGCTTGTAATAAGAAGCATAAACCAGGGAAAATACTTTTTGATCTCCCGACTTCAAGGTTTTAATAATTAAGCGGTTATCATTAAGGTTCATAGGTCATTTTTAATTTAAGGTTACACAAACATAAGTATTTATTTCAAAATAAGAAAACAAGAATGAGATAAAATACAAAAAATATAAGTTTTTGTTTAGTAACCCGGTTATGATATTTGTATTAATAATGTTGACCGACTTAAAGAGAGATTAACAGAAACCTTAATAAATAAACCTTGATAAGTTAACCTTAAACTGAATGCCTATGCGAAAAACTATCAAATCAAACCTATTGGGTAAACATGCCCAATTATCAACAAACCTATTATTTAATCTGAAAACAAAAATCTAATAAAGAACGAACCTCAAAATCTAACCTTATGAGACGAATTTTTACTTTTTTCCTGACATTCCTATTGGGAGTGTTTGTAACAGCATTGTATGCACAAACGCATACAGTCAGCGGTACTGTAATAGATAAAGACGCTAACGAACCTCTGATCGGCGCAAACGTATTAATTAAAGGTACAACTATCGGAACAGTGACCGACCTCGACGGAAAGTATACCCTGCAAGCCAGTGACAAAGACATTCTGGTATTCTCCTATTTAAGTATGAAAACCATAGAGGAACCTGTAAACGGACGTACAGTAATCAACGTAAAAATGGCATCGGATACAGAAACACTGGGTGAAGTCGTAGTAACGGCAATGGGTATTAAACGCCAATCCGAAACACTGACCTATTCTGCGCAAACAGTAGGAGGTAAAGACGTTAATGACATCAAGAGCGTCAATATGATTAACTCCCTGCAAGGTAAAAGTGCCGGTATGATGATCACACCGAACTCAACCGGAGCCGGCGGTTCTTCCAAGATTCTGTTCCGTGGCAATAAGTCCATCAGCGGTAACAACCAACCGTTAGTAGTAGTAGACGGAGTTCCTGTCATGATGAATATCACCAACTCACAAGTAGACAGCAACTACGGAGGCCAGCGAGACGGTGGTGACGCCATGTCTACAATCAATCCGGACGACATCGCCCAAATCACTTTGCTGAAAGGTGCATCGGCAGCAGCGCTTTATGGTGCGGTAGCAGCCAATGGCGCCATTATGATTACCACCAAATCAGCACAGTCGGGTAAAGTTTCCGTTAATGTATCCAGCAACACCACGATGGAGAGCCCAATGGTGCTACCCGAATTCCAGACTACTTATGGGATGAGCGACAACGGTACTTTCAGCTGGGGTGAGAAACTAAGCAGCAAAGCTCCAAACTATGCAAAAAAATTCTTCCGTACCGGATTTACAACGAATAACTCTATCTCCTTAAGCGGGGTAATGAAAACATCCAATCTTATTTTTCCTATGCCAATGTCTATTCACAAGGTATCACTCCCCAGAATGACTACCGAAGCCACAATTTGAATTCAAAAGTAGGTTTCAATATTCTGAAAGACATTCATATTGATTTCACGGCCAAGTTTACCAACCAGCACATCACCAATCAGGCAGCTGCCGGTTACTTATGGAATCCGCTGACCGGTGTTTATCTCTTCCCTAGAGGAGAAGACTGGAATGGCTATAAAGAGAACTTCGAGGTATATGATCCCGCAAGAGGCTGCTATGTCCAAAACTGGACAAATACACAACAACAGCAATTCGGTAATCCATATTGGATGTTGAACAGACAGACCCCTATCACCGACCGTAACCGCTATGAATTCGGCGGAAGCATCAAATGGAACATTACTCCGGATCTGAATATCCAAGGACGTATGCGTTACGAAAGAGGAGAAGAACACTGGGTACACAATGCTTACGCATCCAGCGTAGGAAACCTTTATCCGATGGGACGCATGAAAGACAACCGCTATTTCAGCGACCAACTTTATGGCGATGTTTTAGTAAGCTACAACCATACATTCAATGATTTTTCTCTATCCGCTACCGCAGGTTCCAGTTTTACAAAAACCAAAACCTCTCATGTAGACCTATGGGGCGAGGGTTCCCAGTTCTCACAGCCCGGTTCCGGAAACATTTTTTATCCGAACATCTTTACTCCGAACAACTATTATGGCAATATGTCCACCGTGGGCAAAGATGACAACTGGATGACCCCAAAAACGGCTGAACTCAGTATTCGCCACCGCACAACTCGGTTACCGTGAAGGCATATTCCTTGATATATCAGCACGTAATGACTGGTCTTCGGCATTGGCTTTCACAGAAAGCTGTTCATTCTTTATCCCTCTTTTGGAGGTAGTGTCCTGCTGAACAAAATTTGTAGATATGGGTAAGAACATTGATTTGTTCAAATTCCGTGCAAGCTATTCTATCGTAGGTAATGACGTACCTGTATTCATGAGTAATCTGCTCTATTCTCTAGGTTCTCAAGGTGCCATCACTCCCCCCGACAAAGCTCCGTTCAGAACATTGAAGCCGGAAAAAACCCATTCTTTAGAAATTGGTTTTGACGGTACATTCTTACAGAACCGACTGAATATCAACCTGACTTATTATAAAACCAACACCAAAAATCAGTTCTTCTCCGTTGCGGCTCCTTACGAATCAGGCTTGAGAAACCGTTATGTAAACGCCGGTAATGTAGAAAACAAAGGCTTTGAATTCAATATCGGATGGTACGAGCAGTTCACTGACAACTTCAGCTGGAGTACCAACCTGAACTTCTCTTATAATGATAATAAAATCAAAGAATTGGTAGATGACCTTCCCAACGGACTGACATTGACCGATTTCGGAGGTGCAAAAGTTATATTGAAAGAAGGCGGCCACTACGGAGATCTGTATGTACGTCATCTGATGCGTGATGAAAACGGCAAACCCTTGCAAAACGAAAAAGGAGAGCCTATCGTAAGTGGTGATTCTATGGACGAACTGGAATACGCAGGCAATATGAATGCCAAAGTAAATATGGGATGGACGAACACATTCCGCTACAAAGACTTCTCACTATCGTTCCTGATTGATGCTAAATTCGGTGGAAAAGTGATCGGTATGACCGAAGCGGCTCTAGACGGTTGGGGCGTGTCCAAACGTTCAGGTGAAGCCCGTGATGCCGGCGGTATTACAGTGGACGGAGTAAAATTTGATGCCGACAAGTACTATCGTACCACCGGTAACAACAACTTCAACAGTCCATACGCTGTGGAAAACTATGTTTATGATGCTACCAATATTCGTCTTCGTGAAGTGACTTTCGGTTATACCTTCCGTAACTTGCTGGGTGCAGGCAAGAACCTGACAGCAGCCATCATCGGCCGCAACCTGTTTTTCTTCCATAAAGACGCCCCGATGGATCCGGATGTATCGGCAGGTACAGGTAATGGAATACAAGGTGTAGATATGTTTGCACTGCCTACCTCACGCAGCTTTGGTCTTAATTTAAAACTTAACTTCTAATGCTTGAAACTATGAAACGGAATAAGATATTAACATACGCCTTCTTAATGGCAATCCCCATGACTACAGGAAACATCTTTTCTTCCTGTACAGACGACTTCGAGAAATTGAATACCAGTAACATACAGGTAGATCCGGCAGACCTTCCTTTTGCCGCACAATGTACCGAACCGATGACCTACTGTTATCCTCCTCAGCAAAATATGTTCCAGTTTTGGACCAACCTGACTATTGACCTTTATGGAGGTTATTTTATGACTCCCAACGGTAACTTCACCAACGGTGATATGGGAGAGAACCGGGGACATAGCGGTGGTATGTACGAAAACTATTATCTCCATATTTTCAATAACACCCGCCGCATCATCGCACAATGTGACGCCAGTGGTGAAAGAGGCCTGTCAGGCGTGATGCGTATCGTACAGGCTTACGGAACATTGATGACCACAGATGCCTACGGACCGATACCTTACAGCTCCATCCTATCGGGAGAAAACGAAGTGTATTTCGAGTTCGACAGCCAGAAAGACCTGTATAAAGCCATGCTTGAAGATCTGAGTACAGCCATTACTGACATCAGTGCCATGGGAGCAGATGAAATAGCCAAATTGAAATCCTTTGACTGTTGGTGCAACGGCGACAAAGACCTATGGGTAAAAATAGCCAATACGATGAAACTACGCATGGCGTTACGCCTGTCCAAACGGGAAACCGAAGCCGGCAACGCCGGAATGAACCTTAAGGCAATCGCTACCGAGGCTGCCCAAAACACTTTGGCAACAGTCAACAAGGATATTCTGATCGATAAAAGTCTTGAGAATGAAATGTGGCTGATGTTCAATTGGGTGATTGTGGGTTCAATGCCAATCTGGTAACTATTATGAGTGGAACCAAAGATCCGCGCCAACCGTTATATATGACCCTGAATACCGGAGATATCAAAAACGAAGCCGGTACTACCACAGTAGCTGCCAATAGTCAATACCTGGGTATCCGTTTTGCCAGTGGCCTGCCTGCCAAACCAAACAGTTGGGGTAACTTCTCCGGTTGGATTCAAGGAAACAACGGTTCCTCTTATTCCATGCCACTGCCCATCATGAAAGCAGCGGAAGCCTATTTCCTACTGGCTGAAGCAAAATTAAGATGGGATATTGGCAGTGAAAGTGTAAAGAACCTATATGAAAATGGAATCCGTGTTTCCATGACTAATGAATTAGCTTATCGGGGGGCTTATGCCGGAATCAAAGAATATCCGGAAGGAGCAGTAGATGCCTACATCAACGGAACAAGCACCCAAATAGACTATACAGATCCCATCAAAGCCGAATTAAGCACTCCGGCTGTAAATAAATTAAGTGTAAAATGGGATGAGAGCGCAAGCAACGAGAAAAGCTGGAAAGAATCATCACCCAAAAATGGCTCGCCCTATTCCCTCTATCCACCGAAGGCTGGGCAGAACAACGCCGCACCGGCTATCCACGCTTCTTCCCTGCATTCGTCAATGAAAGTAATGGAGCCGTAAACACAGAAGAAGGTGTACGCCGCGTAATTTATAGCAGCCAGGCTTATGATGCCAACGCTAAGGGAGTAGAAGGCGGAATCAAGCTTCTGGACGAAGAAAATTCCAGCAAATTCGGTATTTCCGGCGACAAAGGCGGTACACATCTTTGGTGGGATAATGCTGATAAAGGAAACTTTTTAAAGGCAATATTTTAAGGTAAAGACTGTGAATTTTTGTTTCAATAGGTATTCCATATTAAAGTTTCGGATAGGGTAGACCGTGAGGTTTGCCCTATTTTATGACTACCTCCGAAAAGCCGATACAATAACCTCCCGCACCCGAATTGTTATCATTACTAAATGAAATTAAAGACTTTTTCATCTCTTGTTGCTTGGCAAATAAAAGAAAAGCCGTAAGTTTGCTTTCCAAAAAAGAATAAAACACAGGATGCAATTATCACCCAAGGAATTTGAATACCAATTTCGCTGTCTTTACCGTCCGCTGAATATGTATGCCCTGCGCTATACTGAAAATCTGGATGACGCAGAAGACATCGTCCAACAAGCCTTCTCTGATGTATGGGAGAAGCTTGTCGGAGGCACATCTATTCAAAACCTGAAAGCTTATATGTACCAAACTGTACGTAACCGCTCACTCACACTGATAACCAACCGACAAACACACTGTGAAACAACCGAACTGACAGACTTGGAAGATTTAACAGAAGAAGAACGCATCATCCGGTCAGAACGTGACGCGCGTTTATGGACAGCCATCGACCACCTTCCTACCGAACGGAAAAAGATCTTTCTGCTTTCCAAACGTGACGGCCTTACTTATCAGGAAATTGCCACCGAACTGGGTATTTCTATAAAAACTGTCGAACATCAAATCAGTAAGGCACTGAAAACATTACGAGAAACAGCCATTAAAATATATACTTTTTTCTTCGGATAAAAAAATTCGGCAAGCGAATAGGGGGATTTTGTCTTTTCCCTGTCTTAACAATAAAAATGAAAGAAGATCGCATGGAGAAAGAAGAGAAAGATATTCGTTTTAGTAGCCCGGTTCTATCGGGAAAACAGGCTGGACACAACACAAGCCTGGCAAAAACTAGGTATCGGCAAACAAAGAAATAACTCTATCTTTTATATAGACTGATAACTATCGCATGCTGTCACTTTCCCTGATAGCCGGATTCAGTTGGTGGTGGATATACGACAGGCAAGACTGGATTGTCATTGCCTCATCCGCACACGCTGTCAAAGAAGTCACGCTTCCGGACAACAGCTATATTACGCTGGCAGAGAATTCGGCCTTACAGTATGACCGCTTGGCATACGGTAAAAAAAATCAGGAACGTCACTTTAAATGGAAAAGCATATTTTTCAGTCACACATCAAGAACAATGTCCTTTCAGGGTACAGACCGAACTGGCAAACATACAAGTACTGGGTACACAATTCCAAGTAACGGCAAATGCAAATCAGACTTCGGCAACCGTAGAGTCTGGAAAAAGTCCGTTTTTTATAACAAAGAACAAAAAGAGGCTATTCTGACAAAAAGGCATGTATGCCTTCATTAACCAAAAAGGACAAATGCAAATAAACAAACAAGTGACCCCAACACTTTTGCATGGAAGACCCACGTGTTTGTTTATAATGAAGCCCCCCATTGAAAAAAGGTAGTAAAAGAATTAGAAAGAAGTCTATAAGGTCCATATCGGCGGAATTCCACAAAAGAGTACTATCTGACCACGACCTTTGACAATACTCCGATAGAAGACATAATTGAAATCATAAACCAAACACTAGATACGAAACTAGACATAACCCAATGATGCAATTCCATTCTAAATTTTCTTTTCTTCTGCTCCTTTGCCTCATGCACATTTGTATTGAGGCAAAAGGAACAGAACATGATGAGCCCCTCGTAACATTAGATATGAAACAAACCCCCATCCGTAAAGTTTTGGCAGAAATCACCCGGCAGACAGGTGTAACCTTTTCGTATGAGTCCTCCTTAACAAAACATCTGTTACCGATAGATATAACAATAACCGCCCAGCCGTTATCCCACTGTTTGCGCATTCTGATTTCCAAAAAACTGCCCGTAGAATATATACAATCAGGCAAATACATCATCCTCAAGAAAAAACAGAAAAACATTGTAATCAGCGGCTTCATACGAGACAAATCCTCCTCAGAGTCCCTTATAGGCGCCTCCATCTATGATGCCAAAAGCCATCAAGGAACAACCAGCAACGCCGACGGCTTTTTCAGTCTGACTCTGGAAGCCGGAAACGATGTATACCTGAACATCTCCTATGTAGGTTATGACAGTTTCCACCGTTCATTCACACAATTGGAACAAGACACGCTGCTTCCGGTTCTGCTGAACAGCCACCAGCAATTAGCCGAAGTGGTAGTGACCGGAGAATATACCTCTTCTCCATTAGTCCAAACATCCGATATGGGACATACCCGTCTCAACAAAGACCTGATCCAACAAACCCCGGTATTATTCGGAGAAGCTGATATTATAAAAACCCTACAGACCTTGCCGGGTGTATCGGCAGGCACAGCCGGATTGGCAGGAATGTATGTGCGGGGCGGTAATGGAGACGACAATCTTTATATGATAGAAGGGAATCCGTTATACCAGATCAACCACGTGGGCGGTCTGTTTTCCTCCTTCAACGCCGAAGCCGTAAAGGATGTAGAATTCTTTAAGTCCGCCTTCCCCGCCCGTTACGGAGGAAGACTGTCCTCCGTCATTGATGTACGCACTAACGATGGAGATATGAGGAATTATCACGGCAGTCTGACCATCGGGCTGCTGACTTCTCGAATGCACTTTGAGGGTCCTCTATGGAAAGACCGGACATCATTTATTATTTCTGCCAGACGCAGTTATGCCGATTTAATTATCAAGCCTTTCATGGATAAAGATACGAAAGGAGGTTACTACTTATATGATATCAACACAAAACTAAATCATCGATTCATGTGACCGTGACCGCCTGTTTTTCTCCTTTTATCATGGCAAAGATCATGCCAGTTTTACAAATACTTCTTCTTATTACTTTGAAGAAGAAAAGGAGACAGACACAAGAGAGAGACAAGTCATGGCTTGGGGAAGTACATTAGGGGCATTACGTTGGAACCACATAGTCAGTAATCGTCTGTTCCATAACATCACCCTATCCTATAACCGTTTCCGATTCAATATAAAAAACAATTTCACGTCCGCCAACAAACACCTTGACAGCCAATATTATTCCGGTATAGAAGATTGGGGATTAACATCTGACTTCGACTTTCATCCATCCCCCTCCCATTTCATCAAATTCGGAGGAAACTATCTCTACCATACGTTCCGCCCCGAAACCCAACATACATTTGTGCACTCTCCGAATGAACAAGAACAACCTGATAAAACATACACCATCGGAGGAAATGAAGCGACACACTCACACGAAATTTCCCTTTATGTAGAAGATGATTTCAAATGGAACGAACAATGGAAAACAAATATAGGCGCACATTTCTCACTCTTCCAAGTACAAAAGCACACTTATGCCTCCTTGGAACCTCGCATTACCGTTAGTTTCAAAACCAGTCCCAACCTTACTTTCAAGGCGGCCTATACCCACATGACACAATATGTACATTTACTTTCTTCATCCAATCTCTCTCTCCCCACTGATCTATGGGTACCGGTCACACAGAAGATCCTCCCGATGCAAGCATGCCAATTTTCTATCGGGGGTTACTATACAGGTATTCAAGGATGGGAGTTTTCTGTAGAAGGCTATAGCAAAATGACGAAAAACGTACTGGAATACAAAGATGGTAATACTCTAGTCGGTAATTCCATTCATTGGGAAGAGAAAGTAGAAATGGGCAAAGGACGCAATTTCGGCATAGAATTCATGCTGGAAAAGAAAACCGGACGTACTACCGGATGGATAAATTATACTTTGGCTAAAGCCGACCGTATATTCAGTAAAGGAAATGTAAATGGAGGGAAACGTTTTCCCTATAAATACGACAGACGCCACTCCGTGAACATCACGATAAACAGGCGCCTCAACAAAAAAGTATACATGAGCGCTTCTTGGATTTACGCTTCAGGAAATACTGCCACCCTGCCCAAAGAGAAAGCAACCATCATTCTCCCCGAAGGAAGCTATGGATGGGGACATATGGGAAATACAGGCAACGGGGTTGTTTTTCCCTTTGAATATAGCTCTTCTCGAAATAACTACCGTCTGCCCGCCAGTCATCAGTTGAATCTAGGATTCAACTTTCACAAAAAGACAAAACATGGAGAACGGATTTGGAACGTCAGTATTATGAATGCCTATAACTCTTTGAATCCCAATCATGTATTTATAGATTATTACACGGATGAGCAATCGGAAGGAAAAAAGATTCCTGTGATACAAAAAGTCACTCTCCTTCCCTTCTTACCTTCATTCTCATATACTTATAAATTTTAAGCAATAATGAAAAAAGCACTTTTACTCCTTTCATTTGTTCATTTATTGGCCGCCTGTACCAATGATATAGAAATATTGCCTAATGATGAATCTCAAAAGCTCATCGTCAACGCTCTGATAAACGCAAACAAAACGAACAATGCTATCTTTTTAGCTTTATCCGGCTATCACGAACCCCAAGTAGTAAAAATGGAATTATTCACCTTTATATCAATAATGTATTATCGGAAACAATTTCGGAATGTACCTATCGTCCTAACAATGATTCACCGTTAGACTATCAAAATTATTTTTACCAGATAAGCAGCCGTTTTAAAATCCGGTGATCAAGTACGTATCGAAGTAGAAACCAAAGACGGAAAATTATAAAGCGAATGCAGAAGCAACAGTATATGAGCCCATTGAAATTATCAAAGCGGACACCATTGAATCTAATCATTCTCTATCAGAGACTTCGGAAAGCCTTTGGATATATCAAGCAACAAA
>ENA-OQDC01001626-OQDC01001626.1-human-gut-metagenome-genome-assembly--contig:-NODE-1626-length-10696-cov-6.406377_pt1 | contig 10696 bp, 10 predicted proteins | sample MGYA00242770_ERZ504601 | MGnify/ENA primary metagenome ERZ504601 (study PRJEB26092, sample SAMD00036305) | human gut metagenome | host: Homo sapiens | study: EMG produced TPA metagenomics assembly of...
TGTAGGCAGGTGCCCGCCTTGGCACCGAAGATGCTCACCAGCGGAGCAGCGGCAGGTGCCCGGCCTTGATCTCGTAGTACTGATGGATGAGGTACAGCAGGTTCAGCTGCTGGCGCTTGTACTCGTGCAGGCGCTTGGACTGGATATCGAACACAGCATCGGTGTTCACGCTCACCTTCTGGGTGCGCAGCAGCCAGTCTGCCAGTGCTTCCTTGTTGGCCTTTTTCACAGCGGTCAGCTGCTCCAGCACAGCTTCGTCGTCAGCAAAAGCCAGCAGCTTTTCCAGCTCGGCGGCATCCTTACGGAAGCCGGAGCCGATGTGCTGTTCCAGCGCGGCGGTCAGGCGGGGGTCGCATTCCAGCAGCCAGCGGCGGAAGGTGATGCCGTTGGTCTTGTTGTTGAACTTTTCCGGGTACAGCTCGTAAAAGCCGTGCAGCTCGGATTTTTCAAAATCTCGGTGTGCAGCGCCGCCACGCCGTTGGTGGAGTGGGTGAAGTGGATGTCCATGTGGGCCATGTGCACCCGGTCGTCCTTGTCGATGATGGCAAGGCTCTCGTCCTTGGTGCGGGTGCGGGCCAGCGCGTCCAGCTTTTCGATAATGGGCATCAGCTGGGGCACCACGGCATCCAGATAGGCGCGGGGCCACTTTTCCAGCGCTTCGGCCAGAATGGTGTGGTTGGTGTAGGCGCAGGTCTTTGTGACGATCTTTACGGCTTCCTCAAATTCGATGCCCTTTTCGCCCAGCAGCCGGATCAGCTCCGGGATGACCATGCTGGGGTGGGTGTCGTTGATCTGGATGGCGGCGTAGTCGGCCAGATCATGGTAATCGCAGCCCCGGGCGGCACACTCGGCCAGAATGAGCTGGGCACCGGCAGAGACCATCAGGTACTGCTGGTACACCCGCAGGCGGCGGCCTGCCTCATCGGAATCGTCCGGGTAGAGGAAGAGGGTCAGGTTCTTGTCGATGGCAGTTTTATCGAAGGCAATGCCGTCGTGGACGATGCTCTCATCGATGGTGTCAAGGTCAAACAGGTTCAGGGTGTTGGTGCGGCCCTCGTAGCCGGTAACGGCCAGCTTGTACAGCCGGGCAGTGTATTCCTTGCCCGCCAGCTCCACCGGGTAGGTGATGTCGGTCTTTTCTGCCCAGCTGTGGGCGGTGAGCCACGGGTCGGGCTTTTCGTTCTGCACGCCGTCCTCAAAGGACTGGTGGAACAGGCCGAAGTGATACCGCAGGCCCACGCCGTCGCCGGGCAGGTTCAGCGTTGCCAGAGAGTCGAGGAAGCAGGCAGCCAGACGGCCCAGACCGCCGTTGCCCAGAGAAGGTTCCGGCTCCACCTCTTCGATATCGGAAAGGCTCTTGCCGACGGCAGCCAGTGCATCGCGGGCTTCATCGTACAGTCCCAGATTGATGAGGTTGTTGGACAGCAGCTTGCCGATGAGAAATTCGGCGCTGATATAGTACAGCTTGCGGCCGGTGACCGGCTGCACACGGTCGGCGCTCTTCTGCCGGACGAGTTCCAGCAGCGCGAGATACAGCTCCTGATTCGTGCAGTCTGCCAGCGGCTTGCCCGTGAGACCCTGTAACGTTTCGGTAAAGCTCATAAATGCATCCTCCTTTGTTAGGGTGTATCTGAAAAGTCGAAAATTTAGTCTATTTCTACAAGCACAGCCGGATCTTGCGTGAAACAGCCTTGGATCTCGCTTGTGCTTGCGAAATATTCGTCATTTTCTTTGTTTTCAAATACACCTTGCGGAAAACAGGTTTGACATCTGTACTTCCAGATATACCACATAAAACAATCAAAATCTTGCCTAAAAAGCGCAGACTGTGGTACAATCCTATCATCGGGAGGTGAAACGATGCAAAATCAGGCATCTTTGCAGGAGACCAAGCAGCATGGTGCCGTGCGGTTTCCCTTCAATCTGTATCCCTGCACCATTCCGGGGGACTTTCCGCAGGTGGCGCTCCACTGGCAGGAGAGCATGGAGCTGGTCTTTGTCAAGCGGGGCACAGGACTGGTGCAGGTGGGCGCTGAGAGCTGCCCGGCCCGCATGGGGGACATCTTTATTTTTACGCCCGGCACCCTCCATGCCCTGCGGCAGGCCGAAGGGCAGTGCATGGAATACGAAAATATCATTTTTGAGCTGGAGCTTCTGGGCGGCGCAGAGGACCTTTGTGCCGAGAAATATCTGCTTCCGCTGCAAAGCGGGCGCTTGTCGCTGCCTGCGCGGCTGACCCCGAACGACCTGTGCTATCTGCAGGCCGCCGCCTGCCTGCGGGAGGTGGAGGATGCCAACCGCGCCAAGCTCCCCGGCTACGAGCTGCAGGTCAAGGGAGCATTGCTGCGGTTTCTTGCCCTGCTCCTTGCACAGGGCCGGCAGCGGCTTGCCGCCGAGACAGCCGACACCCAGCGGCTGAAAACGCTCCTGCAATGGCTCTCGGCCCATTATACCGAGGAACTCCGGGTCGCCGATGCCGCCGGGGTCTGCTCCTTCAGTGCCAGCCACTTCATGCGGTGGTTCCGGCAGATGACCGGGCAGAGCTTTGTGGCCTTTCTGAACGAGTATCGGCTCAACGCCGCCGCCGAAGCGCTGCAGGCCACGGATGAGACGGTTCTGACCATCGCTTCCCGGTGCGGGTTTGAGAACCTTTCCTATTTTAACCGGGCGTTCAAGGCGCACTTCGGCATGACACCCCGGGAGTACCGGAAAAAATAAGCAAAACGAGGCCGTTCTGCCTCTCTGGAAAAGAGAGGAAACGGCCTCGTTTTTTGCACATCAGGCCTCCGGCGGCGGGCAGCAGCTCTCCCGTTGGATGAGCTTATGCGGCACGATGATCTTGGTTGCCAGAAGATTCGAGTTTTCGATGTGGTTGATCGAGCTGTTCCGTGCCGTGGAGCAGGCACTGGGCAAGCGGGAGATCATTGCGGAGGATCTTGGTTATATGAGCGAGACGGTCCGTCAGCTGGTGCGGGACAGCGGCTTCCCCGGCATGAAGGTGCTGGAATTTGCCTTTGACTCCCGCGACACCGGCAGTGCCAGCGACTATCTGCCCCACAACTACCCGGTGAACAGCGTGGCCTATACCGGCACCCACGACAACGAGACGCTGGTATCGTGGTATCAGACTGTCACCGATGCCGAGCGCGCCATGGTGCGGGACTATCTGTACGACTATGCCACCCCGGAGGAGCAGCTCTATAAAAGCATGATCGCACTGATCCTGCGCAGCGCAGCGGCGACCTGCATCGTTCCCATGCAGGACTGGCTGGGGCTGGACAACTCTGCCCGCATCAACAAACCCTCCACCGTGGGCCAGAACTGGCGCTGGCGGCTGAAAAAGACCCAGCTGAGCAAAAAGCTCCAAAAGGAGATCTGCCAGCTGACCACCCGCTACGGCCGGATGAACTGGGCGTGACAGTATAGTGTTCTGGACTTGATTTTGGAAAGTTTATTGCAGAATAATGGCAGAAGTAATACTTATTCAAAAATAAAAACGACAAAGAACAAATAAAAAAGTACAGAATATGGATCGGCCCGGTCGAACAGCTGGTTCACATAGTCATTCTGGGGGATGCCGATGGTCCACAGGCTGTACTTGTCATCCATGGGGATGATGCCCTTTGCCATCATGGTATTCACCACCGGGATGTGCAGCCGGTCGGTGCCCACTTGGCCGGTGATGGCCACCAGCGGCGCACCGTTCGGATAGGAGTGCGCGAGGCGCACCACAAAAAAGCACGAAGCAGCAATGCTTGGTGCTTTTTCTTTTTGACATGTGCCGCGGGATGCTTTATAATAAGAATGATTTCAGATGTCTGCAGGGCGGTGCGCCCTGCGGTAAAATTACGGCAAGCAAAAAAGGGAACTGCTATGAGAGAAGAAAAGGCCAGCGCATTGCCGCTGCTGCTGGACGTGCGCAGAATGGACGAAAATAACCGGGCTTACGCCTACCGTATGCTGCGCAAAAATATTATGACCTTGCAGCTGCAGCCGGGCTGTCAGCTGAGCGAGGCCGAACTGTGCGAACAGCTGGCCATGAGCCGCACACCGGTACACGAAGCGCTGATGATGCTGAAAAGCGAGTGGCTTGTGGATGTTCTGCCGCAGCGCGGCAGCATTGTGTCCAAGATCAGCGTTCCATACCTGAACGAAGGCTTTGCCATGCGCCGCATTCTGGAACCGGCGCTGCTGCGCGGGCTGGCCGGAAAGCTGACAAGGGAACAGCTGAACGAATTTCAGGAACTGCTGAACCGGCAGAACGAAGACCTTTATCTGGATCAGGATGCAGCAGATGACTTCTTCATCTCGCTGGATAACGACTTCCATAGGCTTTTGTACCACGATTCCGGCTACGACCGCATCTGGGAGGCCATGCACAACGTTACTTCTCATATGGACCGTGTGCGGTATCTGGACTCGGCCCTTTGCCGGGGAAATATTGCCTCGGTGCAGAAAGAGCACGAGCAGATCTTTGGCTACCTGCGGGACGGCCTGCCGCTGGACGTGGACGTAGAAGCCCTGTTTGAGCATCACCTTGGCATGTACCGCGAGAATTTCCAGAAGATATTGGAACGGTTCCCGGATTTCTTTGTACGGACATAAACCAAAAAGAGCACCCGCTGCTGACCCTTACAAGGCCATGGCAGGGGGTGCTTTTTTGGTTCAATACGGATACGGCTTTACGCCGGGCTGCGGATATCAATTTACGACGGCAGTGTTTCTGATGGATTTTGCACCAGAAATGCTGCTTTTTCTGTTCAAAACCCGGAAAAACAGCAGTTTGTGCTCTTGAATTGCCCGAAAAGCTTGCAGGAATGCAGGTTTTTGTGGTAATATTTAAGATGTGTTCCCGTTGAGGGGAAGAAAGAGAGGGGTAATCAAATGATCAACATCTGCATCATCGCCACCATTGTGATCTATCTGGTGGGAATGCTGCTGGTTGGCTTTGTGTACAGCAAATCCAACGAGGACAGCAGCGATTTCTATCTCGGCGGCCGCAAGATGGGCCCGCTGGTCACGGCCATGAGCGCCGAAGCCAGCGATATGTCCAGCTGGCTGCTGATGGGTATGCCGGGTCTTGCATACCTCACCGGCATCGCATCGCCGGGCTGGACGGCCATTGGCCTTGCCGTGGGCACGTGGCTCAACTGGCTCATCGTGGCCCGCCGTCTGCGCCGCTACTCGGCCAACCTGAACGCCATTACGGTGCCGCAGTTCCTTTCGCTGCGCTTCCACGACCAGCGCAACCTGTTGAACGCCTTGGGCGCGGTGATCATCATTGTGTTCTTCATCCCGTACACCGCCTCCGGCTTTGCGGCCTGCGGCAAGCTGTTCAACAGCCTGTTCGGCGTGGATTACATGATCGCCATGATCCTGTCCGCCGTGGTCATTGTGGGCTACACCATTATGGGCGGCTTCCGCGCCGTGTCCACCACCGACCTGATCCAGTCCGTCGTCATGAGCATGGCGCTCATCGCGGTGCTGGTGTATGGTGTCAGCGTGGCAGGCGGCTGGGATGTGGTGATCGAGAATGCCCGCAGCCTGCCCGGCTACCTGACCATGGCGGCCAGCCACAATGTGGCCGATAACAGCGCCACTTCCTACAGCCTGCTGGACATCGTGTCCACGCTGGCATGGGGTCTGGGCTACTTCGGCATGCCCCACATCCTGCTGCGCTTCATGGCCATTGAGGACGAAAAGAAGCTGGTGCTCAGCCGCCGCATTGCAAGCGTGTGGGTGGTCATTGCCATGACCGCTTCCATCGTCATCGGCATGGTGGGCCTGGGCATGACCAAGGCGGGCGCGCTGGAGTTCCTGAGCGGCTCTTCCAGCGAGACCCTGATCGTGCGCGTGGCCAGCCTGATCTCTCAGCACGGCGTGCTGGCAGCCATTCTGGCAGGCCTGATCCTTGCCGGCATCCTTGCCGCTACCATGTCCACCGCCGACAGCCAGATGCTGGCAGCGGCCTCCAGCGTATCCCAGAACATCCTGCAGGAGTTCGGCCACATGAAGCTGACCGAGAAGCAGAGCCTGTTCGCTGCCCGCCTGACCATCATCTGCATCAGCGTGGTGGGCGTGGTGCTGGCCCGCGACCCCAACTCCAGCGTGTTCGGCATCGTCAGCTTTGCATGGGCCGGCTTCGGCGGCTCCTTTGGCGCGGTGGTGCTGTGCTCCCTGTTCTGGAAGCGCTGCAACTGGCAGGGCGCACTGGCCGGTATGCTCTCCGGCGGCCTGATGGTCTTTGTATGGAAGTACATCATCAGCCCGCTGGGCGGCGTGTTTGGCATCTACGAGCTGCTGCCTGCCTTCCTGATGTCTCTGGTGGTCTGTGTTGTGGTGAGCCTTGTCACCCCGGCACCCTCGGCAGAGATCGAGGCAGAGTTCGACGCTGCCAAGTAAAAACGATTTAAAATGCCCTCCGCTGTGCTCTGGGCATAGCAGCGGAAAATGATCGATCCTTATGAAAAAGAGCAAAGCCGGCGGGCTTTGCTCTTTTGCTTTTTCACGGGTGGGAACGGAGAGGAAAGTGACATTTAATTCAAAAGGATCAGCCATGCTTCGCAGCATGGAAGCAGAAATCCAAAACAGAAAAAGAACAGAAGATCCAGCACGAGCCGCATCAGACGGGTAAGAGGCGTGCCGAAAGACATGGCATGAATGATAAAAAGATTCACCTCACCCCAGCGCCGGTAGTAACCGGTTTGCTCAAAATTGTTCCAGAGCTCAAGAGATAGAAATTCAAATCCGGCAAACAATGGAAAAATGACCAGGGAGGATATCCAGCCGTCGGCCTGAAGCGAACCATCGCTGAGAGCCCGCCAGTGCACAGCTAATCTGCCTGGACAGGCAAAAATTCCCCACAGGGCAAGTGCAATGCTTAATGCAAGAAGAGCAGTACGCACAGAATGCCAGTCTACAGTGTGCTGGCGGCGCAGCATGGTGAAAAAATCTTCCAGAGGAACGGGAGGAGTGTCATCTTTTTGACGGGAGTCATGACAGTGCATTAGGTCAGCGAGGGTCAGGCCCAGCACATCGGCCAGCGGCTCCAGCGTGTTGATGTCTGGCAGGCCGATGCCGCGCTCCCAGCGGCTGACGGCTTTATCCGTAACGTGAAGCTGCTGAGCCAGTTCGGCCTGCGTCATGTTTCGCTCCCGGCGCACTTGTGCAAGGAATGCACCAAATTCTTTTGCATCCATTCTGCTCACATCCTTTTCCACAGGATAACACAGAAATGTGGAAAACACAACCGACGGAGCGTTTACCTTCCGGTCTGCAGAACAAAAAGGACGTGCTCCCTTGCGGGAACACGTCCTTTTTTATCGCTTCAGTATCAGGCGGAGATCAGCTTACAGCTGGGGACCGGCAGAGACCAGAGCCTTGCCGTGCTCGTTGCCCTCGTACTTCTTGAAGTTCTTGATGAAGCGGCTTGCCAGATCCTTGGCCTTCTCTTCCCACTGGGAAGCGTCAGCATAGGTATCGCGAGGATCCAGAATGCCGGTGTCCACGCCGTTCAGCACGGTGGGAACCTCGAAGTCGAAGTAGGGGATCTTCTTGGTGGGAACATTGTTGATGTCGCCGTTCAGGATGGCGTCGATGATGCCGCGGGTATCCTTGATGGAGATGCGCTTGCCGGTGCCGTTCCAGCCGGTGTTGACCAGATAAGCCTTAGCGCCGCTCTTCTGCATCTTCTTGACCAGCTCCTCAGCATACTTGGTGGGGTGCAGCTCCAGGAAGGCCTGGCCGAAGCAGGCAGAGAAGGTGGGGGTGGGCTCGGTGATGCCGCGCTCGGTGCCTGCCAGCTTTGCAGTGAAGCCGGACAGGAAGTAGTACTGGGTCTGCTCGGGGCTCAGGATGGAGACCGGGGGCAGAACGCCGAATGCGTCAGCAGACAGGAAGATGACATTCTTTGCAGCGGGTGCAGAAGAAATGGGGCGGACGATGTTCTTGATGTGGTTGATGGGGTAGGACACACGGGTGTTCTCGGTAACGCTCTTATCAGCGAAATCGATGTGGCCCTCAGCATCCAGAGTGACGTTCTCCAGCAGAGCGTTGCGCTTGATGGCGTTGTAGATATCGGGCTCGGAGTCCTTATCCAGGTTGATGACCTTTGCGTAGCAGCCGCCCTCGAAGTTGAACACGCCGTTGTCGTCCCAGCCGTGCTCGTCATCGCCGATCAGCAGACGCTTGGGATCGGTGGACAGGGTGGTCTTGCCGGTGCCGGACAGACCGAAGAAGATAGCGGTGTTCTCGCCGTTCAGGTCGGTGTTGGCAGAGCAGTGCATGGAAGCCATGCCCTTCAGCGGCAGGAAGTAGTTCATCATGGAGAACATGCCCTTCTTCATCTCGCCGCCGTACCAAGTGTTCACGATGACCTGCTCCTTGCTGGTGATGTTGAACACAACAGCAGTCTCAGAGTTCAGGCCCAGCTCCTTGTAGTTCTCAACCTTGGCCTTGGATGCGTTGTAGACAACGAAATCGGGCTCAAAGTTCTCCAGCTCCTCAGCGGTGGGCTTGATGAACATGTTGGTGACGAAGTGTGCCTGCCATGCAACTTCCATGACAAAGCGGATGGCCATGCGGGTATCCTTGTTGGCACCGCAGAATGCATCCACCACGTACAGGCGCTTGTTGGACAGCTCCTTCTGAGCGATGGCCTTCACAGCAGCCCATGCTTCCTGAGAAGCGGGGTGGTTGTCGTTCTTGTACTCGTCGGAAGTCCACCACACGGTGTCCTTGGAGTTCTCGTCCATAACGATGAACTTGTCCTTGGGAGAACGGCCGGTGTAGATGCCGGTCATAACGTTCACAGCACCCAGCTCGCTGACCTGGCCCTTTTCGTAGCCTTCCAGACCGGGCTTGGTCTCTTCCTCGAACAGCTGCTCGTAGGAGGGGTTGTACACGATCTCAGTCGTGCCGGTAATGCCATACTTGGTAAGATCCAACTTTGCCATATTCGCTATACCTCTACTTTCGTTTGATCCATACGTCCTGTATAGGGCACAGCGTTTCCCGGCGGGCCGGGCGCTGCGCAGAAGGCTTGCAGTTTGTAAATGCAAATTCTCCTGTATACCATTATACATAAAAGTATCCCGAAATCAATAAACGAATCGTGCTATTTGCAGAAAAGAAACAAATTTCATTAAGAAATTTAACTGCCTGAAACAATTTCAGGAAACAAAAGCAGGGGGCGAAACCTGAAAAAATAAGGTGGAACGGCGGGAAAACAATTTTTTGATAAAATTTTGACGAGCTGGGATGCATGAAAAACCGAGCACAAAAACGGCCCTTCCCGCAAAACGGCGCGGCAGGGAAGAGCGGAACAGGATCCACAGCCCGATTTGTGCAAAATTTACGAGATTTTGACGATTTTTATGACAAAGAAGCTTTGCCTGTGGTATACTGTATCTGACAAAAGGACAGCCCCGCTTTTTCTGTGTGCTACATATAAAAAGGTAAAAGATCATGAAGACCATCTACATCCTGCTCACCCGGTCGGGTACCCTGCTTTCAAACCTTGTTTACGCTGTTACCGGTGCAAATTATACCCACGCTTCGCTGGCTTTTGACGAAGACCTGAGCTGCCTGTACAGCTCTACCCGCAAAAATGGCTATACCATGTTCCCGGCAGGGCCCAGCAGGGAATACCTGAACCGGGGTGTGTTCCGTCTGCGGGAGAACGTGCCCTGCGCACTGTATGCGCTGGATGTGAGCGATGAAGCCTACACCCGTGCCCGCCGCCGTGCCGAGCACATGATGGCCCACGGCAGCCTTTACCAGTTCAACGTTATCGGTCTTGCGCTCTGCGGGATGCATATCCGCTGGAAGCGCCGCCGGCACTATTTCTGCTCCCAGTTCGTCAGCGAGGTGCTGGAAAAGAGCGGTGCCATGGAGCTGCCCAAGCACAGCACCCTGATGCACCCGAACGACTACACCCGGCTGGAAGAGCTGCGGTGCGTATACAAGGGTACACTGGCCGGCCTGCCGCAGCGCCAGCAGATGGAATTTGACCAGAACGATACGGTGATCAGCGTATATCTGGGGCTGGCGCTGGGCCTGTTCCACACCGGCGCAGCCCGGGTGCGGAAGATTTTTTGAAAAAATTGAATTTTTGTGTTGACAAAGCAGGCGTGCTATGCTAAAATAGCCAAGTCGGGAGCGAACACCCGATGCAAAATGGACGTATGGCCCGTTGGTCAAGCGGTTAAGACAGAGGCCTCTCACGCCTTTAACATCGGTTCGATTCCGGTACGGGTCACCATTTTATAGTAGTAAAACGGTCATGTGCCGTTTTATATAGATGCCTCTTTAGCTCAGTCGGTTAGAGCACCTGACTGTTAATCAGGGTGTCGCCTGTTCGAGTCAGGCAAGAGGCGCCAGCAAAGCGATGGAAGTTTTCCATCGCTTTTTTCTTTTTCTTCCTGTTCCGGCGCGGCTTTTGTGACAGAAAATGCGGCGGGGGATATACTTATAAAAAACGAACTGCTCAGGCCGCCTGCGGCGTCCAGCTCTCCGGATGGGAGAGCCTTTGGAAAACCGAGAAAAGATAAGCCTGATGAAAAAGGAGAAACGTATGAAACAGATCATTCTGACGGGCGACCGCCCAACGGGCCGTCTCCATGTCGGCCACTATGTCGGCTCTCTGAAGGAGCGTGTCCGGCTGCAGAACTCCGGCAAGTTCGACGAGATCTTTATC
>ENA-OQDC01001627-OQDC01001627.1-human-gut-metagenome-genome-assembly--contig:-NODE-1627-length-10693-cov-5.054988_pt1 | contig 10693 bp, 13 predicted proteins | sample MGYA00242770_ERZ504601 | MGnify/ENA primary metagenome ERZ504601 (study PRJEB26092, sample SAMD00036305) | human gut metagenome | host: Homo sapiens | study: EMG produced TPA metagenomics assembly of...
AATGCATCAGAGAATAATGAAGAAGCCATACGCGGACTTCTGCTCCAGGAAGACCGACCGACAGCAATTCTGGTCAGTGATGATATCCTCGCCGTCTCTTTAGAACGAGTCTGCCTGGAAACTCATCTGTCCATCCCGGAAGATCTGTCCATCATATCTTTCAACAACTCTCTGTTTGCAAGACTGACCTCCCCGCAATTAACCTCAATTGACATCGGAGCCGGTCAGCTTGGAAGTGAAGCTGCCTCCCAGATCATCAACCACATAGAAAATCCAGATCTCCCCGCAACCAAGATCATCGTTCCCCACCATCTGATCGAACGGGACAGTTGTTGCAAAGTATAGTTTGAAATAAAAAAGGAAACATATCATGTAATATCTTTCTTACCGTACAGCGGGGAGAAAGCATTTACATGATATATTTCCTTTTTTTTCCCATTCTGTATTATAAAATCTTTGATAAAAATTCCTGCAACCGCGGATCCTTTGGATGGTCGAAGAATTCATCTGGTTTTGCCTGCTCTTTGATCTGTCCAGAATCTATAAAGATAACCCTGGAACCAACCTCCTTGGCAAATCCCATCTCGTGTGTTACCACAACCATCGTCATACCTTCTCTTGCGAGCTGTTTCATCAACTCCAGAACTTCTCCTACCATCTCCGGGTCGAGAGCCGATGTCGGTTCATCGAACAGGATCACATCTGGATCCATTGCCAGGGAACGCACGATCGCGATTCTCTGCTTCTGACCTCCGGATAACTGGGATGGGTAAGAATCCGCCTTCTCGGCAAGTCCTACTCTTTCCAGAAGTTCCATTGCTCTTTTATCTGCCTCTTCCTTGCTCTTTCCGAGAAGCTTGAGCGGAGCAAGCGTGATATTTTCCTTGATCGTCTTGTGCGGGAATAAATTAAAATGCTGGAACACCATTCCCATCTTCTGACGGTGCTTATTGATATCCACATGTTTATCTGTAATATCCACGCCTTCAAAATAGATATGTCCCTGATCCGGAACCTCAAGAAGATTCAGAGAACGCAGGAACGTTGACTTACCAGAACCGGATGGTCCTACGACAACGACCACTTCTCCCTTGTGAATCTCTTCATTAATTCCATTCAGCGCATGAAAATCTCCGTATATCTTGTGCAGACCTTCTACTTTGATCAGCACATCATCATTCTTAGTGGTCACTGTTTCTCAACCTCCTCTCCAGTAAGCTGACAAGCTTGGTAAAGATCATTACCATTGCCAGATAGATCAGCGCAACGGCGATTAGCGGCATGAATGCATCATATGTACGGCTCCGGATAATGTCCCCGCCCTTCGTCAGATCCTGTAACGCAATATAACCGGATACAGAAGTCTCTTTCAATAAAGAAATGAATTCATTACAAAGTGTCGGAAGTACATTCTTGAATGCCTGCGGCATAATGATGTACATCATTGTCTGAGCATAATTGAATCCCAGGCTTCGTCCCGCTTCAAACTGTCCGTTATCGATTGACATGATACCGGAACGGAAAATCTCCGCAACATATGCACCTGAGTTAATACCAAATGCAATGATCGCGACCAGTACTTTGCTGATGTCCACACTTCCGAATATGATAAAGTAAATGATCATCAGCTGTACAACAACCGGAGTTCCACGAATCACAGTCAGATATACTTTACAGATTGCGTTCAGAATCTTTAATTTACCGGTCTTATCATGTGTTGTACGGACAATTGCGATCAAGAATCCAAGTACTACACCAATCAATACTGCAAATACTGTAACCAACAAAGTGATCTTCAGACCATCTGTAATATATCTCCAGCGGTTATCTTCTATAAAATTCGAAATAAAACTACTTTTCAATTCCTGCATGTTCTCATCCTACTCTTCTGGATTATTTCTTAACGATGATCATCTGTTTTCCTGTGTAATAGGAATCAGAAAAATCTACCTGTTTCTCTCTTTCCTTTGTAACAGTCATACCAGCCGCACCAAAATCTGCTTTTCCGCTGTCAACTGCTGCAATGATTGAGTCAAATTCCATATCATTTACAGTAAGTTCCATACCAAGTTTATCTGCGATTGCCTGTGCAAAGTCTACATCAACACCAACAATCTTGTTATCTTCATAATATTCATATGGCTCAAATGCAGCATTTGTTGCCATTACAAGTTTACCATTGGAACGGTCAGCATCTGCCGGAGACTCATATCCTTTATCTTCTGTTCCATCGATATAATATCCGATGATTTTGTCAAATGTTCCGTCTTCTTTCAGTTCTTTGATCGCTGCGTTGAATTTATCTTCCAGCTCTGTGTTGCCTTTTTTTGAAGCACATTGCATAATCTTCTTCTACATAAGGTGTCTCGAGGATCTTCAGTCCGTCATTTGCATCTACAAATGCTTTTGCAGGCTCGTTATCAATAACAACTGCATCAATCTTACCTTTTACAAGTGCCTGAACTGCATCTGCACCTTTATTAAAACGTTCTACATGATCATCACCGAAATCATCAGAGCAGTAGATATCACCTGTTGTACCTGTCTGTACACCGATCTTTGCATCTTTCAGATCATCTGCGCTTTCGATTTTTTTGCTTCTTCTTTTTAGAACCACATGCTGCCATAGAGAATACGCATGCACCAACCAGCATGACACTGATAACTTTTTTTAACTTCATAATCTTTTTCCTCCATTCTTTTCAATATGTGTATAAAAATACATATATATTTAATATATTATCATGTTTTAATCAAAAAACAAGTGGATAATTCCACATAATCGTGAAACATTCACTTGTTTTCTTATACATTTCTATGCAATTACAGTCTGAACGATCGTCCAGAGAATGATCAGTGCCCCCAATACGATACGGTAATATCCGAACACTTTGAAATCATGTTGCTTGATATACCCCATCAGAAACTTGATCGCAATGACCGACAGACCAAACGATACGATACATCCCAGCATCAAAAGAGCAAACTCCGCACCTGTAAAATGGAAACCAAACTTGATCAGTTTCAGAAGACTGGCACCAAACATTGCGGGAATCGCCAGGAAGAATGTAAATTCTGCTGCCACTTCCCTTGATACCCCGATCAGCAGTGCTCCGACAATCGTAGCTCCTGATCTGGATGTTCCCGGGATCAGTGCAAGCATCTGGAAGAATCCAATCCACAGCAGCATCTGGACACTGAGCTGTGAAATCTTTGTAACAGAAGGTTTCTTCCCTGCATTATGCTTCTCAACGATGATGAATAACACACCATAAACGATCAGCATGATCGCTACTGGTAATGGTTTGTAAAAGATCTCATCGAGAATATCGTTAAAAAGTATTCCAACTATTCCTGCAGGTACTGAGCCGATCAGTACTTTGATCCACATCTGCCATGTCAGCATCTTCTGCTTATGGCTTTTTCTCGGTGAAAATGGATTCAATTTGTGGAAGTACAATACTACAACCGCCATGATCGCACCCAGCTGGATCACTACATTGAACATTTCCATAAATGCATCACTCATACTCGGCTTTAATACATTTCCCACCAGAATAAGATGTCCCGTACTGCTGACCGGAAGCCATTCCGTGATTCCCTCCACAATTCCCAAAATAATTACCTTAATAACATCTAACATGTTGCGCTCCTTTCCTTAATCCAGCACATATTTTTCTATAAATTTCGCAACGCCTTCTTCGTCATTGGACAGTGTCACATAATCTGCTGCTTCTTTCAACGATGGAATGGCATTCTCCATTGCCACACCTGTTCCGACTTCTTTTAACATCTTCAGATCATTGTTTCCATCTCCGAATGCCATGATCTCTTCTCTTGGAATGCCAAGAACCTTCCCAAGTTCGATCATTGCCTTCCCTTTATTAACACCTGCAGCATTAATCTCCAGATTCATCGGAAGCGCACCGGTAATCTCGATTCCAGATACCTCTTCAATCTCTTTTCTGGCTGCATCACGGTCTTCTACCGATGTAAATAATGCCTGGATCTTATCTACTGGCTGATTCATCTCTTCAAACTTTGCCCTCACATCATCCACGGGTACACGCGTAGACGTAATATAATCCGCCATCGCCGGTATATTCAGATACTTGTCAATTCTGATCAGTGCCTCTTTGGATGCATATCCAATGCCATGATAGTAAATCTCTCTGAACGTATCATAACGTTCAAATATAGTCAAAATTACTTCTGCAATATCATACGCAAGAAGTTCTTCCACGATCACCTCGTTCTTCTCCATATCTATGACTCTTGCTCCATTTGCGGTAACTGCATAACGGATTTCCTGCAGTCCGGTCAACTCTTTCGGAATACCGGAAAAAGGTCTTCCTGTCGCCGGCATGACAATGATTCCCTGTTCTGCCGCTCTTTTCAGTACATCTTTCGTGTATGCGGTTAGTTCTTTATTCGTCTTCAGTAAAGTTCCATCTAAATCCATGCCGATCATTCTGATCTTATTCTTCATATGTAACTAATTCCTTTCTTTCTCTTGAAAACCGGTACAGATTCTTACTGATCTTATTCTCGCCCTGTTCATAAGCCTGTTCCCCGTGATCGATCATCTTCTGAACAGTCTCTTTATTTCCTGCAGGTGCAAAAAGAACCGCATCCTTTCTCGGAATCATAATGATCAGATCATCCTCTAATTTGTCTGCACACACCTGCCAGATATGTTTGAAACATACGGAACTTGCTTCATGATGTCCGTCTGCCACAATTCCAAATCCTCCGTACCAGGTATTCGCAACTACAAATTCTACATCTCTGTTCAGATTTTCACAAGACTTATGATACAATTCTATGATATCGCATTCCGGCGGAAGCATATTGTCTTTTAATATCTCATATACATCTTCGGCCCTTTTGATTGCAAATACAACATTCAAATCCCCAAGAAAACTAATTACCGGAGCATCTTTTTTGGAAAAATTTTTTCCGTTCAATGCATGTGAATCTGTAAGCTCTGTTTTTACCCACGGATAGATCTTATCGCAGATATTTTCATATTTATAATTTTCTTCTTCATATTTTTTCATATTAAATATTCCTCTCTCACTTAGACATTCTCATTACTTATTTTATACACAAATCTCCTCTGTGTAAACCTTTTCCGGATTTGTTTATATAAAGTTTTAAATACCTTTAATCTGTCGAAAGAAACAAAAAACTTCTGTTTCTTCTTATGTTTCCGGTCAAAAATTTGCTTTATCTTATGTTTTGTAGTATAATAGATACGTATTCGCGAAAAGGGAAAGGATATGTTTATGATAAGTATGAAAAAGAAACGAGCATTACGATCGGCTTTGGCAATTACCATCTGTACCGTAACAATTGCTTCTGTTAATACTCCAGTATATTCGGCACCTTCCACAGATGAATTGGAAAGTACCACCTCTGGTTTAAAAGGTGAGTTAAATGATTTGAACAGCCAGTTATCTTCCTTAAGTAAAGAACTGGACAATACTTCAAGCCAGATTGAGGATTTATCTGCTAAGGTTGAAAAATCCAAGCTGGATCTCGCTTCTGCGCAGCTTGATGAAGAAGCGCAGTATGATTCGATGAAAGACCGAATCAAATTCATGTATGAAGGCGGCGGCGCATCTCTGGTTCAGATTCTTCTTACTTCAGAAAGTATGGGAGATTTCCTGAACAAGGCTGAATATGTTGCCACTATTAGTCAGTATGATCGAAAGATGCTGGAAGAATTACAGCAGGTTCGCAGTAATGTAGAACAGAAACAGAATGACCTGGAACAGCAGCAAAGCAAGCTTTCCGGCCTTCAGGAGACATTAACCAGCAAGCGTGATGAATTAAATTCAAAAATTTCATCTACTTCCGGGGAACTGGCAGATTATCAGGCACAATTAGACCGTGCCAAAGCTGCTGAGGAAGCATTAAAGCTTGCACAGAACGATGAAGTCTCAGGATCTGTAAAGGCAGATGACGCAAAAAATACTGAGACAAGCAACACTAATACCAATACGAATAACGCGAATAAAATAATCAGACAGCATCAACAAATACAAATAACACAAATAAGAACAACACTAATTCTCCAACTGTTAATAATGGTAATTCAACTCCGGCTTCAACCACAGATGTTGCCCTGTTAGCGGCAATTCTCCAGTGTGAAGCAGGCGGTTATGACGGAATGTTAGCCGTTGCAACTGTTATAATGAACCGTGTGGCAAGTCCGGCATATCCGAACAATTTGCGCGCAGTCATTTACCAGTCCGGTCAGTTTGCCCCAACCTGGAACGGTTCATTGAACCGTGTTCTCAGCAAAGGTGCTTCCTCAACTGCTTATTCTGTTGCCCCAGGCAGCACTTGGCGGCGCAAGACATTCTGCAGTTATAAACTGTTTACAGTTCCGCTCAGCATCTACCGGCGTATCTGGTTATTAAATGTTTGGTGGAAATGTATTTTTCTGATTTTTAGCAGTTGATTTTGTCTCTTATGTATATTATGAAATTAAAAAATAAGCCTCGTTCTGAGGCTTAATTTTTTGTACGATTTATTCATACTCCATAACATTCGATCCATTTCATCAGAAAATCTTTTTCCAGCCGGATATCTTTCTCAAGTTCTGCGGCAGCAACAATTGGAAGCCATTGTTCTACATACTGTCTTGCAGTATCGCTTTTCTTACAGAATAACTTAAGATAAAGATCTGCACTCTCCTGATCGTGTAATGCAAACAGCAAATATGTCATTGCCGCATCTGCGCTTGCATTTCCCTGTGTCACATGAGCCCAGTCAATCACAGTCATCTTTCCGTTCTTTTCAACAATTACGTTACTTGGATTAAAATCACCATGACACAATTTTGTATGTCTCGGCATAGATTCCAATCTAGTCAAAAGTTCATAACGCTCTGTTGCATCCAAAACTTTCAGATTTCTTATCTTATTTGCGAGTTTATCTTTTAATTTCGGTAATGTTTCTGCCGTTTTACTCTGTACTTTCAGCTGAAGATCTACAAAATCTGACATATATTTTTCAAGATTGGCACGATCAATTTTCATCATTTCTTCTAAAGTTTTTCCTTCCCGGTTCTCAATGACCAGCGCCCATTCCCCATTAATCTGAGTTACCTCTTTTAGTTTCGGAATATCCAATCCTGTTTCTTCAACTTTCACAGTATTCAATGCTTCATTAAATACTGCTGACTTTGGATGATCTGTTACAAATATTTTAACAACACCTTCCTCGGTCTTATAAACTGATTTGTAAGGTCTCTCTACGATCAAATTCTTCTTTTCGAGCTTCATACAGATTCCTCCTTTTTATTGAATCTTTTGCCCTTTTCCTTCTTGTTATCTGTATTATATACCTTATTGTCAGATTTTTAAATAGTTTTTGATATTTTTTTCACTATTTTTCATCCTGTATATTTATTGTTATTTTTTATCAATATTTTGACATAAGAAAAAGTGCAACGTCATACGCTGCACTTTTTCTATGCTCAATACATTATCCAACCTACAAACAAAAACTCATGGATATTATATTTACGCCTTTTTTATTTTCCATAATAGCATTTCAGGTAGATTTCTTTCATCTCACTCATAAGAGGATATCTTGGGTTAGCTCCTGTACACTGATCGTTGAATGCCTGTTCTGTCATTTCATCCAATGTATCCAGGAAGTATTTCTCATCTACACCGTAATCTTTGATTGTCTTCTTAATACCGATCTTAGCCTTCAGGTCTTCCAGTTTTGCGATGAAGTTCTCGAATACTTCTTCATCAGTCTTACCTGTGCATCCTGCAAAACGTCCTAATTCAGCATATCTTGCAAGTGCGTGTGGATACTGATACTGAGAGAATGTTCCCATTCTTGTCGGAACTTCTGATGCATTGTAACGCATTACATCTGTAAGGATAACAGCATTAGCAATTCCGTGTGGCAGGTGATGGAATGCTCCAAGTTTATGAGCCATTGAATGGTTCAATCCAAGGAATGCATTTGCGAATGCCATACCAGCCATGCAGGAAGCATTTGCCATCTTCTCTCTTGCGATCGGATCGTTAGCTCCATTCTCATATGCAGATGGTAAGTAATCAAATACCGCTTTTACTGCCTTCATAGCAAGACCGTCTGTATAGTCTGTAGCCATGATAGAAACATAAGCCTCGATTGCATGTGTCATAACATCGATACCAGATGCACTTGTCAGTCCTTTCGGTGCTGTCATTGCATTGTCTACGTCTACGATAGCCATATTAGGCATTAATTCGTAATCTGTGATAGGCCATTTTACTCCTGTGTCCGCATCTGTGATGATTGCGAATGGAGTTACTTCTGAACCTGTTCCTGAAGATGTTGGAATAGCTACAAAGTAAGCTTTCTCTCCCATCTTAGGGAATGTGTATACTCTCTTACGGATATCCATGAAGTCCATAGCCATATCTTCGAATTTTGCTTCCGGATGTTCATACATTAACCACATAATCTTTCCGGCATCCATTGCTGATCCACCACCAAGAGCGATGATTGTATCAGGCTCAAATGCTCTGATCTGTTCTACACCTCTTCTTGCACACTGCAGAGTCGGATCCGGAGCCACTTCGAAGAAGCATGTATGCTGGATTCCCATCTGATCTAACTTATCTTCGATTGGTTTTACATAACCATTCTTGTACAGGAAACTGTCTGTTACGATGAACGCTTTCTTCTTATGCATTACAGTTCCGAGTTCATCTAATGCTACAGGCATGCAGCCTTTCTTAAAGTATACTTTCTCAGGTGTTCTAAACCACAGCATGTTTTCTCTCCTCTCTGCAACTGTCTTGATATTGATCAGGTGTTTCACACCTACGTTCTCAGATACAGAGTTTCCTCCCCAAGAACCACATCCAAGTGTAAGAGATGGAGCAAGACCAAAGTTATAAAGATCTCCGATACCACCCTGTGATGAAGGTGTATTGATCAGGATACGGCAAGTCTTCATAGCCTGCTGGTGTTTCTCGATCTTTTCTGTCTGGGACGGATGTACATAAAGTGATGATGTATGTCCATATCCACCGTCAGCTACAAGCTGTTCTGCTTTTGCAAGAGCTTCATCAAATGTCTTTGCTCTGTACATAGCCAGTACAGGAGATAATTTCTCATGTGCAAATTCTTCTGAAATATCAACAGATTCTACTTCTCCGATCAGGATCTTTGTAGCTTTCGGTACATCTACACCGGCTAACTTCGCGATCTCATATGCTGATTTTCCAGGAATCTTATTATTTAATGCTCCGTTGATGATGATTGTCTTACGAACTTTATCAAGTTCTTCTCCCTTCTTGAGGAAGTAGCATCCACGGTATGCAAATTCTTTCTTAACTTCATCATAGATGCTGTCCAGTACAGTTACTGACTGTTCAGAAGCACAGATCATACCATTGTCAAATGTCTTAGAATGGATGATGGAGTTAACTGCCATCTTAATATCTGCGGAATCATCAATGATAACAGGTGTGTTACCAGGTCCAACACCAAGTGCCGGTTTTCCTGAAGAATATGCAGATTTAACCATTCCAGGACCACCTGTTGCAAGAATCTCATCAGCATCTTTCATAACTGTTGTTGTCAGCTCTAATGAAGGAACATCAATCCATCCGATGATTCCTTCCGGTGCTCCGGCTTTTACTGCTGCATCAAGAACAACTTTCGCTGCCGCAATTGTACATGCCTTTGCTGCCGGATGTGGACTGATGATGATTGCATTTCTTGTTTTCAAACAGATCAGTGTCTTAAAGATTGCTGTTGATGTAGGGTTTGTAGTTGGAATAACAGCTGCTACCAGACCAACTGGTTCTGCAATCTTTTTAATTCCGTATGCTTTGTCTTCTTCAATCACACCACATGTCTTGTCATTTTTATACTTATTATAAATATACTCTGCTGCGTAATGATTTTTGATGATCTTGTCTTCTACAAGTCCACGTCCTGTCTCCTCTACTGCCATCTTAGCAAGTGGGATACGCATCTTATTTGCTGCCATTGCTGCTTCAAAAAAGATCTTGTCTACCTGTTCCTGTGTATAGGTAGCAAATTTTTTCTGAGCTTCTCTCATTGCTTTCATCTTAGCTTCGAGAGCTTCTACGTTGTCAATAATCTCTGGTACTACATTCTCTTTTTTCTTTGTCGCCATGTTGATTATCCTCCTGTGAGTTTTTGTTTGTTTTCGATGGTCTTAGTATAACCATTTGTTAATTCTTTGTCAATATGTTTTTGATACTTTTTTTCACATATTTGATAATTCTTTAACATGTTGCTTTTACCACCTCTTTCACTATACACAAAGAAGCTGCCACAGGCAGCTTCTTCTGTACACATTGATATTTAAAAACGTTCCAAATTGTGCTCAGTATGTAACAGCATGTGTGATTTCGGCGAATTTGGTTTTACAAAATATTCTTCATACATTTTTTGTACATCATGATTTTCATGCGAAAATCTGCGTTTTGCATTCTCATCCAAATGATAGAGTTTACGTCCTCTTTCGTATGCCATCTCCCTTCCATCATGAATCGGCTGTCCACCGCCGCCTACACATCCTCCGGGACAAGCCATGACTTCTACGAAGTCGTAATGTACTTCCCCCTTTGTTAATACGGTCCAGAAGTGCCCGTGCATTGCCCAGACCACTAACTGCAGCCGTTCTGACAGTTACATT
>ENA-OQDC01001628-OQDC01001628.1-human-gut-metagenome-genome-assembly--contig:-NODE-1628-length-10688-cov-3.218729_pt1 | contig 10688 bp, 7 predicted proteins | sample MGYA00242770_ERZ504601 | MGnify/ENA primary metagenome ERZ504601 (study PRJEB26092, sample SAMD00036305) | human gut metagenome | host: Homo sapiens | study: EMG produced TPA metagenomics assembly of...
TTTTGGTCGACTTATATTCTACTACAAATCCGGCATTTATGCTTTATTTTTTTGTCTTTAATAAAAATAAAGTGCCGGTAATCTCAATCTTATTTTAGATCAAGACCCCAACACTTATTATAGAACCTATAAAAAGCGCAGGCTGGTGGACAGTCTGCGCTTTCTTGTCTATACAGTGGGCAATCCTCATATAACGGCTGATGCTTATAATGCAAAAAAATCCCGGTACACTTCCCTCAAAATGTACCGGTAAAGCAATTGGTATAAGGAACAACGTCCCAGCAAATGTCTTAAGGTTATTATGGTTATATTATAAATTGTGCGACAATTTGTGGGCGTTGCCATAGCAACGTTTTAACAGTTTGCAAGCGCTTTCTTTATTTACAAAACATCTCAGAAAAGAATAATTTTGTAAGTTTTGTAAGTGAAGCCGGATATCGCATAAAAGCGCAGTTTTAGGGACTTTTTCGCAATTTTGAAATTCGCAAAAAATGTTGCGTGAGCAACAAAATTACTAAACGTTTACTTTAGTTACATAATATTTACATATGTATTTTAATTTGGGATAATAAGGATGTGGAATAACTAATATGAAATAGAAGGCTGGTGATAATATGGCAGTAAAAATGTTTGCACCGAATTATCATGATATACCGTTGTTTAAAGGCTTAGGCAGAGACGAGATTAACGAGGTTCTGCATAAGTTTCATGGACTGATTAAGCATTTTCCTAAATCTGACTATATTTATCTGGCAGGTGACTGCATCGAAAATTTATGTGTTGTCATGGAAGGCACTGTTCAGATGATCAAAGAGGATATCTGGGGTGAAAAATCCATTATTGCCAATTTGAGCGCAGGCGATGTTTTTGCGGAAAACTACCTGGGCAAGCTGAGTGACCGCAGTGTGGTAAGCTATTTTGCGGCAAGCGACAGCGAGATTCTGATGCTTCCTTTGGGAAGAATGCTGTTTGACGGCAGCAATCACAATGAAACCAACAGACGTCTGATGTGCAATATCGTTTCGATTCTGGCAGATAATAATACACGCCTGATTGAGAAAACGGAAATTCTTTGCAAAAAGACCTTGCGCGGTAAGATTATGGCTTATCTTGAGCAGGAAGCAAGGTATAATGGCAGTGATAAATTTACTATTCCTTTTAACCGTACCGATTTGGCTAATTATCTGGATGCCGACCGCAGTGCTTTGACCAGGGAACTGGCGCGCATGCGTGCTGACGGACTTATCAGCTTTGAGAAGAATACATTTGAGATTCTGGAGCATTCTCATACGGAATAATAATTATATTTTTATTAAGAAAGGCACCGTGAAGGTGTCTTTTTTATTGTCATGAACAGTTGCTGAAATTAGTACCTGAACAGCTGAAAAACAGTGCTTAAGTAATTAAAATAAGATACGTAAGTTTATAAACAAAAATACAATAGAAATTATAGAATTCAGAAACTAAAATATGAAAAAGATTATGCAAAATATAATAAATTCGTTGCCTAGGCTACAGCGGAAAGATGCGAGAAAATGCTATCATAAAATCAACGGAAGAGCATATAAGATTTCATTGCTTTATGACTTTCGGAAAAAGATTAAAAGGAGGTATTGCTTATGTCCCCCGCAATCAAATGTTTAATTCTGTTAGCGGTAATTGCTTTGTTCTTTGTAACTGAAATTATACCCTTGGCAATTACTGCAATCGGCGGCGCTGTTGCCTGCGGCTTGCTGGGTCTGATTCCGGCCAAGCAGGTTTTCAGCGGTCTCTCTAATTCTACTGTAGTACTGTTTGCCGGCATGTTCGTGGTTGGCGCGGCAATGTTCTACACCGGTTTAGCTCAGGCTATCGGTGAAAAGGTAGTGCATATTTTCGGAACCGGTGAAAACAGCCTGATGCTTGGCTTAATGCTTGTCGGAACTGCTCTTTCTTCTGTTCTCTCCAACACCGGTACCTGCGCTTGTCTGATGCCGGTAGCACTTGGTATCTGTGCTGCTTCCAAAAACCCTGCGTCCCGCCAGCTGTTGCCGATGGCATATGCTTGCGGTTGGGGCGGCATTATTACTCTGGTAGGTACACCGCCTAATATTATCGGCAGTGGCGCTCTGACAGCTGCCGGTTTGCCGGGGTTCAGCTTCTTTGAATTTGCCTGGATTGGTATTCCTCTATCTGTAGCAGGTATTCTCTATATGCTGCTGATTGGCAAGTATCTGCTGCCGAAGGCAGAGCTTGATGCGGATCAGGAAATCGAACAGGAAATTGAAGCTACTACCCATGATAAGAAAAAGCAAATGATTTCCGGTATGATTCTGTTGGTCTGCGTAATCGTAATGGCCTTGGATTTTAAGTTTATCAGCTTGGAAATGACTGCTATTATTGGTGCTCTTGTATGCGTACTTACCGGTTGCCTGACTGAAAAACAGGCTTATTCCTCCATCGACTGGGTAACCATCTTCCTGTTTGCGGGTATGATGCCTGTGTCCACTGCAATGGATAAAACCGGCGCAGGCAAGCTGATTGCTAACTGGGCAGTAGGACTGATGGGCGGCGAACCTACACCGCTTATTGTAACGATAGTACTGTTTTCCATCTCCTGCTTCCTGACACAGTTCATGTCCAACACCGCTTCTGCTGCGTTGCTGTGCCCGATTGGTATAGCAATTGCTAAACAGCTGAATGCAGATCCCAAGGCTGTGGTAATGGCGATTGCTGTTGCTGCATCCTGCGCATTCGCAACTCCCGTTGGCACTCCGCCTTGTACTCTGGTGCTCGGTCCCGGCGGCTACAAATTTATGGACTATGTGAAATGCGGAACCGGTTTGGTGCTGGTATGCTTTGTTGTAAGCTTGATTGTTATTCCGATGGTATGGCCGTTCTTCCCTTAATGCTCCCATATTAGATGACACCCTGAATCAAACACTGGCAGAAAGGTCGCTGTTGCTGTAAAAAGCGCAGCGGCCTTCTGCTGTTATGTAGGCGGGAAAATATAATAAGAATGAAAGTGTTGACAGCGTATAATATGTTATATTTTTTAGTACCTGGACGGATGGAATCTGTACTGTAGATACTAAAAACAACTTTAAAAAATTTAAATAAATATAATGTAAATAAAATCATTTAAAATATTCTGAAAAACGGTTTAAAATGTTGCTTAAGTCACACATAAGTTGATACTTTTAGGATAATATTAAGACAACGGGAATGTAGAAATAAACTGTGATAAGTTATATTTATACATTACGTAAAAACTTATAAAAGGAGGAAACTGTTATGTCCCCTGCTATTAAGTGTTTGATTCTGTTGGCTGTGGTTGCATTATTTTTCATTACCGAACTTATTCCATTAGCAATCACTGCTACTGCCGGTGCTATCGCCTGCGGTCTGTTGGGTTTATTGCCTGCTAAGCAAGTTTTTAGTGGCTTATCCAATTCTACCGTAGTATTGTTTGCCGGCATGTTTGTCGTAGGTGCAGCGATGTTTTACACCGGTTTGGCACAGTCCATCGGTAACAAAGTTGTACACCTGTGCGGAACCGGTGAAAACAGCCTGATGTTTGGTCTGATGATTGTCGGCACTGCACTGTCTTCCGTGCTCTCCAACACCGGTACTGCGGCCTGCTTGCTGCCTGTAGCATTAGGCATCTGCTCCGCAGCAAAGATTCCTGCTTCCCGTCAGTTAATGCCTTTGGCATTTGCCTGCGGTTGGGGCGGTATCATCACCATGGTAGGTACTCCGCCTAACATCATTGCAACCGGCGCTCTGACTGCTGCCGGCCTGCCGAGCTTTGGCTTCTTCGAATTTGCCTGGATCGGTATTCCGGTATCCATTGCCGGCATGCTGTACATGATGTTTATCGGTAAACACCTGCTGCCGAAGGTTGAGCTTGATGCTGACCAGGATATTGAGCAGGAAATCGAAGCTACCAGCACTGACAGCAAAAAACAGATTATCTCCGGTGCTATCCTGATTGCCGTTGTTCTGGTAATGGCTCTCGATATCAAAGGCGTAACTCTGGAAATGGCTGCTATTATCGGCGCGCTGATTTGCGTACTGACCGGCTGCTTAACCGAAAAACAGGCTTATGCTTCCATTGACTGGGTAACCATCTTCCTGTTCGCAGGTATGATGCCTGTATCCACCGCTATGGATAAAACCGGCGCCGGCAAGCTCATCGCTGAATGGACTGTTGGTCTGATGGGTGGCGATCCTTCCCCGATGGTTGTAACTGCTGTACTGTTTGCACTCTCCTGCATCCTGACTCAGTTCATGTCCAACACCGCGTCCGCAGCTCTTCTGTGCCCGATTGGTGTAGCAATTGCTAAGCAGCTCAGCGCTGACCCGAAGGCTGTTATCATGGCAATCGCTGTTGCAGCATCCTGCGCATTCGCAACTCCGGTAGGTACCCCTCCGAATACTCCGGTTCTTGGCCCTGGCGGCTACAAATTCATGGACTATGTTAAAGCAGGTACCGGTCTGGTTATCGTATGCTTCATCGTATCCCTGATTGTAATTCCTATCGTATGGCCGTTCTTCCCGGGCAAGATGAGTTGAATGTAATATTTTGACAAATTAGTACTTACTTTACTTAAAAAACTAAAGAAAGTGGTAAAAATGCCGTGCGTTATTGCATGGCAATTTTTGCTTTAATAAAAATGAGAAAATGAAATAAAATACAGTTTACAAAAGGATTTGTGAAACATATGCGATTAATTCTAAAAGAAGAAAATAATGTATAGGGATTTATGATAGCGTGGTCATATGTGCGATATGAAGAGCTGGTGCTAAAAAATGTGTTGCTTGCGCAACAGAAGCGCAGAAAAAATGCTGTTATTATAAATTCAACAAAGCAAATAACAATACTTAATAAAGTAAAAAAGATTGCTTTGACATGTACTTTCACAAAGCTATAATTAAAGTTATATAATGTCCAGATGACATTGTATATAAAATTTTTTTTTCAAAGGAGGAACTTAAAATGTCCCCTGCAATTAAGTGTTTAATCCTCTTGGCAGTAGTTGCGTTATTCTTCGTAACCGAACTCATTCCTTTGGCAATTACTGCAACCGCTGGCGCTATTGCGTGCGGCCTGTTAGGCCTGATTCCTGCTAAACAAGTATTTAGCGGCTTGTCTAACTCCACCGTTGTACTGTTCGCCGGCATGTTCGTTGTTGGTGCAGCAATGTTCTACACCGGTTTAGCTCAGGCTATCGGTAACAAAGTAGTTCATCTGTGCGGCACTGGTGAAAACAGCCTGATGTTTGGTCTGATGGTTGTTGGCACCGTACTTTCTTCCGTGCTTTCCAACACCGGTACTGCAGCTTGCCTGTTGCCTGTAGCATTAGGTATCTGCTCTGCAGCTAAGATTCCTGCTTCCCGTCAGTTAATGCCTTTGGCATTTGCCTGCGGTTGGGGCGGTATCATCACCATGGTAGGTACTCCTCCTAACATCATTGCAACTGGCTGCAATGACCGCTGCCGGTCTCCCTGCATTCGGCTTCTTCGAATTCGCATGGATCGGTATTCCGGTATCTGTTGCTGGTATGCTGTACATGATGTTCATCGGTAAACATCTGCTCCCGAAGGTTGAGCTGAGCGCTGATCAGGAAATCGAACAGGAAATCGAAGCTAACAGCACCGATTCCAAGAAAATGATCATCTCCGGCATTATCCTGCTGGCAGTTGTTATCGTAATGGCACTTGGTATCAAAGGCGTAACCCTTGAGATGGCTGCTATCATCGGCGCTCTGGTTTGCGTACTGACCGGTTGCTTGACTGAAAAACAAGCTTATGCTTCTATCGACTGGGTAACCATCTTCCTGTTCGCAGGTATGATGCCTGTATCCACCGCTATGGATAAAACTGGCGCTGGCAAACTCATCGCTGAATGGACAGTTAGCCTGATGGGCGGCTCTCCTTCTCCGTTGGTTGTAACCGCAGTTCTGTTCATCCTGTCCTGCGGCCTGACTCAGTTCATGTCCAACACCGCATCCGCAGCTCTGCTGTGCCCGATCGGTATTGCAATCTCCAAACAATTAGGCGCTGACCCGAAGGCAGTTCTGATGGCTATCGCTGTTGCAGCATCCTGCGCATTCGCAACTCCGGTAGGTACTCCTCCGAACACCTTGGTACTTGGCCCTGGCGGATACAAATTCATGGACTATGTAAAAGCTGGTACCGGCCTGGTTCTGGTAGCTTTCGTAGTATCTCTGGTTGTTATCCCGATGGTATGGCCGTTCTTCCCCGGCAAATAATACCAGTCTGACGAATAAAGCACCATATGCTTCGTCACAAATGTCTTGACGTACTGGAAGTACGCCGGCTGCATCCGTTTCTCGCCTCTGGCACTTTCTCGCCAGCCTGGTGATTGGAACTAATGACGAATAAAGCACTATATGCTTCGTCACAAATGCAAATCAATCCCCGTCGCGAAAGTGACGGGGATTTTTGTTGCCTAAAAAATTTAAGTTTCGATATATTGAGCTGATGCACATAAAAAGCGCAGAGCTTTCAGCATTTGACTGAACTTTTCTGCGCTTTGTTTTTTATTTCTTGATTTCTACGTCTACCTCGAATAAACGTTTCCAGGGGAAGGAGAGGGTGAATTTAGTGCCTCTTGTTATAGAATAGCTGTTGGCCATGCTCTGGCAGTCGGCAGTAATCTGCTGCAGGATGTTTTTTTCTTCTGTAGCAAGATCATATTTCAAATCCTCACGGTTATGCTTTTCAAGCTCGTTGGAAATGCTGCGGCGGGCATTGCTCTGGTAAAACCAATCGTCGATAAGGCGTTGGCGCAGCAGTCTTGTGCGTGCTTCGCTGCTCATATCGCGGGCTATAAGCCCTTGGGCGATGGCATAGCCTACGGCGTTGTCAGCTGTATTCCAACCATTGTAGGCTGCTAACGGCTGCAGGTTGATGCTGTTGGCCAGCAGGCTCATAAAGCCGTTGTCCGCACCGTTGGAATAGCTGATATCGGCCAGGGAAACGTTGCATCCGGAACGGAGCAGCTGTCCCAGAATACCGACAAAATTTTTGTTGCCGGCAGATGCAAAGGGCTGGTTATCATCAGCGGTAGAATCCTTGACGATACCGTCCTGCGGCGTATTGAGTGCTAAAATAAGGTCGGCGTTATCTGCGGATGCTGCCTGCACTGCACCGGCAGCGATAATCTGCTGCGGTACGCTGTCTTGCAGCCGTGCGTCGCTGTACTGGGGCAGGGTGGAGGCACCGGCACCTACGCTGTACAGGGGATAGACGGAAGGTTTGGTGTCGTTGGCTTCGTTGTAGGCACGTGCGATTAAAAGCAGGCCGAGCTGATCAACTCCGTCCAAAATCTGGAAGCAGTCCCTGCTCATATCAAAAGTGCTGAGGCTGATTTTGCGTCCTTCCATGTGCGTAGCGGAAAGAGTAGCGTTATCATCCTTGCCGATAGCAAAATAATGAAATTTACCGTTGCGGGCCATGCGTGTAAGCTCCTGGTTGACAAGCAGATTTTTTTCGCGTCGCTCCAGCCAGTCCCCCAGCTCAGCTTTTTTCATGTTGCGCTCCAGTGCCTGCATCGTCAGCTTTTCCGCAGGCGACAGCTTACCCTGGTCCTGTTTGTCAAGCAGCTGGCTGTAGGCAAAGATACTTGGGCCTATGGTGCTGTAGTAGGGCGGCTCTACGCGCCCTTTACTGGCGCGTGGGGTGCGCATAATCGTTGAAAAAGCATATAGCTTTATCGGCAGGGTAGTTTTCAGCTTGTAAAGATGATTAACGCGCTTTTGCAGCTCCTCCTGGCTTACGTTGTGCGTGCGCGAGCCGACAAGGCCGCCGTAAACAAGGCTGTCTGTGCTGATAACTGCGGCATCGGCCTTGGGAGCCTTGTGCTCCAGCCAGTCCCAGATAGCTCGGGATTACCGTTTTTTTGCGTTAGTGGCAATATATTTTTCAGGTGGCAGAATAATTTTACAGTTTGCAGCCTCCATTGTCTGCTGTACATAGGCGGAGCAGACAGGTCTGTTATCTAAGGGTACATAAAGAATAGTCAGGCGTTTGGCCTGGACGGAAACCGGCATCAGTAAAGCAGCTGTGCAGATGGCTGCTGCCAGCTTATTGTGCCGAAATGTGAATTTTGCCATGCATACGCCTCCTTGATTATTAACAGTTCTGAATATATACGTTTTATAAAGGTTAATATACATGCACAAAGGACTCGTTATTTGGCATGTTTACAAGTAGAAGAATTTATTTTCTTATTATACTATGAAATAAAAGTTTTTTCCAGTGGAAGCTTGACAAGCATTGCCGGTGTGCTATAATAAACTGGTAAATGAAAATAGTAACAGTAATGCGAAGGAATTGCCGTCGTGGAGGGTTCTACAGAAAATGCTGCCGTGGCTGAGAGCAGCAGGAAGGAAACGAAGGGCGCACCGCCTTCAAACTGACTGCGGAACGCGCAAGCAAGTATGCCAGTCCGTATTACCGGCGTTAACGGTACCGAGTGGGCATATGTCACTACATATGTCAATGAGGGTGGAACCGCGGATAACTCCGTCCCTTTGGTGTGGGACCGGGGTTTATTTTTTTTGCCCGGACTGCACTGTTTACGATACATCATGTTAGGAGGAAACAAAAATGTCTGAGGAAAACAAATTTAGCTTTGAAAACAAGGAATACCGCCAAACCTATTGGCATACCTGCTCCCATGTGCTGGCGCAGGCTATGAAGAGACTTCATCCTGATGTTAAGCTGGCCATCGGCCCTAGCATTGACAACGGCTTCTATTATGATTTCGATACTCCGGCTCCGTTCACTCCGGAGGATCTTGCTGCACTGGAAGGCGAAATGCGTAAAATCTGCAAAGAAAAGCTGAAATTAGAGCGTTTTGAGCTGCCGCGCGCAGAGGCTGTAAAATTCATGGAAGAAAAAGAAGAACCTTATAAAGTTGAACTGATTAACGACCTGCCTGAAGATGCGGTTATCAGCTTCTACAAACAAGGCGACTTCACTGATCTGTGTGCAGGCCCGCATCTTGATTCTACCGGCCGTATTAAAGGCAACGCTATTAAACTGACATCCGCTACCGGCGCTTACTGGCGTGGCGATTCTAACCGCAAGATGCTGCAACGTATCTATGGTATTGCTTTCCCGAAGAAGGAAGAGCTGGATGCATATCTGGAACAGCAGGCAGAGGCTTTGAAGCGTGACCATAACAAACTGGGCCGTGATCTGGAATACTTCACTACTGTTGATTATATCGGCCAAGGTCTGCCTATCCTGCTGCCGAAAGGTGCACGTGTAATCCAACTGCTGCAACGTTGGGTTGAGGATGTGGAACAAAAACGCGGCTATCTGCTGACCAAAACTCCGCTGATGGCAAAACGCGACCTGTACCGCATTTCCGGTCACTGGGATCATTATCTTGACGGCATGTTCATCTTGGGCGACCCGCATGACGAAACTAAAGAATGCTTCGCTCTGCGTCCTATGACCTGCCCGTTCCAATATCAGGTTTTCCTGAACCGTCAGCGTTCCTATCGTGAGCTGCCGATGCGCTTGGGCGAAACATCTACTCTGTTCCGTAACGAGGACAGCGGCGAAATGCACGGTCTGATTCGTGTGCGTCAGTTCACTATTTCCGAAGGCCATCTGATTCTTCGTCCTGACCAATTGGAAGAAGAATTTAAGGGCTGCCTGGATCTGGCTAAATACTGCCTGGAAACTGTAGGCATGCTGGATAAATGCACCTTCCGCTTCAGCCAATGGAATCCTGCAAACCCGAACAACAAATATGAAGGCACCGCTGAGCAATGGGATCATGCACAGGCTGCTATGAAGAAAATCCTTGATGACCTTGGTGTTAAATATGAGGTTGGCTTTGACGAGGCTGCTTTCTACGGTCCGAAGCTGGATATCCAGTTCCACAATGTATTCGGCAAAGAAGATACCATCGTTACTATTCAGATTGATATGCTGCTGGCAGAGAAATTCGGTATGTACTATGTTGATGAGAACGGCGAGAAGAAGCTGCCGTATATCATTCACCGTACTTCCCTGGGCTGCTACGAGCGTACTCTGGCATACCTCATCGAAACCTATGCAGGCGCACTGCCGACCTGGATGGCTCCGGAGCAGGTTCGTTTCCTGCCGGTAACCGACCGTGCTGTTGACTACTGCTATGAGCTGGCTCATAAGCTGGAGGCTAACGGTTATCGTGTAACTGTTGATGCACGCAACGAAAAAATCGGTAAGAAGATTCGCGAAGGTCAGCTGGAAAAAGTTCCGTACATGTTGGTTGTCGGCGACCGCGATATGGAAAACAATACCGTTTCTCCGCGTAACCGTACCGAAGGCGATATGGGCGCTATGAGTTTCGAAGCATTTGAAGCAATCCTGAAGGACGTAGTTGATTCCAAGGCTAAAAAATAATATTTTCGGCTTCTGCTGAGATAAAAGAGCGAAGACTGTGCTGTTGAAAGTGCAGTCTTCGTTTTTTAATTCTCAGGGTATATAAGACTTTAGCATTATAGAGCTTGTGTGATTGGTCTTATAAATTTAAATAAGCCTCCGATATACTGTTAAAAGAAGTTATATCAGAGGCTTGTTTTGTTTAAGCGTATAGAGAGAAAATGCGCTTGTACTGTATTTTATTCTGTTTTTACGCCTGTATCTGTCCACACCTGCAGTTCTACTTCGAAAATTCTTGC
>ENA-OQDC01001632-OQDC01001632.1-human-gut-metagenome-genome-assembly--contig:-NODE-1632-length-10668-cov-4.556399_pt1 | contig 10668 bp, 14 predicted proteins | sample MGYA00242770_ERZ504601 | MGnify/ENA primary metagenome ERZ504601 (study PRJEB26092, sample SAMD00036305) | human gut metagenome | host: Homo sapiens | study: EMG produced TPA metagenomics assembly of...
GCCGTCATACCCTTTAGGTATTTTTTATTGTTCATTTCACGACGGAGTGATAGCAATTGCAGTGTCGGCGCATAGTTGACGAACTTGAAGATAGAGCAAGCAAGAGGGCTTTTTTGTGATAATAATAAAAGAAAAATCACAGTTAAGCAGAGTATTATGCTGAAATATAAGCTATAAAGGCTATGGCAATAGGGAGGTTAAAGACATGATTGAGCTGAGCAGCAAACAAAACTGTACAGGCTGCAGTGCCATGCGCCAATATCTGCCCGCGTGGGTGTATAAGAATGACGGCGGACGAGGAAGGCTTTTTGTATCCCAAGGTTAACGAAGAAATGTGTATGGACTGCGGTTTATGCGAAAATGTCTGCCCTATGCTGCACAAGCCACAGCAGCACGAGCTGCTTGCTGTGTATGGCGCTAAGAACAACGATGATGCAGTGCGCTTTACCAGCTCCAGCGGGGGAATGTTCACGCTTTTTGCTGAGTTTGTCTTAAAGCAGGGCGGTGTTGTGGTTGGCGCGGCGCTGGACGAGCAGCTTAATGTGCAGCATGTGTTGGTGAACAGAATTGACGAGTTGCCTAAGCTGCGTGGTTCGAAATATGTGCAGAGCAAAATCGGCAAGATTTACAGTGAGGTACGGCAAATTTTACGTGCAGGCAGAAAGGTTCTGTTCAGCGGTACGCCTTGCCAGATTGCCGGTTTAAAGAGATATCTGGTGAAGCCGTCGGAAAATCTTTTGACGGTTGATGTTGTCTGTCATGGTGTGCCTAGTCCCAAGGTTTACCATAAGCATTTGCGGGAGCTGGCGCAGGAGGCAGGCGAGCCTGTTGTGCAGGTGAAATTCCGCGATAAGGCGAAGGGCTGGAAGCAGGGCGAGACCTTGTTTTTCACAGCGCATCAGCGCTTCGGGGCGAGCAAGCGGCAGGAAACGTATATGCGCCTTTTCCTGAATAATATCAGTATCCGTCCGTCCTGCGGTGAGTGCGCGTTTAATAATAAGCGCAGCCTGGCGGATATCACGATTGCCGATTATTGGGGCATTGATAAGCAGTTCCCCAAATTTGATGATGATAAGGGCGTTACGCTGGTGCTGGTGAACAGTGAAGCCGGAGCGGAATTGCTGGCGCAGGTTAAGGACAAGGTGGAGCTTTTGACAACAGACTTTGCCAAGGGAGCAGAATATAATGTGGCGGTGAGCAAGTCGCTGCCTTTGCATCCGAAGAGGGCATTCTTCTTTGAGCATCTTGATGAGTATACGCTGAAAGAGATGGCGGAGAGGTGCTTGGATGATAAAGAAGGAAAGATGAAACCGTTGTTTTAAAATTACAATTCCCCCCACAAAGGAGGTTATTCATCATGTACAATAAATATCTTGCAGAGCTGAGCAAAGAACAGCTTTTGGAGCTGATTGAGCTCTACGCGAAAAACTGGCTGGCGCATGACGGCGTCTGGTTTCAGTCGATTGAAGGTAAATTCGGTATGGCGGAGGCCATGTACCATGATGAAGAGGCGTGGAAGCGCTTTACCGTGATCGAAGCCAAGCGTATCAAGGAATTCCTCAAGCTTCCAGAAAATCCCGGCTTAGATGGATTGGAGCAGGCGTTGCACTATCGCTTTTACGGCAATCTGAACGAGCATGAATGTATCCATGACGGCAACAGGCTCGTTTACCGCAACCGCGACTGCCGTGTGCAAACGGCGCGCAGCCGCAAGGGTATGCCGTATCATCCGTGCAAATCGGTCGGCATTTATGAGTACAGCGGATTTGCTGCCACGATTGACGCGCGTATCAAATGCCGTTGCCTGAGCTGCTTCCCTGATTGTACGGAAAGTCCGGACGGCTGTGCGTGGGAATTTTATCTGGAAGAATAGTAGAAGATTTACTGTTACAAAATTTAAATGGGCATATGTCAAAAATTATAATTGACATATGCCCGTTTCGTCTTTATAATGGACTTAGAGAGGAGGAAATCAAGATGCCTAGAAAAGTAAAATGCAGAAAGGTTTGCCATTACCCGCAAACGCTGGAGTTTTTACCGCAAAACAATAATGCAGAGCAGGAGCCTATTGTTCTGACTGTTGACGAATACGAAGCGTATACGCCTGATTGACAGGCGCGGTATGAGTCAGGAGCAGTGCGCGGCCTTTATGCAGATTGCGCGGACGACAGTGCAGCGCATTTACGAAACGGCGCGCAAGAAGCTGGCGGATTTTGTTGTGGAAGGACGGCCGCTGCGTATTGAAGGCGGGGATTTTCCGGCTCTGTAACGGCAGCAGTACAGGCTGTGGCTGCGTGGATTGCTTTAAGCAAAAAGTTATATGAAAAAGTACAAGGAAAAGGGAGAAGATATCATGAGAATTGCAGTAACCTACGAAAACGGCGAGATTTTTCAACATTTCGGACATACCGAGAAGTTTAAGGTTTATGACGTGCAGGACGGCAAAGTTGTTGCGTCCGAGGTTGTGGATACCAACGGCCAAGGTCATGGTGCTTTGGCAGGCGTTTTAACCGCGCTGAAGGCAGACGTTCTGATTTGCGGCGGTATCGGAGGCGGTGCGCAGATGGCTTTGGCTGCTGCAGGCATTAAGCTGTACGGCGGCGTAAGCGGCAGCGCGGATGTAGCGGTAGAGGCTTTGCTGGCAGGCAATTTGGACTACAACCCCGCTGTTAAATGCAATCACCACGGTGAGCACGGCGAAGGTCACACCTGTGGCGAGCATGGCTGCGGCGGACATCACTGATATAAGATAAACTACGAAAACTTCACTGCAAAGGAGACCTGATGTAAATGGCGATTATTGTAAACCCGACGGCTGCAGAGTTCAAGCAGATGCTGGCCGAAAAGAAAACCTTTCTGGCGGATTTTTATGCGACCTGGTGTGGTCCTTGTAAGATGCTCAGTTACGTGCTGGAGGATATTGCTAAGGAGATGGGCGAGCGTATAGATATCGTCAAGATTGATATAGATAAGGAGCCGGAGCTGACGGAGGAAATGGATATAACCATTATTCCCGGTCTGTTCTTTATCAAAAACGGCGAGGTTGCTTCGCGTTACGCAGGCTTTCTGCCGAAGGAACGCCTGCAGGCAAGACTGGAAAAGCTTTTGGGCAACGAACCGCCGGTGGAGCAGGCTCCCGATAAAAGCTATGACCTGATTATTATCGGCGGCGGTGCTGCCGGTCTGACGGCAGCTGTTTATGCGCGCCGCGCTGGCTTGAAGACTTTGGTGCTGGAATCCTTCGCTCCCGGCGGCAAGCTGATAAAAACCTTTGAGATTGAAAACTGGCCCGGCATCAAGAACGTCAACGGCTCCCAGCTGGCCTATGATATTTACGAGCAGGCTATGGCGTTGGGTACGTCCTATCTTTATGAGAAGGTTGCAGCGCTGGAGGTTGACGGTGTGGAGCGACGTGTGCGCTGCGAAAGCGGTGCGGAGTTTACGGCGCCTGCTGTGATTATCGCTACCGGTACTGTGGAGCGCTTGCTGAACATTCCGGGCGAGCAGGAGATGATCGGCCGCGGCATCAGCTTCTGTGCTGTCTGCGATGCGGCGTTCTACCGCAATAAGCCGGTAATTATTGTGGGCGCAGGCAATGCTGCCTTTGAGGAATCACTGTATCTTGCGGAATTTGCATCGAAGGTTACGATTCTGGCGCGTCGTGATGTTATCAGCGCTGAGCAGATTACGCAGGAAAAGGTGGCTGCTAATCCGAAGATTGAGGTGCTGACATGGCGTGTACCGCAGGAGGTTATTATCGAAAATAATCGCGTTGCGGGCCTCAAGGTGCTTAATAAACAGACAGGAGCAGTGGAAACGATGCTCGCAAAAGGCGTATTCCCGTATATCGGCGCAGATCCTGTTACAGAGTTCTGCCGTGATTTGGGTATTACCAATGACAAGGGTTATCTTGTTGTGAACAGCGATATGTCGACTGCCGTTCCCGGTGTTTATGGTGCCGGTGACGTGTGCGATAAGGTGCTGCGTCAGGTTGTGACGGCTACTAATGACGGCGCTATTGCGGCTCAGAGCGCGCTTGCGTATTTGCGTTAAAGGACGTGTGGCGTTATGAAAAGATTTGCAGTGGTAAACGAGGACAGATGCGTTTCCTGCGGTGCCTGCACGCATGTATGCCCGCGTCAGGCAATCAGTATATACAAGGGGTGCTTTGCAAGAGTGGACAGGGAGCGCTGCGTTGGCTGCGGTCTATGTGCCAAAACCTGTCCTGCAGGCAGTATCAGGGTGGTGACAGATGGCTAAGAAAGTACAGCATTGGTATGATTATCTTTGGCTATGGCCGATAATTTATTTTGTCTTGGGCTTTTTCAATATCCTTTTTGCCTGGTTGGGAATGATTGATTTTATGGTGCCTGTTTTATTGGCACTGTTTGGCGGCAACAAGCTGTTCTGCAACCGCTATTGCGGACGCGGTTTGCTTTTGGCAAAGCTGGGCGGCGATTGGAAGTGGTCGCGTAATCGCGCTACGCCGGAGCTTTTGGTCGCCAAATGGTTCCGCTTCGGCTTTCTGTGCTTCTTTATGGCCATGTTCGGTAACATGCTGTGGCAGACCTATCTTGTAGCTGCGCAGGCGCAGTCTTTGCGCGAGGTTGTGACGCTGCTCTGGACGTTTAAGCTTCCTTGGGCGTGGGCCTATACCGCAGGCAGCTCTTCGGCATGGGTTGCGCAGTATGCCTTTGGCTTTTACAGCGTAATGCTTACCTCTATGCTGCTTGGCTTGGCAGTAATGGCGCTGTTCAAGCCGAGAACCTGGTGTACCTTTTGCCCGATGGGTGCTATGACGCAGATGATTTGCAAAATGAAAAAATAGCTTGCGAAAAATTTACAAGCATATGAAAAATGACCTCCTGCAGTCAGCAGTAAAATCTGCTTACGGGAGGTCTTTTTATGCGTAAAAAAACACAGCAGACACTGAATCTGCTGCGTATTAAAGATTGAATTTGATGTTGTTACAGATGCTTATTCCTGCCAGCCCTTGCATAAATCTACCCAGCCCTGACAGTTGGCGCTGTACTGCTCCAGTTCGTCTGGAGTAAGCTCAATAGCGCTGTTGTGGCTGCCGCAGGCAGGGAAGAAGGTTACAAAGCGTTTGAGAGAAACGTCAAGATAAACCTTAACGCCGTCGTTAATACCGAAGGGGCAGACACCGCCGATAGCGTGGCCGATATCCGGCTCTACCTCGTCAGCAGTCAGCATTTTGGCCTTGCAGCCGAAGAAATGCTTGTACTTGGCGTTATCTACCTTGGCATCGCCTGCTGTGACGATGAGGATAACACTGTCATCATGCAGCTTAAAGGAAAGGGTTTTGGCAATGCGCGCAGGCTCACAGCCTGCTGCCTGTGCTGCCAGCTCTACAGTAGCGCTGGAGGTTGCAAACTCTATGATACGATTATCTGCATTAAATTGTTTCAAATATGTACGAACCTTTTCTATAGACATGACAAAAGCCTCCCTTTAAAAATGCTTACTGAAAATTATCAGCTAAAAAATCACAGCAATCGTCCAGCTCTGCTACATGGCAGTCCGCCAGCTTGCCTGCATCGCAGGCCGCTGCCAGGGACGGGTTAATCGGCAGGCGGGCGAGCACCTTCAAGCCGTAGGCATCGGCAGTTTCTGCCAGATGGCTGGGGCCGAAGATTTCGTAATCCTTACCGTTATCGGGACAATGGAAGTAAGCGTAGTTTTCAATCAGACCGAGAATCGGAATGTTCATCATGCGTGCCATTTTTACTGCCTTGGCAACAATCATGGAAACAAGCTCCTGCGGAGAAGTTACGATGATAATGCCGTCGACAGGCAGGGATTGGAAGACGGTCAGCGGTACGTCACCGGTTCCCGGCGGCATATCAACAAACATAAAGTCTATATCTGTCCAGATGGCATCGCTCCAAAATTGCTTTACCATGCCGGCGAGCAGAGGCCCGCGCCAAACAACAGGGTCAGAATCATTCTTCAAAAACATATTGGCAGAAAGCACCTCCAGACCGCAGGGAGCAGTCAGAGGCAGAATACCGATTTCGTTGGCTTTGGCCTTGCCGTTTACGCCCAGGTTATGTCCCATGGACGGACCGGTGATATCAGCATCCAAAACAGCACAGCGCTTACCGCGGCGCTGCATACTGCTTGCTAAAAGACCGGTGATGAGGGACTTACCTACACCGCCCTTGCCGCTGACTACGGCGATAACCTTTTTGACGCTGCTCATCGGATTGAGCTGCGCACGGAAATCAGTTGCCTGTGTTTTTTCTGCAGCTGCTGCGGAAGGGCAGCCTTCACAGCTGCTGCGTCCGCAGGAAGATGCATTGCTGCATTGTTGTTCGTTAGACATAAATTACACCTTACTCTCTAATTGATTATGAATAAATTTATTAGTTAGCTTTTCTTACAGCCTTCAGCAGCAGGCCTACAGCGATACCGCCGAAGCAGGGAACAACCCAGCCGAAGCCGATGTCAAACAGCGGCAGGTTCTGCGCTAGGAAGTTATCCAATGCCATGAAGCGGATGTTGGCAACGCGCAGACCGTCGAAAACAGCGAAAATAGTTGTCAGTATCAGGCAGATGCGGAAGGTCAGCTGATCATCATGGATAATTGGACGACCGATGTTGAGAATTACCAGAGCGATAATAATCGGATAGAGCATGCAGATAACCGGAATGGAGAACTTGATGATGTTTTCCAGACCGAAGTTAGCTACTACCAGGCTAAAAGCAGAAACGAAGAATACCAGTCGCTCGTATTGCATACGGTTATTGCTAAGTTCGGCAAAATAACCGGAGATAGCGGTTGTCAGGCCGATGCTGGTGGTGAGGCAGGCAAAGAAAATAATCAAAGCCAAGACAATCTGACCGCCGAAGCCCATGTAATAGGTGCAGATTTTGCTGAGCAGAGTAGCACCGTTAGGGATAACACCGAAAACATTGATGCTCAGTGCGCCGGTGTAAGCCAGTGCTGCATAGATGATAGCAAGGAAGAAGGCTGCAATCAGGCCGGCATAAGAGCAGAGCTTGGTCAGAACCTTTTTTGTCGGTAATGCCTTGAGCTTCGATAGCCTTGATGGTAATGGAGCCGAACAGGATTGCTGCCAGAAGGTCCATGGTATTATAGCCTTCCTGGAAGCCGCGGAAGAACGGAGTTGCAGCGAAGTCCGGATTAGGCATTTGCAGGTTGCCGGTAGGATTTACGAAAACGCAGACCACGAGAACTGCCAGACAATCAAAAGCATGGGGGACAAAATTTACCGATATGACCGATAATTTTGACGGGTTAATGGAAAGAAATAGGTCAAGACGAAAAGAACACGGTGTATACCGGCAGGCCGATAGCTTCGCAGGAAGCAGGCAGCAGACTGTGGATGCCGGTGTCAAAGGAAACGGCAGCGGTACGCGGAATAGCGAACAGCGGGCCGATAGCTAGCGCGCAGAGAATGGTAACGGCGCGTGCATACAGGGGATGCATCGGCATAGCAATGGAGTCCGGGTTATCGCTTTGCTTCATAGCCATAGCGAGTACGCCCAAAAGCGGGAAGCCAACGCCGCTCAGGCAGAAGCCGAGCATGCCCCAGCCAATATTTTCGCCTGCCATTTGTCCTAAAACAGGCGGGAAAATTAAGTTGCCGGCACCGAAGAAGAAGGAAAATAACATCAGGCCGATAGGGATGATTAATGAAAGGTTGATTTTATCGTTTTGCATTAAGAGCTCCTTATTACTACCTTAATTAAAATAGTAGTCTGTATTTTGAAATCATAGAAAAAGCCACCTAGTCCGTCAGGAGCATAGATGGCTTTTAAAGGCTTATTTTACCAGCAGACGGAAATATTTCTTTTTACCCTTACGGATTAACAGGCTCTTGTCTGCATCAAACATGTCTGCGCTCAGGCATGCTTCTGCATCCTGCAGGACAGTGTCTGCTACAGTCAGGCCGCCTTGGGCGATTAACTGACGAGCTTCGCGTTTGCTGCTGAAAACCTTAGCGGCAGTCAGTACATCGATAATCTTGGCAGTCATATCTTCCGGGGTAATTTCGATTGCCGGTACGTTGCTCATGTCTTTGGCATTGCCGCCGAAGAGTGCTTCGGTAGCTTCCTGCGCCTGACGCGCTGCTTCTTCGCCATGAACAAGCTTGGTAACCTCATAGGCCAGAACTTTTTTAGCTTCGTTAATAGCTGCATCCTTCAGTGCGCTCAGACGGCGAACCTCATCCATCGGCAGGAATGTCAGCAGGGACAGGCAGTTTTCTACGTCGCTGTCTGCAACATTACGCCAGTATTGATAGAAATCATACGGAGAAGTTTTTTCCGGGTCAAGCCACAGAGCACCCTTTTCGGTTTTGCCCATCTTGCGGCCATCGCTGGTGGTCAAAAGCTTGCAGGTCATGCAGTATGCAGGCTTTTGATCCTTGCGGCGGATTAATTCTACGCCGGCAAGCATGTTGGACCATTGGTCGTCGCCACCCAGCTCCATAATGCAGTTATGGTCATGGTGTAGCTTCCAGAAGTCGTAGCCCTGCATAATCATATAGTTGAACTCAAAGAAGGTCAGGCCCTTTTCCCAACGTTTTTTGAAGCATTCGGCAGCCAGCATACGGTTAACGGTAAAGTGTACGCCAACCTCGCGCAGCAGCTGAACGTAGTTCAAGTCTAACAGCCAGTCAGCATTGTTGACAATAATAGCTTTGTCTTCACCGAAATCAATGAAACGGCTCATTTGCTTTTTGAAGCAGGCAATATTGTGAGCGATGAATTCCGGAGTGAGCATTTTACGCATTTCGTCCTTGCCGCTCGGGTCGCCTACCATGCCGGTGCCGCCGCCCAAAAGTACGATAGGACGATGGCCTGCGCGTTGCATATGGCTCATCATCATCAGGGCGATGAAATGGCCTACATGCAGACTGTCCGCAGTGGGGTCAAAACCGATATAAAAGGTGATTTTTTCCTTCTCTAATAATTCTTTAATCTCGTCTTCATGGGACATTTGCTTAATAAAGCCACGTTCCATAAGCACGTCATAAACAGACATCAGATAACCTCCTTACAATTTAAGCTGTAAAAAACAGCCTAGGCGATATATATAATCTACATTATACAATATAAGCTTGTTTTTAGCAAATGAAAAAGACTTTATAAAAGTGAAAATGGCTGTATGCAGGAAAAATCCCGAATATCAGCCGAAAGTGTAAACTGTTATTCCAAATGAGATGTGCAGTGCGGGCAACGGGTTGCGTCATCGGCAATCTCGGATTTGCAGTAAGGGCACAGACGTGGTTCCGGTGCAGGCTCCAGGGTCCGGAGTAAGCTTGTTGATCTGACGAATCATTATAAAGATAACAAAAGCGAGAATCAGAAAATCCAGTACGGAATTAATGAAGCTGCCGTAAGCGAGCACCGGTGCACCAGCCATTTTTTTGCTGCCTCCAGTGTAGCATATTCCTTGCCGTTGAGGCTGATAAACAAATTGGAAAAATCCATCTTGCCAAGCGCCATGCCTAATGGAGGCATAACGACATCGTTTACTAGCGAGCTGACGATTTTGCCGAAAGCACCGCCGATAATAACGCCGACAGCCATATCCATAACATTACCGCGCATAGCAAATTTTTTAAAATCTTCTTTCATAGACATATATGAACACCCCTCGTTAAATGTATTTTTTATAGTATTCTCGTTTAATGCTGAATTTCCTGCTGCTTGACGAAAAAGTGCTTGTGACATATAATAAAAGGGAATAAATTCTGCGTTATGCAGGTTCATTTAATTGGATATAGAGATGGAGGAAGAATTATGCGTGACGATTTAGTAGTACCTGGCGAAGGCGAGGAGAATTATGTCTTGGCCCGTGATGCCAGAGTTGTGACTGTACCGTTCTCTCCCTTGGAAGAACGTATGCAGAAGGAAAAACCGGAGGTTTTTGCACGTCTGCAAAAGCTGAAGGAAATTATCGGTGAGGAAACCTTCAAGCGCCTTGTAAGCAAGGTGCATAACATCAACTATGCTGATACCCGTATCATGCTTGTTGCTGAAAGCGAACTGCACCGTACCAATATTGAAAGAGAGATTTTGCCAGCTATTGCTGAGGCTTTTGAGGTTACCAGCATCCGCGTTGTGACCCAAGGATAAAATTTTTCAAAAAAAGTGTTGACAAAAGCTTAAAGATGCTTTATAATTACATTCGTTGCTGATGAACAGCAACAACAAATGTCGGGGCGTGGCGCAGTTTGGTAGCGCGCTTGTTTCGGGTACAAGAGGCCGTGAGTTCGAATCTCGCCGCCCCGACCAAATTTAAAACTTAGGAACCGCATGAGAATGCGGTTCTTTTTGTTTTTGCGACTAAAGACAGTATTTGAATTACTTTATAAAAGGGCGATTCTGTCAACAATCTGTCAACAATCCTTTGGAACGCTAGGTAATATGGGGTATTTACGCTTTATAATTCGCAAAAATTCCTGCATAAAAATAGAGAACCGGTATTTTAGCTCCGGTTCTCTAATATTTCACAAAAAGTTCACAAGTTTTCTTTTTAATTTTTCTTGGCTCATTGTATAATGAAATTGCACACCTGAAAAATCGAATAAAAAATAGTCCATTGTGATACCTTTGTGTTAAGATTAAGTTGCTACACAAAAAACTAACTAAGGAGTAATCACAATGGACTAC
>ENA-OQDC01001633-OQDC01001633.1-human-gut-metagenome-genome-assembly--contig:-NODE-1633-length-10661-cov-2.773305_pt1 | contig 10661 bp, 4 predicted proteins | sample MGYA00242770_ERZ504601 | MGnify/ENA primary metagenome ERZ504601 (study PRJEB26092, sample SAMD00036305) | human gut metagenome | host: Homo sapiens | study: EMG produced TPA metagenomics assembly of...
ACATCACGTGATATTCCGTACTCTTCCGGAAGGCTTCACCCTCGTTCTTCTCACCATAGACGGTCTTTTTGCGAACACCCTGGCTCTTGCCGTTCACGAAGAGTTCCACCTCGTCTGCGTTGTTGTAGTAGCACCACATGTCGATGGTCTGTCCCGGAATCCAGTTCCAATGAGGGAAGAGATGAAGCACGTTCTTCTGCGTCCACTCACTCTGATACATAAAATAAGTGTCCTTCGGGAGACCTGCCAGGTCGATGATTCCGAAGTAGCTGCTTCGCGCCGGATAAGCATAAGGAGTAGGTTCGCCTATATAATCGAAACCGGTCCAGATAAACTGTCCGCCCACGAAATCATTATGTTTCACCACATCCCAAGTCTCCTCGTGCGTGCTGCTCCATGATGCATGCATATTATCATAAGCCGAGCACTTGAAGGAAGGGTCGTAGTACGGCAGCCACCACTCCTTAGGAGCCGAATAGAATCACTGTCGCTAGGCATCATGTAAAAAGCCGCGCGTCTGCAGGGCAGAGACACTCTCCGACATGATGAAAGGCTTGCCAGGGAAGTTCTTCGGAACATCCTTCACCCATTGATGATGGTAATTGAACCCAATCACGTCGATGGCTCCACTCTTGAAGAGATGGTTCTTCGGGTCGGGCTCATTACAGCCAGCCGTAACCGGTCGCATTCCCCACGGATCATACTCCTTGACTATCCGGGCAAGATGCCGGGTGAGGAGCGAATTCACGCTCAGCTCATCGCTATGCGCCAGCGTAGAAGCATCATGCCCAGCATTCAGAATCAGATTCGCCTGCTCCAGCGAAAGCGTATCTGCCGCAGCATCCGACCATTGCTCCAGCACCTCGTTGCCGATGCTCCACATGATGATGCTAGGATGATTGCGGTCGCGCTTCACCAGGTCAGAGAGGTCGCGCTTGTGCCATTCATCAAAGAATCGGGCGTAGTCGCCATTCGATTTCTTGCGTCGCCACATGTCGAAACTCTCGTCCATGACGAGGATTCCCATCGAATCGCACATGTTGAGGAGTTCAGGAGCCGGAGGATTATGGCTGCTCCGGATGGCGTTCACGCCCATGTTGCGCAGGATGGTGAGCTTGCGATGCATCGCATCCTCGTTTACGGCAGCACCCAGACAGCCGAAATCATGATGCTCGCAGACTCCATTCAGCTTGATATTCCTGCCATTGAGGAAAAATCCCTTCCTGGCATCAAACTTCACATCGCGGAAGCCTGTAGTGGTTGTGGCTACATCCACTACCTTCCCGTTTAGAACCAGCTCACTCTTGACGGTATAGAGATATCCCTTTCCGATGTCCCAGAGATGCGGATTCTTCACCTGCAGTTTCTGTTCCTGATCACCTTTACTCTTTGCTACAATCTTTCCTGCAGCATCATAGATGGTGTTACGGACAGAGAGTTTCATCCTGTTGCCGGAAGCTGCAAAATCCGTCTTCACCCTGACATCACCCTGAGGAGTGGTAGAAACATACTGCCCCCATTGAGGAATGTAAGCCTTCTTCATGGTCTTGGTGAGCCAGACGTGGCGATAGATTCCGCAGCCCGAATACCATCGGCTGTTAGGCTGGTCGCTATTGTCCACCTTCACGGCAATCACATTATCACCCTTCCTATTAATATAAGGTGTAAGGTCGTACTCGAAAGTACTGTAGCCGTAAGGACGGGTTCCGAGCTGATGACCGTTGATGTAGACGGTAGAGTTCATGTAAACTCCATCGAAGGTAATGGTAAAGCGGTCGTACTTCTCATGAGGATTCAGGGAGAAATGCTTTCTGTACCATCCTATTCCGCCTGGCAGAGCGCCTCCGCTGGCTCCCGAAGGATTGCCTGGCGAGAAATCGCCCTCTATCGCCCAGTCATGAGGCAGATTCAGGCTTCGCCAATGGGCGTCAGCATAATCCGCTTTCCACATTCCGGCAGAATCAGCCAGAGTGAAAAGCCAGCCCTTATCAAAAGACAGATGTTCACGGGCACTCATCGGAAGAGCGAAAAGACCGCTCATCAAGGCAACGCTAAATATTGTTTTCTTATTCATTCTTTCCTATCAATATAAAAAATCCCACAGACTGCACGGATTTTCACAGATTCATCTTTCCAGAAAGAGAGTTACAGATATCTGTGTAATCTGTGAAATCTGCGGGAGATTAGATTACTTCAATTTTACAGTTACTGCCTGACCGGCATACTTCACCATCTTGCCCTTAGGAGCCTTGGCGAGGTTAACGCCCTGGTTGTTCTGGGCATTCACCAGAATCACGTTGAAGCGACGCTTCTGCAGCATTCCGTCGAATGAACCCTTGCGAGCACCAATGGTCAGGGTCTTCTGGGCATCATTATACTTGAAGTCTATCATAGCATACTTGCCCTTCTCGTAGTTGTAGTTGGTTCCCTCGTCCTCATAGAGCGTATAAGAACCGTCCTTGCCTGCATAGACATAGAGGTCGATGAGCTCAGCCTTCTTCTGGTCGCTCCACTCCATCTCCGGACCTACAGGAAGAATAGAACCCTCTGGTACGAAGACAGGAATCTTATCGAATGGCGCATCGGCTACGATGGTCTGACCACCTGCATAATGCTTGCCGGTATAGAAATCGTACCAGCCCTTCTGCTTAGGAAGATAAACGTTACGGCTGTACTTCTGATACTCGCCTACAGGACAAGCCATCAGGGCAGGACCGAACATCCACTGGTCCTTGATGTCGTAAACATTATCATCGCCGTTGAAGTCCATCACCAATCCACGCATCATGGTGTAATCCTTGAAATGAACCATACCCGCCATACTGTAGAGGTAAGGCATCAGACGGTAACGGAGCTTGTCGTAAGCCACGATGGTCTTGTAAGCCGGATGATTGGCTGGCGCAATATTCCAGACCTCACGCAATGGCCACTGGCCATGAGCACGATAGAGCGGAACGAAGCAGCCGAACTGGTTCCAGCGAGCCTGCAACTCACGCCACTCCTTCAAGTCGGCATTCTCCTTACCGGTCTTGTCGAACTCCTGCTGGGCAGCCACGTAGCGGTTCTCTACGCAGAAACCACCCTGGTCCATTCCCCAGAAAGGCAGACCCGCCATAGAATAGTTCAAGCCGGCAGTCATCTGAGCGCGCATGTCCTCCCAACGGGTAGCAATATCGCCCGACCAGGTAGCCGTGCTGTAGCGCTGCTCGCCTGCAAAGCCCGAACGGGTAAGGAGGAAGACACGCTGGTTAGGATTCACGCTACGCTGGCCATGATAGATGGCGTCAGCATTCACGATACTGTAAGCGTTGAAATATTCGGTTGATGTTCCGAGGGCTGTAGGACCGGAAAGGGCCTTGCGGTACCACATCGGAGTACAGTCGCGAACATTAGGCTCAGAAGCATCCATCCACCATGCGTCAATTCCGAACTTATACTTGGTATAGAGATTCTCGTCCATCTGGCGCCAGAACATCTTTCGTGCACCAGCATCATAAGCATCATAGAAAGAGCCGCGGAAGCCGAGCCAGTCATGAATATCGTCCTTGATAGCCTGATGATACATCCAGCCCCTGCTGTCGAGTTCCTTATAGTTCTTGACGGTATCGTAGAACTTAGGCCATACGGAAATCATGAATCTTCCGTTCATGGCATGCACGCTATCGAGCATCGTCTGCGGATTAGGATAACGTGCCGCCTCAAACTCATGGCTTCCCCATGAATCGAGCTTCCAGTAGTTCCAGTCCTGAACGATATTGTCTACAGGAATCTTCAGGTCGCGGAACTTCTTGAGGTTCTCCTCGATGTCCTTGCTGCTCTTATAGCGCTCACGGCTCTGCCAGAAACCGAGGGTCCACTTAGGATAGAGCGAAGCCTTGCCGGTAAGCGTACGGTAGCCCGAAATCACCTCGTCGAGGTTCTGACCGGCAATGAAGTAGTAATCCATGTCAGGAGACATTTCGCTCCAGATGCTCAGCTGGTTCTTCTCAGCCTCAGAACGAGGAGCTGCTACGCGAAGACCGCAGTAGGAAACGTCGCCATCCGGCTGCCACTCGATGCGGATAGGAGTCTTTACGCCCTTCCTGATTGGAGTTTCAAACTTGAAGGAATTAGGATTCCAGGCTGTACGCCAACGCTCAGGCACAACCAGCTTGCCGTCGATATAAATCTTCATGTAGCCGGCATAGTAGAGGATAAACTGGTAGAAACTGTTGGTTGGAGCCTCCACATAACCCTCGTAAACCACCTTGGAACCATTCAGGGCAAAGCCCTTTGGCAGGTTCTGGATACCGCCCTTGTCGGTCTTGTTGCAGATTTCAGAAGTCTCAGGCATCGCATATTCAAAGTAGATGCTGTCTTCGCCACGAACAATCTTCTGTCCGTTCTTGTCCACGTAAGTACCGGTAAGCTGACCTTCCTTTCCGTCCTTGTCGTAAAGCTTGAAGGCACGGTTGAGCTGGAGATAATCTTCAGGATTACCCCAACGGCAATAAGAATAGGAATCCCAGAGAATACCGTAGTTCTTGTTGGAAATGACGAAAGGCACACTCACCTTCGTATTATACTGGAAGAGGTCTTCGTTCTTGCCCTTCATGTTGAGTTCCTCGCTCTGATGCTGACCGAGCCCATAGAAAGCCTCGTTGTCTGGAGAATCGAAGAGGGCTCTCCATGACCATCCGTGCTTCTGAGATTCAGGAACCTTGGCGATGTCTACGCCAATCTCACGGTCAGGAACGGTAAAAGGCTTGAAAGTCTTACCACCCTGAGCCACCTCGTTGAGGAGCACATGATCCTTCAAATCATAGAATGTAATCTGACCGGTAGCCTCATTCAACACGGCGCGCATGGCGGCTGTGGTAATGATGAGCTGTTCGCCCTGTTCCTCTACCTTATAATTAGCCTTGCCTTTCTGAGGCACGATGATGAGACTCTGCTTGTCGCGGAATCCCTGCTCGGCAGTAGCCTGCACACGGATAATCTTATCGCTCACCACCTGGAGGCGAATCTGACTAGGACCAAAATTCTGGTGCTGTTTCAACTGAACGGTAAGATAGTTACCTTTCTGAATAAAGCCTGCTGCCTGGAGCCCAGAAGCGCTCATCAGCAAAACGGCTGAAATCAATAACGTCTTAGTTAGCTTCATACTATATTGTTTATACAAGTTTTTTAAACTTATGATTATTAGATTGAATATCTGCCTGCAAAATTACTTCTTTTTAGTGATAATAATACGTGGAAATGTAACAAAATAGGGTATAAAATGTTAATTACCACATTTTATACCCTTTTCGTTAACAAGAAATCAAGAGATTCCTATGGATTCCTATGATTAGATACTCTCGCCATTCAATTTCTTCTTATACTGGGAAGGCGTCAGTCCATAAGCCTCCTGGAAGTATTTGGTGAAATAGCGAGGATTGTTGAAACCTACCGTATAAGCGATTTCGCTGATGTTCAGCTCGTCGCTATGAATCAGCTCTTCAGCCCGCTTGATGCGCTTGGCACGCAGATACTCTGAAGGAGTGGTACCTGTGAGCGAAACCATACGCTTGTAGAGCTGGACGCGCGACATGCAAAGATGAGCACTCATCGACTCTACCGAAGTATCCGGATTGCCCATCATGTCCTTGATGTATTTATCCACATCTGCCAGGAACTTGCGGTCGCTGGCTGTCATTTCAAAGTCGCCCAGTTCTCCCTTAGGAATCACTCTCTCCTTAGGCTGGCTTGAATCCTTCTTCTCTTCCTTATTCTTATCAAGGAAAGAACGACGGGCAGACCGACGTGCCCAACCCAAGAGATTGCGGATGCGCAGATTGAGCATATCGATATTGAACGGCTTGATGATGTAATCGTCTGCTCCACTCTCCAATCCCTCTACCTGATGGTCGGTAGCCAGACGCGCAGTCAGCATCACAAACGGAATGGAAGCCGTCTCCTCGTTGCTCTTCACCATGCGGCAGAGCTCGATTCCGTCCATCACAGGCATCATCACGTCGGAGAGGATGACGTCCGGGCGAACCTCGATAATCTTCTGCCAGGCATCCTTACCGTTCACGGCCTCGATGACCTGATAGTCGGTAAGCACATCACGCATAAACTCGCGGAAGTCATCGCTATCATCTACCAGAAGCACCTTAGCCACATAGTTCTTGCGGGCAGGCTTGGCGGTTAGCGATGAACGATGAGCGCCATAGAGCGCATCAGAAGAGCCTCCCTCCTCTACCGTTTCTTCCATCGTATCTTCTGCCTTATGAACGGTAGCGATGACTGGAGCCACACGCATGGATTCCAGATGGGCGTTGGTCTTGGCAGCTCCGCCATCATCCATCGGCAAGTCTACGATAAAGACTGAACCGCCGCCATCGTTGTCTCTTACTTCTACCTGACCTCCGTGAAGTTCTGTAAACTTCTTCACCAGGTTGAGTCCGATTCCGCTTCCACCGGCAGGCTGCATTTCCGTGCCGTTCACCTGATAGAAACGCTCGAAGACGTGCTTCTTCTCCTCATCGCTGATTCCCTTACCGTTATCGGCTACGCTGATGCGCAACATGTCGTGGGTATGGTCTTTTACCAATACGCCCAAGGCTACGGAAAGTCTAACCGTAATAGATCCTCCGTCTGGAGTGAACTTGTAGGCGTTACTGAGGAGATTATTGACAATCTTGCCCACCTTGTCTGCATCAAAGGTCATGATCAGCTTGGAAGTAAACGACTCGAAAGACAGATTCACCTTATTATTAGCCAGGATTCTGAACGAATTGCAGATATTGTCCACGAAGCTCACGATGTCCATACGGGCAAGAGACAGCTTCTCCTTGTTCTGGTCGAACTTGCGGAAATCCAGAATCTGGTTGACCAGATTCAGCAGTCGGGTTGCATTACGATGAATCAGCTCGAGCTTTCTGCGCTTCTCTGGGTCGCCCTCATCCCGAATCATGGTAACAAGAGGCGAGATAATCAGGGTGAGCGGAGTTCGAAGCTCGTGGCTCACATTGGTAAAGAAGTTGAGCTTCAACTCGTTCATCTCACGGGTCTTCTTGATGCTGTCTTCCCTGATCTGGATTTCATACTTCACTCTCTGCTTCTCTATCATGCGGCGGCGATAGTACCAGAACGCAGCCACAACGAGGAGCAGATAAATAATGATGGCCCAGGTAGAGAGATAGAACGGCGGATGGATGTGAACCTTCAGCCGGCTCACCTCTTCGCTCACGGTTCCGTCTCCATTCACCACCTTCACTTCGAGCACATAGTTGCCTGAAAGGAGATTGGTAAATGTAACTTCCGATCTTCCATCAGGAGTCATCATCCACTTATCATTCAATCCCTTCATGCGATAAAGGAAACGGCAACGTGCCGGAAGCGACACCTGATTGGAAGCCAGCTGGATGGTAAACGCCTTGTCCTTATAACTCAAGTCTAGTTCCGGATTGCTGTCGAGCGATAATTTGAGTGGCACTCTGCCCTCGAACTTTTCGCCCGCAGTAAGAGGATGGTCAAAGAGAACAAATCCGCTGAAGAGCACATGAGCCTGCTGCCTGCTTGTGCGGATGGTTCTAGGTCGGATGATGTTGATACCGTCCTGACCACCCACGGCAATCGCTCCGTTTCGCATCAGATAGGCAGAACGGATATTAAACTGACGGCTCTGCAATCCATCCAGCGAATTGAAACTGATCATGGTAAGATTCCACTTGCCCTGAGCATCCTTGGTCAAGGTTACACGGGTGACGATAAACTCGGAAACCAGCCAGATATTATGCTGCTTGTCCTCAACAACCGCACAGCCCACAGCTCCTGTGGTTCCATTCAGTTCGTTGATGGATTCATACTGTCCGTTGCTGCTGTCATACATCGAAATTCCTCCAGGCGAAGCCATCCACAAGATGCCACGGCTATCCTTCATCGCATAATTGATAGAAGGACTCCCGAAAGGAGTTCCGTCCTTGGTACTATTGATGTTAGTCATCTTCCTACTATGAAGATCAAAGACAGAAATATACTGGGAATGACCTATCAGAGCCTCATGATTATTGAGCAGGAAGATGGAATTGATGAAATTGCTCGTTATTCCAGAATTGGCAATATTGAAGGTAGAGAATTTCTCTGTGACAGGATCAAAAATCTGCACACCACTTCCCAAAGTACCGATAAGCAGACGATGCTGAGGGTCTTCCTGGAAGCACCAGACGCTATTATTAGCCAATCCGCTATTGGAAATATTGAAAGTCTTCCACCTGCCATTCTTAAACTGGGTAAAGCCGCCGTTGAAGGTTCCGAAATACATGGTTCCATCCTTCATGGTCACGCTACTCACCACGACATCCGAGCCAAGCCCCGTCTGAGCCTTACCGAAATGCCAGGTCTGTCCGGTTACAGGATTATAACCCACGATTCCCATATCGTTGGTTCCACACCACAGATTTCCTGCCAAATCCTGCGTAATGGTACAGACATCGCCGAGCGGAATGGTATTGAACTTGCTGGAAGATGGTGAATAATAAGCCACACCATTCTTATAGCTGCCCACCCATACGGCTCCAAAATTGTCAATATAAACCTTCTGTAAAGAATTGTCTACAATACTTCCCCGGGCATTACTATGCACATACTGGTGAAAAGTCTTTGACTTGAAATCAATATAGAAAAGTCCATGATGATCGGTAGCAACCCACAAGGCACCATTTGGGTCTACCTGAAGGTCGCGCATGACGATGCGGTCTTTTACAGGAACAAGAATTCCTCTCTGTGCAAGATAAGAACGGGCAGTAAGCCATTGTCTGTTAAGAGAATTGAAGACATAAGATTCTGTTGCTGTAGAAACCCAGAAAGTATGATTGTTCTCTACATAACTGTAAGCGCCATTATCTCCACAAAGACGATGGTCTTTCAGGAAGGTATTATACCAGAGCACGCTCTGTTTGTCGCCATCCAGCAGGCACAGTTTTCCGTCGCCATAAGTAACCAGCAGCTTGCCGTCTACATCCTTCAGGTTGCTAAAGTCGCCATCCAGGATACAACCGCTCTTCGGCTTCTTCGCATATTTGAACAGGTATGTGGTTTCGTTCTTTACATTATAATAATAAAGACCCTTTCCCCACACCTGAATCCACATATTCTTCTGTGAATCCACCAATACTCTCTGTGGTGCACCCTCTACGTTGATGGTCTTCAACCATACTTCCGGCTTGCGGTCGAACTGCTCGGTAGTAGGGTCATAGACACAATAACCCACAGAAGTATGCACCCAGATTTTTCCTTCATTGTCCTCCTGTAAATCATCTACGTAATTGTTAGCCAATGAAGTCTGGTTTGTGGCACTATACAAGAAGGTCTTCATTCGGAATCCATCAAATCGATTGAGTCCCGACTGAGTACCAAACCAGACGTAACCTGTCTTATCTTTCAAGATAGCATTCACCTGGCTATTACTGAGTCCGTCACGGTTATTCAAACTGGAGAACTCGATGTTTTGCAAAGCCGCATTCATCTGGAGAGGCTGCAGAAGCAGCACAAATCCTAGAACCATGAGGGCCTGCCTTAGCAAATTCAAGTTTTTAAACATGCTCATTCAAGGTTTATATTTATAGTTTGTCGTTTTTATCTTTATCATCGCTTTCCATCGAGGTTCATCAGTCTTCAAAGTGGTCTTTCAGTTCTAGGGAAAAGTTCCTTTAACCCTGCTTCTCAGAGCTTTCTCTGATTTTCAGAATCATCGGCACAACTTCCTTGTAGATTTGCTCATCCCCATTGATGCTGCGCATGAGCAATTCGCAAGCCTTGGTACCCTGTTCGTGCGCCTTATCCATGATGGCAGAAAGGCGGGGAGTAACGAAGGCTGCCGTATCTCCATCCGTGAATCCGATAATGGCAACATCTTCAGGAATGCGCAAGCCCTTAGCCTTGATGGCATCAAAGGCAGCATAGGTAATGATATCGTTGAAGGCAAGAATAGCATCCGGGCGATTCTCACTCTCCAGAAGTCGAAGTGTAGCATTACGAGCTACATCGAAATCTATCTTGTCACAGACTACCAGATTGCGGTCGATAGGAATACGGTTCTCCCTGAGCGCTTCCAGATAGCCATGCTTGCGACGGCGAACCATATCGAGATGATTAGGACCGCCAATGAAGGCAATACGGCGGGAGCCTGTCTCAATCATGTGCTGAGTAGCCTTCTGAGCCGCCACATCACCATTACCCACAACCTGAGAGAACTTTTCTTCCAGGCAGCAACGGGCAAAAAAACACCAAAGGAACTCCCATCTTGTGGAGCTGCTCGAAATGAGAATAGTCGGTAGTATCTTGTGCGAGGCAAGCAATAATACCTTCCACATGCATATCGAGAAAATTGTCAAGAGCCTTCGCTTCGCGCTCATGGTTCTCATGACTATTGGCACTAATAACCGAATAGCCACACTTTGAGGCATAATCTTCTATGCCATCCAGCACGGCAGCATAATAGTGGGTAACCAGATTAGGAACGATGACGCCTATCACCCTTGGAGCTTCCTTCCGAAGACTCTGAGCAAATGGGTTAGGCCGATAGTTGAGTTCCTTGCCAAGGTCTTGACTTTCTGAGTCATTTTCTCTCCCACCTCATGGCTATTTCGTAAAGCTCGAGACACGGTAGCGATGCTCACTCCCAAACTTGTCTG
>ENA-OQDC01001635-OQDC01001635.1-human-gut-metagenome-genome-assembly--contig:-NODE-1635-length-10658-cov-2.282879_pt1 | contig 10658 bp, 15 predicted proteins | sample MGYA00242770_ERZ504601 | MGnify/ENA primary metagenome ERZ504601 (study PRJEB26092, sample SAMD00036305) | human gut metagenome | host: Homo sapiens | study: EMG produced TPA metagenomics assembly of...
GTTATCTACATCGTTCTCCGTGCCATCCTCGCCTTCCTGGGCGCATGGTGGCATGGAGACGGATGCAACGATTTCAGACGAGACCGAATAGTATTGCCAATCATCGTGGTGAAACCGCCGGGCAGACCGAAGAGTGTAGAATACCACCATTTATGCATCCATCTGTTTCCCTTATCTGTGATGCCTTGAAAGATTCATTTCTACGTTACATTGGCTTTTCTGAAAAATATTCTTAAATTTAATGCTGAAAAAACTGCATATCTCATCTTTCTTTGTATTTTTGCAAAAGAATTACGAATTTAAGTACGAAAGATATGATATTACAATTTAAAGTAAAGAATTTCCTTTCTATAAGAGAAGAGCAGACGCTGGATTTTACGGCTTCTGCTGACAAAACGTATGAAGACTACGCTGTTGTTAAAATAAAAGGTGTTCGCATTTCCAAATTGGGTGTTGTTTACGGACCAAACGCATCTGGCAAGAGCAACATCCTCAAAGCTTTGGCTTGGTTCATTTTTATTGGTTGCAAGTCGTTCCAAGAAACCTGGTACAGGTACAGGACTGACACCATTCATGATGGATGAGGATAGCCGAAACCGTAACTCATCATTTGAATTGATTTTCTATATTGGAGATGTCCGATATGAATATTCCGTTGTCTTGAACAACCAAAAGATTTATAAGGAAGAACTGTACTTCTATCCCAATAACCGCCGTGCGCTCTTTTATGAGCGTACCTGGAATGAGGACAAGAGCAATTCTTCAATTTCTTTCGGACCATTGCTGAAGTTGTCTGCAACACAGAAACTCTTCATAGAGTCAAATTGCATTTCCAATGCTACGGTACTCACAACCTATAAGAATGCAAACGTTGAAAAGAATGTTGAACTTGACAAAGTCTTCAATTATTTTGAAAGCGAGTTCATGCCTTTGCTCAGCAAGAATGATAATCTTGGACAGTTAGCTAACGATGTGGTAAGATTGGATGCTGACAGCAAGAAGTTTATCTGCGAGATGCTTGAAAAGGCTGATTTCAACATTTCCGACATATACATCAAGGAAGAAAAAGGTGAGGTTTCTGAGGAAGCTATGGAGAAGTTCAGAAAGTTAGCAAAAATCTTACATATCTCGGAACCACAGGACAAGAGCATATCTACAGAAGAATTGTTCTTCACCCACAAGACTCCTTTCTATACGGGAAGTCTTTCTAACATGGTGGAATCGGAAGGTACCAACCGTATGTACGGTTTGTCGGCATTGTTATTTACACTTATCAAAAACAATCAGACATTGCTGTGTGATGAGTTGGAGAACTCGCTGCATTACGACCTGTTCACCCATATTATCAAGACATTCCTTGTAAATTCAGACCGGGCACAATTGATATTCTCTACTCATAGTCTTATGCTTCTTGACGAGGATTTTATCCGTAGGGATATGGTGTATTTTGCCAGCAAAAACGAATCGGGAGCGACAGAGATTTATCGTGCCAAGGATTTCGGTCTCCATAAGGAAGTGTCCATCCTCAATGCTTACAGAGCAGGTAAGTTGGGAGCGAAGCCTCAGTTGGGCAGTATATTTATTGACGAATAAGAAAGGAGGTTAACATGGAACAGAGACCGCTTGAATATACCGTCAAAATCTATTGTGAGGGTTTTACGAAATGGTACTACTTTGAATGGTTGCGCACCATCCATCTTGCTCCTGCTGAATATCGCAGGGAAATCAATGGCGCTGCTAAGTAATGGTAATTTTTGCAAAGATACACGATGATATTGCAAACATACAGAACTTTGTTAAGCGGAAAAGTCAGTAACTTTGCACCGTCAAAAGAATAGTTGAAATTTAAAAGATTAGTTTAATCATGGAAAAGGAAATATTATTGAATAATGGAGTGAAGATTCCTACACCGGGTTTCGGAACGTTTCTTACTCCTGATGGAGCAACCTGCGTTGAAGCTGTGAAAGCTGCCATCGCTGCAGGCTACACCCACATCGACACCGCTGCTGTCTATAAAAATGAGAAGAGCGTGGGCGAGGGAATCAAGGAAAGTGGTATCAAGCATGAGAATCTCTTTGTTACCAGTAAGGTTTGGAACACAGAGCGTGGCTACGACAAGACCTTGAAGGCGTTTGACAAGACTTTGAGTGATTTGCAGCTTGATTATCTCGACCTCTACCTCATCCATTGGCCAGCCAACGAGTTGCAGTTTGGCAAGGATGCAAATCAGCTGAATGTAGATACTTGGAAAGCGATGGAGCGTCTGCATGAAGAGGGCTTGATTCGCAGCATCGGTCTTTCTAACTTCATGCAGCATCATGCAGAGCCAGTAATGGCGAAGGCAAACATCTGTCCAATGGTTGACCAGATAGAGTATCATCCTGGATTCACCCAGAAGGAGTGTGTTGAGTTCTGCAAGAAGAACAATATTCTTGTGGAAGCATGGAGTCCATTGGGAAGAGGTAATGTCTTGGATAATCCTCTCTTGAAGTCAATTGCTGCCAGCCATGGCAAGAGCGTGGCTCAGGTAGTTATCCGTTGGGTGATGCAGACAGGCGTGCTGCCACTGGCAAAGTCGGTTACTCCAAGCCGAATCAAGGAAAATATCGATGTATTCGATTTTGAACTCTCTCAGCAGGAAATGCTTGAAATTGCATCACTAAAGGCTGATAGAATAGGTTCAGATCCAGATACATGTGATTTCTAATAATGTATAGTTTTGGGGTGAAATGCTCCCCAAAAATAAGATAAAAATGTAAAAAGTTACGGAGAATGCTGGCTTTCTCCGTAACTTTTTACATAAAAGCATGCGCTTTTGATGTTATTAGGGTTCCCTCAGTTCTTCTATGAGGTTTTCAAGAATATAATCATCGCTCATAAGCTGTAAACCATATTTTTGGTTAGACACCTCTTCTACTTTCATAAAGCGGTTAACTTCTAGTGTTGTAGTCAGAATGGTAACTAAGAGCCCCGTATGGTTAAACTTTGTGAAATTCTTGCTCATTTCTTGCAAAAGTGTGCAGAAATAGAGACTTTTTCGAAAATTATTACATTGGGATTATCGTATTATAGAAATATAAGGAGCACATGAAAAAGATGCTTCTTATGATATTGTAGAACTTAAAATACATAATGAACAATGAACAAAGAACAGAAACGCAAGGTGCAACTGCAACAGAGAACACTCAACGAGTCGTTGACATTCCAAACTATGTTTGGTGCAAAGCAGAAATTCGATTCCCTGACACCTGAAATCGAAACCCGAATAAAAGAGGAGTTGCTGGTATTTGCAAACTTGGGTATTGCTAAGGACCTAATGACATTGAGAGATGTAATGGATAAAGTAAAAGAGCAGTTAGGATACAGTGCTGAGCCTTCCAAGGGAATATTGGCAGGCAGCTATGTGGCATACTGCCTTGGGCTTGAACCTAGCAACCCAATGGTGACAGGCAAGGAAATCGAACCAAAAGATTTTCAAGTAACTCTTCCTTTAGGTCTCACCATTTGCTATGACAACGAGGTTAGAAATGAGGTAGTGAAATGGATGAAGGAGCAAGGATGTGAGTTTACCACCTATATGTCTCAGCCGATGCTGAAATTGGAGAATACGAGAGTCATCATACGAAGAGTATTGAAGTAAAATCAATGATAAGCAATATTGAAATAATAAAGGGTCTGGTGAGGGAGTTTTATCAGACCCATATGGTGGTAAGCATTGATAATGATGACTTGGAGCCCTTCTTTCTTACAAAAGGCAAACTTGTAGCCTTTGATTGTGAGGAGTTTGATTTATGGAATAAGCCGTATAAATTGGTTTGCAAAATGACGCAAGATAAACTCGAATCCTTGTGCGTGGGGCGTAAGATAGCTCGTGTACTCTTTCTTGTCTTCCAGCCAACTGGTCATGAATTGCAAATGACAGATATGGAAAGTTTGCATCTGGTAAGCAAGTCCTTTGAAACTATAACGTGGGGAATAGGCTCTTGCCATGAGGATTCTGTGAGATTAGTAACCTTAGTTGAAGTTGTATCCCAATGAATATACATAAATATCAAGTAAAAAAGATAGGGAAGTTTGCGGAATTATGGATTTAAGACAATATTTCTAATAAGTATACGTTTTCTAATAAAACAATATAATTGAATGACGATGGCAAGATTTCAAACATATCTAAAAGATAGCGATGTTGTAGTTACGATTCATCGTGGAATAGACCAAATAGGTGGATGTATTACCGAAATTTCCACGAAGACTTCTCGTGTCTTTGTGGATTTCGGTCAGAATTTGCCTGGTTGTGCTGTTCCTACTACACCTGAGCAAGATGAAGCTTTGGTGCGTGACATCTTTGCGCAAAATGTTAAGCAGCACCAAGCGGTGGTTTACACTCATGCCCATGAAGATCATGTTGGTTTGTTTGACCTGATTCCTTGCTATGTGCCTCAATATATAGGTGTGGGAGGTCAAGAACTAATGCTTGCGAAGTATGATCTGTTGAAAATAGCTCATGAGCAAGAATGGAAAGATTCGGAAGAAAAAAGTAAGATATTGATAGATGACGAGCAGAAAATAAGGAAAATAAAAGATTTTCATATATGGGAGCGTACAGCACCGCATACTCGGCCAAAATCTTTTATGATAGGGGATATCCGTATCACTCCTTTTTTTAATAGCCATAGCATCTATGACTCCTATATGTTTCTTATCGAAGCTGATGGAAAACGCATATGGCATACTGGTGATTATCGTGACCATGGCTATCTTGGCAAAGGATTATATCCTACGCTTCATAGATATGCTTCTAATATAGACTTGCTTATCACAGAAGGAACCACACTGAAGCGTGGAGACCTTTGTATTCGAGAAAGTGAGGTGTCCAGACGTATGGCTTGTGTGATGAGTGCTTTCAAGTATGTGATAGTCTTGGCTTCTGCCACGGATATTGAGAGATTGGCAAGTGTCAAAACGGCAGCTCTCAAAGCTCGTAAGGGACTATACTATACTGGTGGAATGATGGGCAGGGCAATGAGAATCTTTACACATCGAGAAGCAAAATCTTCAAAGGGCTTGTTTGCTTTTCACTTTAAGTATGTGGGGGAGGATGATCCTAAACTCGGTGAGATGCAAAAGAAAGGCTTTGTCTTGGTAACAGGGGCTAGCCATTTGGATTTTGTGAAGAAAATGTGTCAAGGATTATCTTCGTCAGAGGTTCTTCTCATCTATTCTGCTTGGGATGGTTATTACAAAGACCCATTGCAAGTAAAGCAAAATCCTGCTTACAGAGACTTTCGAGAGGCGTTTCCCAATGTGGTGGATATTCATACCTCAGGACATGCTTCGAGAGAGTGCATCAAGAAAGTTATAGATATTGTTAAACCCAAGGAGGTCATCTGCATCCATAAGGAGGCTGGGGCTGAATTATAAAATTAAGAAACAATGGAAGATGAGATTGTAAAAAAACATATTGACGTTATTATTAAAAAGACGTTTAACACAATTAGCGTGGTTTATAGGACACAAATGGAGAATCAAAAAATAGGGACTTATAATAATAATTCTTCAAGAATTATATTTCCCTTAAAGAGAGAAAGTAAGGATAAAAAGGAAGAGTTTAGAATCAGTGAGCAAGAACTCCGATTTGTTTTTGTGGAGGAATTCAATAAGTATTGCTCAAAAAATTGGGATGCTTATTATTCTGTGGAAACGCCTACAAGCAAAAGGTATGATTTTAGTAACAAGGAAATGCCATGTAAAGTTGACTATCCAAATGGTCAATCTGCAATGGTTGATTTTTCAATATTTCTAAAAGAACAGGATAAACTTACTAGGGTTGCGTTGATAGAGTTCAAAGCTTTAAATCCTGATAAGCAAAGTTATATGAAAGATTATGTGAAATTACTGAATGAAGACCAAAAGTTTGTGTATTTCATTATGATAGTAAAATCTGCAAATGATAGAACAATCAAGTCTATTGCAGAAAAAATAAAAGCTAGTTATGATAATGCAGGATTAGATACAGAAAAAAAAGTCGAGTTTCGATGTTTAGACTTAGGAACAGGAAAGGAAATTTCAGAAATCATTTTAAGCACAAATCAGTAATGAAGATACTTCACATTTCCGACACTCACAGCCATCATCGTCAGCTGCAGGATCTTCCTGCAGCTGACGTGATAGTCCATTCCGGTGACTTCACGATGGCAGGAACAGAAGCCGAAGTTATCGACTTTATGGAATGGTTCTGTGCCTTGCCATACAAACACAAAGTTTTCATTGCAGGAAACCATGACGACTGTCTTTTCGGAGCCGATATCAATGGCTTGCCCGAAAACTGCCATTATCTTTATGGTAACGGTGTAACGATAGAAGGCATAAAGTTCTTCGGCATCCCGATGTTCGTGGAAGATGATATAAGTGGTAACTATACCAAAATGTTGGAGAACATTCCTTCCAATATCGACGTGCTTATCACTCATCAGCCACCCTATCTCATTATGGATGAAAGTGCAGGTTTACATTATGGCAGCAGAACATTGCTAGATGCAGTTAAACGCATCAAGCCGGAGGCTCATCTCTTCGGGCACATTCATAATGCCTATGGGATGAGCGAATTGCAGCACTGTGTTGTTTTCCAATGCCTCGATTGTTACTGAGAATTATGAGTTTTGTAATCAACCAAATATGATCAATTTATGATTATTCCAAGAAATGACAAGCCTTACTTTTACCCTACCCTTTTTTGACATTTCATGTTTCTGGCAAGAAAGCACTGGGCTTAGTCATAAGATCAGAGTTTATATTCCTTTTGATACAACTATGACTTTCACGCCCTTTCTGGGTGTAATGGTTAACCGAAAGCAATTTGAATATTTTACGATAGAGGATAATCCGATGAGAAAATCCTAATGCAAAGTTGCTTTCTGATGAAGATGCAGAGAGTGTGATTGCTTGGATAAAATTAAATCGTGTAGCTTTGCTCCAGCATTGGTACCAAGATTAGGTACGGACACCCTTTGCTTCAGTTTGAAAAAAAAAAGTTGAAAAAAAGTCATTTTGAACCAATTACATTCCTCTTCCTACAGCAAGTTCGTCGAGCTTTGCCTGATATTTCCATGTCGTTGAGGGGATATCCCAGTCTCAAACACTCGAATATCGCTTCGGTCGCTATTTGCCTGTATTTTTTGCTCACGTTCATAAGATACTGCAGAGCTGTTTGACCGCCAACCAAAGATATAGTCGATAATTTTTCTTCCATAATTCTCCATTCTAATGATTTTTTATGCAAATGTTCAGATTCTCCTGCATTCGTTCCTTATGAACAGTCTTCGGGATGATGATTACATCGCTCTGCAACAGCCAGTGCAAGGCTACCTGTGCAGCAGTCTTGCCGTATTTCTCGCCTATCTGGGTGAGGGTAGGGTTGGATCAGGTTCCACCTGATAAACACCATAACCCAGTTGCGGCATTTCCACGCCGTTGCTTAACTTTATCTTCTTCATAATCTATATGTTTTAATGTTCGTTATTCCATTCTTCCATATTTCATTTCCACGCCCTCCTTATCATACTGCTTGCGCTTGCCGGTTGGTGGCTCAGTAAGCGTGATGCGAACTACAGCCGTGCGTGATAGGGAACGGGCGATGCTCTGGTCGAAAGCATCCATGTGTTGAGGAAGGAAACGCTCACAGATTAGTCTAAGACCATGAATCTTCTCTGCTTCATCTGTCACTATTTCTGCCTTGCCGAATGCAATGGCTGATTTGAACTGCAGGGTGAAACTGCCGTCCTTCGGACCAACCGTAGGCGCACAACGGGTTACGGCTGAAAGGCAAACCTCTGGATGAGCCTTGATTACCTCCAGTTTCTTGCCTTCCAGGGCACCATGAAAATACCAGTTCACATCATCATCTGATGCAAGTGAAAGAGGTAAACCGTAAGGCTTGCCGTCTTCGTCAATAAAACTGACAGTTATATACGGAGCCTTGTGCATTACTTCCAATGCCATAGACTATCCATTGCTCTTGATTCTTTTCTCATTTTTATCCAAATTATTTTATATCTGTTATACTAAACACCTTTACCATATCAGAAAAGATACATCTTTCTTGCTATATATATGATCATTTAATATTACTTCTAATGTCTGGATTTGGCTCTGGTTCCGCAGCCATCATTGGCTGTTCCTCAGGAAGTATGTATCTGCTGCTGATGTGGAGACCAGAATCATTGTTCGCTTCTATCTCTCCACGCAGTCGTTCTTTCAATTTGGTGTTTCTGTTGATTACCGTCAGATTACGTATTGCATAAGCGAGAGCTTTGGGCTGGCCGATAAGCACACAGATTTTTTTAGCTCTCGTAATGCCTGTATAGATGAGGTTGCGCTGAAGCATCACAAAATGAGTCATCAAAACTGGGATTACCACGATCGGATATTCTGAACCTTGCGATTTATGAATGGTAGAAGCATAGGCCAATGTTAGCTCATCAAGCTCCGTTGCTTCATATTCCACCAGATTGTTGTCAAAGTTGACACAGAGTGTGCGGTCTTCTATGTTGACTTTTTCTACAGTTCCGATGTCACCATTGTACACATTCTTATCGTAATTGTTACGTATTTGCATCACACGGTCGCCCAACTTATAAGTTGTACCACCACGGCTTATGCCCAATGTAGTTGTATTGAGTGCTTGCTGTAGCATCATGTTCAGGTTGGCTGCACCTACCACACTTCTTTGCATCGGCGTAAGTACCTGGATGTTGCTTAAAGGCTGATTGTAAGCCTTTGGCAAGCGATACTTCACAAGTTTTACTATTTCTTCAGCCACTTGTTCCGGGTCTTCATTTTTGATGAAGAAGAAGTCGGTCTGCTTGCCGTTGCTCGTATCTGGATAATGCCCTTGGTTGATGGCATGGGCACTCATGACGATTCTACTGGATTGCGCCTGCCGGAAGATGCGGGTTAGTCGAACTACGGGAATCTTCTCGGAGTCAATAATGTCACGCAAAACATTGCCAGCTCCAACACTTGGCAACTGGTCAATATCACCCACAAGCACTAAGCGCATGTGTTCGGGAATAGCCTTCATTAGATTATACATCAATATGATGTCAATCATGGAACACTCATCCACAATCAGCGCATCACCTTCCAGTGGGTTCTCCTCATTTCGTTGTAACCATCTTGTGGATTAAACTCCAATAGTCTATGAATGGTCTTGGCTTCCATATTGGTAGCTTCGCTCATTCGCTTGGACGCACGGCCAGTAGGTGCTGCAAGCAAAATCCTCATTCCTGCCGTTTTATACGCAGTAATAATACCTTGCGTAGTTGTGGTCTTACCTGTACCAGGACCGCCAGTCAGTACCATCACTTTCGAGCGGATCGCTTGTTGGATGGCAGCAATCTGAACCTCGTCATATTCTATACCAGAGGCCTTTTCAATCGCTTTAATATCAGCCTTCAATCCGAGGTTATTTGCTCCTTGACTATTTATTAAGGTCAAGAGTTTCTTTGCCGTTCCACGTTCAGAATGATAGAATGGAGGCAGATATATAGCTTCATTCTCACGGATGAGATCTTCCGAAGCAATCATCTCTGAAATGGCTTGTCTGATAGGTTCTTCGTCTGCTTCAAGCAGTTTTTTGGCTGCTTCTATAAGCTGCTCTTCTATAGCATATACATGTCCTTCGTTGGAAAGTTCATTCAAAGTGTAACCTATACCACTTTTGCAACGTCTCAAATCGTTTTTCTCGTAGCCCATCTTAGAGGCAATACCATCAGCGGTTTTAAATCCGATGCCCCAAATATCATCTGCAAGGCGATAAGGATTCTCTTTCACGTTGTCGATGCTTTCCTTGCCGTACTGGCGATAAATTTTGGCGGCATAAGCGGTACTTACTCCGTATTGTTGCAGGAAGATCATTACATTCTTGATGTCCTTCTGTTTCTCCCAACTGTCTCGGATTTTCTCTACACGCTTCTTACCGATGCCAGCCACTTCATATAGTCGTTCGATGTCATCTTCAATTACCTCGATTGTATCAGTACCGAACCTCTCAACTATCAGATGAGCATACTTCGGACCAATGCCTTTCACCAGTCCGCTTCCCAAATATTTCTCTATGCCATATACAGTTGCAGGCATCACTTCTTCCCACGTTTCGCATACGAATTGACGTCCGTATCGCTTATCGACTTTCCAGTCACCATTACACAATAGTACAGCACCCACTGGTATATCCAGCAGGTTGCCCACCAAGGTAACAAGTTCTGAATAATCCTTGACCTTAACCCTCATCACGGAATATCCATTCTCTTGATTTTGGTAGGTAATGTGTTCTACTACGCAACGTATCTTTATCATTTATTTTATGTCTATTTCTGTGAAACGATTGAAAGTTCTGCCGTCCCTCGTAACTTTCCCGAAGAACATCTTTTCCGGTCTTACCCAATAGGCTTCGTCACCATAGAGAGCCTGATAAACCACCATGCGCTCCTGAGTCTCGGAGTCGAAGGCAGAATGGATGAACTTGTATTTGCCGCCCTTGAAGTGCTGGAAATATCTTTCTTCCTTTGCCGAAAACTCCATCATCATTTTCTGGGCAAGGGGAGCGTACCAGGTCTTCACCTCCTGCTCAGTAGGCGTATGACCGCCAGGGAAATGGA
>ENA-OQDC01001637-OQDC01001637.1-human-gut-metagenome-genome-assembly--contig:-NODE-1637-length-10644-cov-2.476752_pt1 | contig 10644 bp, 12 predicted proteins | sample MGYA00242770_ERZ504601 | MGnify/ENA primary metagenome ERZ504601 (study PRJEB26092, sample SAMD00036305) | human gut metagenome | host: Homo sapiens | study: EMG produced TPA metagenomics assembly of...
TTCTTTACAGATTATATCATTAGTTCGTTAGCTGTCAATAGTTAATCGAACTAATATTTCTAAAAAAAGTGACAAAATTCGCTCTCAATGTGATATTATATGTGTTATTATATAAAAGTTACATATACACATTGGCGAAAGGAATACTAAAATGTATAAAGAAATATCTCAATTAATTATGTATGGTAAATCTCGATAACAGTTCTATTTTATCATCAATGGCAGATATATTCAATCGTTTTGATAACAAATTATCATCAAAAGAAGAGCTGGTTACAGATATATATACTCAGGTAAAAAGAATTTTAGAAGTTGCAACAGATTATGGTTTCGATAAGAATTTATGGCAGAATTATCTTACATATTTTCTTATTACTAATGAGAATCCATTCAGCATTACCTGTGAAAAGGTAGGAGCTAATGACGGAAGTGTTAATGTATTTGCAAAGAATGACTTTAAAGTATTCTACAATCTTTTCCATTATGATTTTTCATTTATAGAGAAAGAACTCGGCATTGACTGTTTCTCTATAATCTCTGATTATAAGGCAATCGTTAAGAAGGAGCTGATGTATAATAAAAATGTAAGTGAAAAGGTTCAGGCATTAAGCGAAAAGCTTGCCAAAGCTGCTAATGCAGATGAATTCTTTGATATGGTTACAGAATTCTATAAAGCATATGGCGTAGGTATGTTCGGACTTAACAAGGCGTTCAGAATATCTGCAACAGAGAATGGAAAGCTTACATTTAACCCTATTAATAATATGGATAAGGTTGTATTAGATGATCTTAATTGGATATGAGATACAAAAAAAGAAGCTTGTTGAGAATACAGAGAACTTTGTTCAGGGCAGAAAAGCCAATAATGCTCTTTTATTTGGTGACAGCGGAACTGGTAAGTCTACAAGTATCAAGGCTATCGTTAATGAATATTATGACCAGGGCTTAAGAATGATAGAGATATATAAGCATCAGTTTAAGGATTTATCAAATGTAATAGCGGCCATTAAGAACAGAAACTACAAGTTCATTATATATATGGATGATTTATCATTTGAAGAATTTGAGATTGAGTACAAGTTCTTAAAGGCAGTCATTGAGGGTGGCGTTGAAACTAAGCCTGACAATATTCTTATATATGCGACATCTAACAGAAGACATCTTATCAAAGAAACATGGAACGACAGAAATGATATGGAATCTTCTAACGGACTTCACAGATCAGATACGATTGAAGAAAAGATGTCGCTTGTTAATAGATTTGGGTGTCAGATAAGCTATTCTAAACCATCTAATAAGGAATATTATAATATTGTAATAGGACTTGCCAAGAAAAATGGACTTGATATGTCAGAAGAAGAACTTATGGCTGAGGCTAATAAGTGGGAATTAAGCCACGGAGGCATATCAGGAAGAACCGCACAGCAGTTTATTAACCATTGTCTTGGAATGCGGAAGTAATATTTATTTGTAAAAATTATGATATAATATGACTACTTCGTAGTCACTTAGAAGTTTCTTCGAAACTTCGGATGCGTGGAAAAGCAACGCAGGGCATATGATATAATGAGCACAAAAATAATGATATTATAAAACAGCATTTTGAAAAATAGGATAAAAACAACAAAATAAAATCATAAATAGTATTTTAAATATAAGAGCGGAGAGTAATAATGTATTCATATATAATAGGTGAATTTGTTGAGATGACACCAGAAGGGATAGTTATAGAGAATAATGGGATTGGCTATGACATTAAGACATCGTCCCTTACAGCTGAAAATATACCTAAATCGGGTGAATTTGTAAAGGTGTATACATATCTGCACGTAAGAGAAGACGATATGAGCCTGTATGGATTTCTTACAAGAGATGAACTTAACGTATTTAAATTATTAATAAATGTCAACGGAATAGGTCCTAAGGGGGCACTTGGAATATTATCAGCAATCAGCACAGATGATTTAAGATTTGCAGTACTGTCAGATGATGTTAATCTTATAAAGAGCTGTCCGGGTGTTGGTGCTAAGACAGCACAGAGGCTTATTATTGAACTTAAGGATAAGTTAAAGGTTGAGGAAGCCTTTGAGATGGCACTTAATAACAGAAATAAGGCAAATGCGGCAGCAGAGCAGGATAATTCTATTATTGTTATGAATGATGCTGTTGAGGCGCTTGTATCACTTGGCTATAGCAGTAAGGATGCGATTAAGGCTGTTAAGAAGGTTGATGATATTGATAAGAAGAATTCAGAGGCAATACTTAAGGAGGCTCTTAAAAGCCTTGCAACTTTATAGGTAAAATAAAAGAATATTTGAATATAAGAGAGCATTTGATTATAAAATAGTGCTTAGTTATAAAAAGGGTATTTAATTATGAGGAGGTGAAATACAACGTGGAAAAAAGAATAATATCCACAGAAATCCTTACGGAAGATGCAAAGATAGAGAATTCGTTAAGACCATTAAAGCTTGATGATTATGTAGGACAGGAAAAGGTTAAAAGAAACCTTAAAGTATATATAAAGGCAGCAAAGGAGAGAGGAGATTCACTAGACCATGTCTTATTTTATGGACCTCCTGGACTTGGTAAGACAACACTTGCTGGAATTATAGCTAATGAAATGGGAGTTAATATAAAGGTAACTTCTGGTCCGGCTATAGAGAAACCTGGAGAAATGGCAGCAATACTCAATAATCTTAGTGAGGGAGATATATTGTTCGTTGATGAGATACACAGACTTAACAGACAGGTTGAGGAAGTACTGTATCCAGCAATGGAAGATTATGAGATTGATATAATGATTGGAAAAGGTGCTACTGCAAGGTCGATAAGACTTGACCTTCCGCATTTTACACTTGTTGGTGCAACGACAAGAGCAGGACTTTTATCTGCACCTTTAAGAGATAGATTTGGAGTTGTTAATCATCTTGAATTCTATAATTGTGATGAATTAAAGAAGATTATAGTAAGGTCAGCAGAGGTTCTTGGTGTTGATATTGATGATGATGGTGCATATGAGCTTGCAAGAAGATCAAGGGGAACACCACGACTTGCCAACAGATTATTAAAGAGGGTAAGGGATTTTGCACAGGTAAAATATGACGGTAATATAACTAAAGATGTTGCTGATTATGCACTTGACCTTTTAGATGTTGACAGGGACGGACTTGATAGGAATGACAGGCTTATTCTTTCTACAATTGTAGAGAAATTTGACGGAGGACCTGTTGGAATAGAGACACTTGCGGCTTCTATTGGTGAAGATTCGGGAACGCTTGAAGATGTATATGAGCCATATCTTATACAGAATGATTATATTAACAGGACACCTAGAGGAAGAGTTGCAACAAAGAAAGCATATGATAATCTTGGTATTGAACTAAGAGAGTAGATATTGTATACTTACTATATATTATTGTTAAGCAGGTCAGGAGGATGCAGATGTCATCAAAGAATACAACAGAGGTAATCATAGGTGGAAAAGTATTTACTTTTGGGAGGATATGAAAGTGAAGAATATCTTCAGAAGATAGCATCATATATTAATAATAAACTTGCTGAGTTCGGTAAAGACGAGAATTTTAGAAAGCAGTCAGCAGAGATAAGAGCTAATCTTATGTATCTTAATGTTGCCGATGATTATTTTAAGGCAAAGAAGCTTGGTGATGGTTTATCTTTAGAGATTGAGAATAAAGATAAGGAAATCTATGACCTTAAGCACGAACTTATTGCAGCACAGATAAAGTCTGAGTCTGCTGATAAGCAGATTGAGGAATTGAAGGGTAACATAGAGAAGCTTCAAAATACCATTGTAAAGCTTGAAACAGAACTTAATGATTCAAAGAAATAATTATATTTAGCGGGGCTGGGGACAATGTGCTACAGTCCCGATTTGATTAATAAGTATTATAGAATGAGGATAAATGATATATTATGGAATTAACACATGGTAACAACTACAACAGAATAGAAGTTCTTGCACCAGCAGGTTCTCTTGAAATATGTAAGGCTGTTATTAATGCAGGGGGCAGATGCGGTGTATCTTGGAGGAGATATGTTCGGTGCAAGGGCATACGCAGGCAATCTTAATAATGAAGAGATGCTTGAAGCACTTGACTATGCACATAGAGCTGGGTGCAGAATATATCTTACAGTTAATACACTTCTTAAGCACAAAGAGATAGAAGGACAATTGATTTCATATATAAGACCATTTTTATGAACACGGACTTGATGCGGTTATTGTTCAGGATTTAGGAGTTATGTGGCTTATAAAGAAACATTTTCCCAGATATGGACATACACGCGAGCACACAGATGACACAGACAGGCAGTCTTGGTTCTAAGCTTCTGTGGGATATGGGTGCAGAGCGTGTTGTCACTTCAAGAGAGATGACATTAACTGAGATTGCACAGCTTCATAAAGATTGTCCGGATATGGAGATTGAAAGCTTTGTTCATGGTGCTATGTGTTATTGTACTCGGGACAATGTCTTATGAGCAGTTTCAGAGGTGGAAGAAGCGGCATCAGGGGAAGATGTGCACAGCCCTGCAGGCTTTCTTATAAAGTATATGATAATGACAGTCAGATTAACGACAAAGATAATTCCTTTGCATTAAGTCCTAAAGATATGTGTGCCCTGCCTATACTTCCAGATATAATAGAAGCTGGTGTGTATTCGTTAAAGATAGAAGGAAGAATGAAAAAACTGTGACCTATGCCGCATATGTTACTTCTGTATATAGGCATTATGTTGATGAATACATTAAATATGGAAGAAAAGGCTATAAAGTAACTAAGAAAGATATAGATAATCTATGCGATATATATAACAGGGGTTCTTTTACGACAGGGTTTTATAACAGCAAGAAGGGTAAGGAGATGATGTCGTATGAACGTCCTAATCATAGGGGGAGCGAAGCATTAAAGGTTGTTAGCAATGATAAGGGAAGAGTTACATTTAAAGCATTAAAGGATATCAATCCACAGGATGTATTCGAGATTGACAAGGAACACAGCTTTGAGAGTGGCTCGTTTGTTAAGGCGGGTAATACTTTAGTGGTCAATCTTCCAAGAAAATATAATCTGTACAAGGACAGAATTATTAACAGAATGAAGAATTCTTCTCTTGAAAGACTTGTAAAAGAAAAGTATGTGCAGACAAGCTTTGAAAGAGATATTGATATGTATATGGAGGCTGTGAAAGGCTCACCATTAAGTCTTACCGCTGTGACTGGTCAATTCAGTGCAAGCATATCTGGCAGTGAGGTGACTAAAGCTTTAAAACAGCCAGCCGATTACGAAGATGTTAAGAGCAAGCTTATAATGACAGGTAACACCGGATATAAAGTGTCTGGCATAGAACTTCATATGGATAATGATGTGTTCTTATCGGTTGGAGAATTAAAGAAGCTAAGAAGAGAAGTTATAGCACAGCTTGATAATAATATATTAAGTTCATATTGCAGGACATATAAAGAGCCGGACGATAGTATAATAAATCCCTGCTGTATGACATATAACGAGCAGGATAATAGCATATTAAGTTCGGATTGTGATGCACATAATGAGCATAACAATAATTGCACAGGTATTGAAAGTCAATATAATGATGTGTCAGATAATGCTGGCAAGATGTTATGTACAGTATATTGTCATTCCTTTGATATTGTCAGCTCGGTGATTGATATAGTCAGCAGTCCTGATAATAAGCTGGATATTGCAGTTGGAAGAATATATCTTGATTTTGGAATGTATTACAGCGACCGGCAGAGATTTATTAAAGCGTGTGAAAAAATTAACAAAATGGGAATTAAGCTGTTTATAGCACTTCCTTATATTCTTGAACAGAGCAGGGCAAGACAGCTTTCGGCTATGCTTGATGATATAGAACATAATACTGGAATAATAATAGACGGCTATCTTGTAAGAAATATTGAAGAAATCGGACTTATAGGAAGCAGAAAGTCTAAAGTTAAAGATATAATTACTGATACAGGATTGTATGTATTTAATAAGTATGCAGGTTATGAATTGAAAGATATTGCTGATAAGGCGGGGGTAAGGCTGCTATCCCACACACTTCCGCTTGAGCTTAATAAATTCTGAGTTACAGGATAACTCTGACTGCTGGAGTGAGATTATTGTGTATGGAAAATACCTGCTATGGTATCATAAATCGTGTGTTAGAAAGACTTATGGAATATGTGATAAGAAGTGTAGTACAACTCTTTTAAAGCAGGGTAGTGATGTAAGCTACATAGTTGAGAGCGTATGCAGTTATTGTTACACAGTGACGTGGGCAGGCACATTTGATTTAACAGAAGAACTTAAAAGAAATGACCTTGGTGTTAGGTCGTTAAGATTTGAGTTCATAGATGAAGATACTTTTACAATAAAGAAAGCTTTAAGCTTTGATGGGGTATCGCCATATAAGGGACATTTCTATAGAGGAGTCAATTAATTATGCAGACAGTTTGTTTGGAATTATCAAAATATGTACTTGCATTTCTTATGGCTTTCTATGCACTCGCGGCATACAGGGGTGCAGTAATAAGAAATGAAGATAAAAGAAAAAAGATATACCGGATACAGAATATTATAATGGTAATTGTACATTTTACTGGTTATCTTATAATGTATGTTGTGTATGATAATATGAATTATATATATCTGTATTTTGCACAGCTGGTATATCTTGGTGCAGTTATTATGCTTTATATGGTATTTTATCCTAAAGCATCAAGACTGCTTGTTAATAATATGTGTATGCTGATGGCGGTTGGCTTTGTTATGATAGCAAGATTAAGTTATACCAAATGCGTAAAGCAGTTTGCTATAGCGGTTGCGGGCACATTGCTTACACTTGCCATTCCGTGGCTGTTAAAGACGGTGAAAAGCTTCAGAAAAATGGGCTGGATATACTGTGGCACAGGACTTGTGCTTCTGCTGGCAGTTCTTCTTGGCAATAAGATATATGGAGCTAATCTTGTGCTTACCGTGGGACCTGTGTCAGTACAGCCGGCAGAATTTGTAAAGATATTATATGTAATGTTTGTAGCTTCGATGTTTAATAAAGCAACAACATTCAGACAGACTGCTGTAGTTACAGCATTTGCCGCACTTCATGTTATAATACTTGTGCTGTCAACAGATCTTGGAGCAGCACTTATATTTTTCGTGGTCTATATTGCTATGCTTTATATTGCAACAAAGAATGTGTTATATGCAGGTGCAGGTATTATGGGTGGAGGAGTTGCAGGTGTTATCGCATATAAGCTTTTCTCTCATGTAAGAAAAAGAGTTATAATATGGAAAGATCCGTGGAGCCATATTGATGATAGTGGTTATCAGGTATGCCAGTCGCTGTTTTCAATAGGAATGGGTTCGTGGTTTGGATATGGTTTTTGCCAGGGTATGCCGGATAAAATTCCTGTTGCAGAAAAGGATTTTATGTTCTCAGCTATTTCAGAGGAGTTTGGATTAATATTTGCTATATCGTTATTACTGGTATGCCTTAATAATCTTATACTTATGATGAACATTGCATCAAGATGTAAGACATTGTTTTACAGGCTTGTCGCAGTTGGACTTGGAGTTACATATGGCTTTCAGGTGTTCCTTACAGTTGGAGGAGCAATAAAGCTTATTCCGATGACTGGTGTAACACTGCCGTTCGTAAGTTATGGAGGAAGCTCTATAATAAGTTCGTTAGTGATGTTTGCACTGATTAATGGAATGTATAATATGAGACTTGATGAAAGCGAGTATGAAGATGACAGAAAAGGTAAAAATGCAAAAAAACAATCAACAGCAAAAACAACGCCGAAGAAACATCAGGCGTAAAGAAAAAGAAACGGATATTGTAGAAGGAAGTAAAAAAGGCCTTAGAAACAGGGAAACTAATATAATATCTTTTGTGTTTATAGGCTTATTTGCGATTATGATAGTATATCTTTGTGTATTTAATATCAAAGATGCCAAAGATGTTATTAACAATCCATATAATAAAAGAATAGATAATCAGGCTGATAAGGTTGTGAGAGGCGATATATATGCTTCTGATGGAACAGTGCTTGCAACGACTGATACGGCAGATGACGGTACAGAGACAAGAGTGTATCCACAGAAAAAGCTTTTTGGCCACGTCATAGGATATAATTCCAAGACGAAGATGGGAATTGAGTCAACAGAGAATTATTATCTGTTATCTGAGACAGATAATATATTTGATCAGATATCCAATGATTTAACAGGCGATAAGGCAAAGGGACATAATGTGTATACAACATTGGATACAACCTTGCAGAAGGCAGCATATAAGGCACTTGGCAGTAACAAAGGTGCTGTGATAGTTATGGAAAGTTCTACAGGAAAGATACTGGCAATGGTTTCCAAGCCTGATTTTGACCCTAATCTGGTAGATAAAGATTACGATAAATGGATTAATTATGATAGTTCTGAGTCGGTTCTTTTAAACAGGGCTACACAAGGATTGTATGCACCGGGTTCAACCTTTAAGATACTTACAACACTTGAGTATATAAGGGAAAATGGTACAGTAATTCATTTATGTATGTATGCGACGGAAGTGATTATGAGGAAGGTGGAACAACAATTCCATGTGCAGATGGAAAAGCACATGGAAAGCAAGATCTTGTAGATGCTTTTGCTAATTCCTGTAATTCAGCCTTTTCGCATATAGGTGCAGGACTTAAGCTGACCTCATTTAAGAATCTATGCACCTCATTTTTATTTAATAAGAATATACCGGTCGCATTTGAATATAATAAAAGTTCATTTGCACTGAGTGAGGAGTCAGGCATAAGTGAAGCACAGGAAACTGCAATTGGACAAGGAAAAACTATGATAAGTCCACTCCATAATCTTATGATAGCTGCAACAGTGGCTAATGATGGTACAATGATGACACCATATCTGGTTGACAGAATAGAAGATGCTTATGGCAGAGTAGTAAAACAGAATAAACCAACAGTTATTGACAAGCTTATGACAAGTGACGAAGCACAGTATCTTACAGAATGTATGGAAGAGGTTGTTGATTCAGGTACAGGCGGTTCAATGAGATGGTCATCATATAATGCTGCTGGTAAGACTGGCTCGGCACAATACGATAATAGTGATAATGTACATTCGTGGTTTGTTGGATTTGCTCCGGCAGAGACACCAGAGATTGTAGTAAGTGTTGTGCTTGAGGGTGGCTATTCAGGTGTATCAAGTGCACAGTATATAGCGAAGGCTGTATTTGATGCGTATTTTCAATAATATGTTAATATGTTTGGCAGGAGCTTATTTGTTGATGACGTCATATATATAAGAGATTGCGAAAAATGTCAGAAAACAGCACGCTATGTCAAACATTTAGCCTTGATAAAAAAATATCAGCATTGTATAATGGATTGGAGGAAACGATATGTCAGAAGCAGTAAGCTGTGGAGGAGTAGTAATATTCAGAGGCAAAGTTCTTGTATTATATAAGAATTTTATGAATTCACGAGATGGCTGGGTACTTCCAAAGGGGACAGTCGAAAAGGGAGAAACTTATGAACAGACAGCTGTGCGTGAAGTGAATGAGGAGGCAGGTGCTGATGTAAGAATAAGAGCTTACATTGGCAGTACGAATTATTCATTTAAGGCTGGACACAAGAATATCGATAAGATCGTTCACTGGTATCTGTGTGAATCCGACAGCTATGACTGTGTGCCTCAGAAAGAAGAAATTTTTTTACGATGCAGGTTACTATAAGTATCACGAGGCGTATCATCTTCTGGAATATCCGAATGAGAAACAGATACTTTCAGATGCTTATACAATGTATAGACAATTAAGAAAAGAAGGAAACTGGTGAGTAATGGTAGTAGATTCAGTTAATATGTTAGATGGTAATGTATATCTTGTAAGTCAGGGAGATAATATTAAACCGGCTGGTGCAACTGATTTTGATAATGTAATTAACAACATAAGTTCAGGAAGCGAGTCATTAGATGATATATTTAATGAAGTATCCAATGAATATGGTGTCAATGTTAACCTGTTAAAGGCGGTTGCAAAGGCAGAGTCGGATTTTGATACAGAAGCAGTATCATATTGTGGGGCACAGGGAATTATGCAGCTTATGCCGACAACGGCAGAATCGTTAGGCGTTGAAGATCCATTTGATGCAAGACAGAATATTACAGGTGGAGCGAAGATGCTGGCGTATCTTTTAGATGATTACAATGGTAATGTTACACTTGCCCTTGCTGCATATAATGCTGGAAGTGGTTCTGTAAGCAAATATGGTGGAGTTCCTCCATATAAAGAGACATTAGGATATATAGACAGAATTAATGATATATTAGGTGGAGCACTTTCTTCCGATTCAACAACAATTGATGGAGCTGGTGCTACAGATCTTTCACAGAGTACAGGTGTTGGCGATACAGGAATAATGGTTAATTCACAGAATAACAGCCAGCAGGGACAGAACAATCAGGAGCTTTCAGCACTTAAAAACCAGATAACAGCTAATAAGTACAATATATCTGATGCAGTATTAAAGAGCCGTGCATCATCAGGAACAAGCAGTTCCAATGTGCTGTTCAGCTATGATGATTACAAATATGTAATTAATACATAT
>ENA-OQDC01001639-OQDC01001639.1-human-gut-metagenome-genome-assembly--contig:-NODE-1639-length-10632-cov-2.896906_pt1 | contig 10632 bp, 10 predicted proteins | sample MGYA00242770_ERZ504601 | MGnify/ENA primary metagenome ERZ504601 (study PRJEB26092, sample SAMD00036305) | human gut metagenome | host: Homo sapiens | study: EMG produced TPA metagenomics assembly of...
GACCGAGGACCGCCGCGCAACCGGCATCATGGGTGTGCTGAGTGTGGCCCGACAACATCTCCATTGCATCGCTGGACGCTCTGCGCAAGGGGCCCCATCATGCTGGATGACAAGAAGATTTTGGATCTGGTGGCGACCAATAAGGAAAAGATGGCCATCAAGGTGCCCAGCCCCAAGACCCAGATCAGAGCCTGTCCGGCGGCAACCAGCAGAAGGTGCTGATCGCCCGCTGGCTGGCAATAACCCCGATGTCCTGATCCTGGACGAGCCCACCCGCGGCATCGACGTTGGTGCAAAGTACGAGATCTACTGCATCATTGCCGATCTGGCCAAGCAGGGCAAGAGCATCATTATGATCTCCTCTGAAATGAGCGAGATCATTGGCATGTCCAACCGCGTCATGGTCATGTGCGATGGCCGCATCACCGGCTTCATCGACGGCAAGGACGCGACCCAGGAGAACATCATGGAGCTGGCTACCCAGTTTGAGACCGCGCCGGAAACGGCAGCGGCCAATCAGTAAACAAGGAGGCTGTCTATTGTGGAAGCTACCAAGAAATTAACGGGTAAATCCGTAAAAAATGGCTGGGCAACAACGCCATTATCGTTCTGATGCTGCTCGTCTCTCTGTTCGTCGGCATCATCCATCCGAACTTTTTTGCACCTGCAAACCTGATCAACCTGTTCAAGAACGTGTCCATCCGCTACATCATCGCGCTGGGCATCTCCGGCTGTCTGATCACCACCGGCAACGACCTGTCCGCAGGCCGTCTGGCTGGTTTTGCCGCCTGCCTGGCCTGCATCTTTGCGCAGACCGAGGGTGCTGCCGGTAAGTTCTACCCCAACATGCCCACTCTGCCCACCCCTGTGGTGTTCATTCTGGTTATTGCCATCTGCGCCATCGTGGGTCTGTGCAACGGTCTGGTCGTTTCTTACCTGAAGGTCCAGCCCTTCATCGCTACCCTGGGTATGCAGCAGGTGGTCTACGGTATCTGCCTCGTCTACACCGGCGGTACCCCCGATCGGCTCCCTGAACAAGGACTTCACCTCTCTGGCCTCCAACACCATCCTGAAGGTCCCCGTGCTGATCTGGATCGCCCTGATCGTGGCTGTGTGCTTCTGGTTCCTGTACAACAAGACCCGTCACGGCAAGTACATGTACGCCATCGGCGGCAACGAGGCTGCTGCTGAGGTGGCCGGTGTCAACGTTTACGCCACCAAGATCCGCATCTACATCCTGGCTTCCTGCATGTTTGGTCTGGCAGGCTGCCTGCTGGCTGCAAAGTCCGGCGGCGCATCCGTCAACACTGCACAGGGCTATGAGCTGGATGCCATTGCGGCTTCTACCATCGGCGGCGTTTCCACCACCGGCGGTGTCGGCACCGTGCCCGGCATTCTGGTCGGCGTTCTGGTCTTTGAGCTGATGAAGGTCGCTCTGCAGTTTATGAACGTCAACTCCTCTTACACCTATATCGTCCAGGGCCTTGTCATCATCGTGGCTGTGGCCATCGATATCCGTAAGTACCTGGCAAAGAAGTAACTCCCCATTCGCATACAGAGAAGCCCCCCGCCGGGAGAACCGGCGGGGGGCTTCTGCTGTTATTTCCCCAGCTGCCGCTGCTGCAGGCGGTACTGGCGGGGTGTCAGCCCCTCCTGCCCTCCGCGTTTTCTCGCCCACTCTCCGAAAAAAGTTGGAGAACTTTTTCTTTTTCGTTGAATTGCACAAGAACTTGCCTCCTTGTTTGGCAGTTGTGTTGAATTTATGAACGTTCTTTGAATTTTGATATTTTCCTTCGATTTTTATAACACAGCTCCCGGGGAAGTGGTATACTACAAGCCAGAAACAGTGCTGTTAAGTTCGGAAAACAAAGATCGTTGAATGAGGTGTGTCTTATGAGCGTTTACGAAAAAATTTCCGGTTTTGCGGATGAGATCAGCCAGGACTTTGACCAGCAGCTCAAAAGCTGTGACGGATCTGGGGATGAAGTATATCTGCATCCGCAGCGCCGAGCACAAGGGCATTGCCGATTACACTCCTGAGGAAGTACGTACCGTTCTTCTGCCAAAAGTTACAGGCTGCAGGCGTGGGCGTTTCCAGCCTGGGTACGGCCATCGGCAAGGTGGAAGTGGACGATGAAAAGGGCTTTGCCAAGCAGCTGGAGCAGCTGGAAACACTCTGCGAAACGGCCAAGCTGCTGGACTGCTCCTTCATCCGGATGTTCAGCTTCCTCATCCCCAAGGATGCCGATGCAGACAGCTATACCGATGTGGTGCTGGATAAGCTGCGTCAGTTTATCCGGATCGCGGAGAAGCATGACGTTGTCCTGCTCCATGAAAATGAGAAGGGCATCTACGGAGACACCGGTGCCCGCTGCAAATTGCTGTTCGACCGGCTGGCCTGCCCCCACTTCAAGGCGGCGTTTGATTTTGCCAACTTTGTTCAGTGCGAGCAGGACACCGCGGAGTGCTGGGAATTGCTCCATGACCAGATCGCTTATATCCACATCAAGGATGCTCTGCCCGGCTGCCTGCTGAATGTGCCCGCAGGCACCGGCCTTGGCAAGATCCCTGAGCTGCTTCGCCGGGCTTTCTGCGAGGAGGGCTACCACGGCTTCCTGACACTGGAGCCCCATCTGGCGATGTTTGATTTCTTTGCACCAGGAGCAAAAGGCGGTGAGAGCCAGAAGCTCCAGTTTGAGAATAACCCGATCGTCGAGAAGATGAAGTCCGAGATGGCCGAGCCGGGCCGCCCCAAGAACGGCGCAGAAGCTTACGCCACCCAGTATCATGCACTGGTCGAGATCCTGAATCCCATTCTCAATTGATATCCACTCTCTGTTTACCCATAAACTGCCACAGCAGAAGCCCCCTGCCGGGAGAACCGGCGGGGGGCTTCTGCTGTTTGCGGCAAAAAAAGCTGGGCCAGATGCAGTCAGCATCTTTTTATCTGGAATATAGCAAATATTTTTGCAGCTTATCAGTGATTGACAGGCCGCTTTTTTTCTTTGTCAAAAGGCAGTTTCGTGGAAATGACCGAAAGAGGATACCTGATTTGTGAATATTGACAAAAGTTTTCAAAGTACTTGATTTTAATTTAGGGGGGGGGGCTATATGAAATGACAAGAAATTCCTTTGAGAACAAAGCACTCAGCAACCTGGCTGAGACCTGCAATGCGGAAAATGGAACCTACAGGGGAGGTGACAGTGCGGTAGGAATCTGGAGGGTTCCTTGCGGGGAATCCGTTGCAAAAATGCAAATAGCGATGAAAGGAATGAAGAAAGTTGAAACAGAAAAGTCAGAACCGGTTTTTGGCGGCCCTGCTGGCAGTGGCAATGATGCTTCAGATGCTTCCCATGCTGGCTTTTGCGGATGGCGCACCCGGCACCGGAGAAACGTATAAAGCATGGATCGGCGAACAGGGCTATCCGTCTCTGGAAGCTGCTGTAACGGCAGCCGGGGACGGGGCTACCATCACCCTTGGCGAGGGCAGTTATACACTGTACAAAAAAATCAGAGACAATCAAAAGCCCAAGGGAAAAGACCTGACCTTTGTGGGGCAGGGGTCTGATAAAACGACCTGGTATATCGGTGCTGAGGTGCCGGACCCGAATCTTTTGGGCACAGAGTATAACGGCGATTACAGCTTTGATGGTGCCGGAACAGTCACCTTCAAAAATATGACGCTTCGCTCCGGTGATAAAGATTATCTGGGCTTCATCCGTATTGACAATACAGTGGTGGAAGACTGCGTCATCAACGGCAAGACCTTCTACTGGGGTTATAAAAGTGCAGTGTTCACTGATACGACCTTCAATGCTCCAGATGGACGATATGCACTCTGGACGTATAGCTCCCCGACTATGACATTTGATAACTGCACCTTTAATGCAAGTGGAAAGGTGATCAATGTTTACACGGATTTCAGTGCAGGAAAACATGACATCACGGTTAACTTTAACAACTGCACCGTGAATTCCTCCACTTTCTTCCTCTATAAACAAGCGCTGAACATCAATGACAGCAACATGGGCAGCTATAAGTACATCATCAACATCAATGATCCCCAGACCGTCACGGCTGTCCGGGATACAACGACCTGCTCACAGGTGTTCGGTTTTGGCGGTAAAAAGGACAACAATAGTGGTCGGACAGAGGTGTACTGGAACAATAGTGCGGAGCCGGTCTGGAAAGATGGCAAGATGCAGACACACTCCTATACCGATGGTGAGCATGACAATGCTTTTACCACCAGCTATTCGGAGTGGGAAACAATCGATGCACGAAATGAGTGGCGGGATGTAACGAAGACCTGCGATTACTGCGGCTGGTCGGAAACACAGAAGGAAATTGCCAGTGTATACCGCCTCCAGTACAACCTGAATGAAGGCGTTGGCGACGAAAATGCCAATTACAACGATGCTTTTTCCCATGAAAATGAGAGCGTGACGCTTGCAGCGGCTCCCACACGAGAAGGGTACCAGTTTGCTGGATGGCTGAGCCTTAACGGTAAGCTCTATAAAGCCGGGAGTGAGCTTGTCCTGACGGGTGATGAAGTGTTTACGGCACAGTGGAAGAAGGATGAGCCTGTCGTCAATCATACCCTGACCGTGACCGGCGGCACCTTTGCTGTGAAAAATGGCGACATTGATGTGACCGACACACTGGAAACCAGCACCGATGAGGCCAGCGGCAAGCAGACCTGCCTTGTGCCGGATGGTGCAGAAGTCACCGTGACGCTGGACCAGACGAAGGTTCCCGAGGGTATGGTGTTTGATCTCTGGTCTACCGGCAATTTTGACCTGCCGCTGGATCAGGATTACAAGGCTGAGGCCATTACCTTTACCATGAATGGTGATGTGGATGTGGCTGCACAGTACCGCAGCGCTGACATTGAGGATGGTTCTGATGTTGTTGGCCCCATCATTGTCGGTACGGCTGTTGTGGCTGGCGGCGCACTGGTCGGCTACACGCTGGGCACCGATCTTGTGGGCAAGATGTGGGGTCTGCCTTACTTCCCCAGCAACCGCAGTGCTCTTGCAATGATGCTGTGGGAGGATGCAGGCAAGCCTATGCCGGAATCTGAGATCCTCTACCCCGATGTTGGCCAGGAAGAACAGGATATGGATCTGCAGCATGCTGCCCGCTGGGCCATGGAGCACGACCTCCTGCCTGACCTGAACGATCAGGATACAGAGCTGCCCCCTGAACAGGTGAAGTTCTATCCGGACAACATGGTTACCAAGATCAGCGTGTTGCGTGCTTGGAAGAAGGCACAGGACCTCAAGCAGAATGCGCAGTAAAATTTGACATCCCCTAATATATCCCAAACACAGCAGGAGCGCCCCACCGGGTCATACCGGCAGAGCGCTCCTGCTGTGTTTCTGTTAAGCTTCAGGAAAGGGGAACACAACCCACTCAGCGGCCCACGATGAGGTCGCGGCGGCAGCGCAGGCCGACCGTCAGGAAAGCGCTGCCGCCCAGCTGCCGCAGCACCACCCGCTGGGTGTCGGTCTGGCCCTCGCACAGCAGGGAAAGGTTCAGGGTGGTGGAGCCCTTCTCGGTGGTGAGCACCAGCGTGGATACGCCCTGATCCATCAGAGTCTTCATGTCCTGAATGGTGGTGCGGAAGGTGGCGGCACAGTCCGGCACATCCAGCGTCAGGACCCGGCCCTCCTGCCGGGCGGTGTAAAGGACCTGACGGCCCAGCAGGCCCTTGACGGTGTACCGGGCTTCGGTGGTCTTTGCCTCGTCAGCGGAGATCAGCATGATGTCGCCCTGGATGGGGTCACCCTCCGGTGCGCCGTAGCCGCCGTAGGCGGGATCGGTCTCGCCCACGGCAACGTCGCCGCTGTGCAGCGCGATCTCGCCCTGAAGCATCACGCTTTCGTCCTGCGGGGGCAGATAGCCTGCAACAACGGTGTCATCGGTGGCAGCTGCTGCGGCAGGCTCTTCGGCAAATGCGCCGACGCTCATGGGGATGGCAAGGGACAGCACCAGGGCTGCGGCAATGGCCTGACGGCCCAGCATGGTATTCAGAATCTTCATAAGAAATATACCTCCTGTACTATGGACGAAAAACCGCCCGTTCTGTAATGAATACGGAACGGGCGGCTTGTTTATTGCAGGGGGAAGGAAATTTTTATGGAACGTTAAACCCCTCAGTCACGCTCCGCGTGACAGGTCCGGGTTGCGGCACCCAGCATCCACTTCGTGTTGTAAACAACACTTGTGTCTTGCTGGCCGCGGCCCCAACAGCAACGCCCTTTATCCGCCACTGGCGGCGGTTGTTACTGTTGCCCCTAATAGTGGGGCCCTTGGCATAAAGGGGAACTCGCAGGGCTCTACATAGCGCCAGAGCCGCCCCTACTAGGGGCGGTGGCAATGCGAAGCATTGACGGTGGGGTTTAACCTTCCCGGTTCAGGATCTCCATGAATTCGTCGCCGGTGATGGTCTCCTTCTGGTACAGATACTGTGCCAGCTCATCCAGCTTGGCGCGGTTGTCGGTCAGGATCTGCACAGCCTTGGCGTGCTGGGCCTTGACCAGCTCCACCACCTTCTGGTCGATCTCACACTGGGTCTGGGCAGAGCAGGCAAGGGAAGTGTCGCCGCCCAGATACTGGTTGTTGACGGTCTCCAGTGCCACCATGTCAAACTCATCGCTCATGCCGTAGCGGGTCAGCATGGCGCGGGCCAGCTTGGTGGCCTGCTCGATATCATTGGAAGCGCCGGTGGTGATGGAGTGGAACACCACTTCTTCGGCGGCACGCCCGCCGGTGAGGGTGGCGATTTTGTTTTCCAGCTCCTCCTTGTTCATCAGGTAGTGGTTGCCCTCGTCCACCTGCATGGTGTAGCCCAGAGCACCCGAGGTGCGGGGGATGATGGTGATCTTCTGCACGGGGGCGGAGTGGGTCTGCTTGGCGGCGACCAGAGCGTGGCCGATCTCATGGTAGGCTACGATGCACTTTTCGTGATCGGTCAGGATGGAGTTCTTCTTCTGGTAGCCTGCAATGACCACCTCGATGCTCTCCTCCAGGTCGGACTGGGTCACGCTCTTGCGGCCCGCGCGGACGGCCCGCAGCGCGGCCTCGTTGACAATGTTGGCCAGCTCGGCACCGGACGCGCCCGAGGCCATCCGGGCCACGGTGGTAAAGTCGATGCCCGGGGCCAGCGCGACCTTCTTAGCGTGGACCTTCAGGATCTCCTCGCGGCCCTTGAGGTCGGGCAGCTCCACGGGCACCCGGCGGTCAAAGCGGCCGGGGCGGGTCAGGGCAGGGTCAAGGGATTCGGGACGGTTGGTGGCGGCCAGAATGATGACACCGGTGTTGCCCTCAAAGCCGTCCATTTCGGTCAGCAGCTGGTTCAGGGTCTGCTCGCGCTCATCGTTGCCGCCGTATTGGCCGCCGCTGCGCTTTTGGCCAATGGCATCGATCTCATCAATAAACACGATGCAGGGCGCTTTCTCCTTGGCCTGCTTGAAGAGGTCGCGTACCTTGGAGGCACCCATGCCCACGAACATCTCCACGAACTCCGAGCCGGAGATCGAGAAGAAGGGCACATTGGACTCACCGGCCACGGCTTTTGCCAGCATGGTCTTGCCGGTGCCCGGAGGGCCCACCAGCAGGATGCCCTTGGGCATCTTGGCACCAATGCTCTCGTACTTGCTGGGGTCGTGCAGATAGTTGACAACTTCCTGTAAGTTTTCCTTGGCCTCGTCTTCACCGGCCACATCCGCAAAGCGGATGCCTGCCGTGGACTGCACATAGACCTTGGCGTTGGATTTGCCCATGCCGCCAAACATCATTGGAAACCCGGGGCCGCCGCCGGCCTTTTTCCATCAGCATTTTTTGTTCATCTGGTTGCCGATGGCCGAGAACAGGATGATGGGCAGGACGAACCAGATCAAAAAGCTCAGCACCGGCGAGGACTGTTCCACGATCTCGCTGGAGAAGGTGGCTCCCGCATCGTACAGCCGCTCGGTCAGGCCGGTGTCGTTCATCAGGCCGGTCTTGTAGACCTGCGTCTCGTCCTTATCGGTAAAGATGATCTGGTTGGATTCAATGTCTACCCGGCCGATGTTCTTTTCCTCGGTCATGGTCATAAAGGTGCCGTAGTCCACCTCTTTGATCTGGCGCTCCTCCATCCACGGCAGCAGCACAAGGTTGAGGAGCAGCAGCATCAGCAGCACGATGGCGTAGTAGATCGCCAACGGCTTGCGCGGTGTCTTGACTTCTTTCATAGGATTTCCTCCTTAGTAGGCTTTGTCTCTACCCCAAAGCATAGCACGACTGATTTTAAGAAACCAGCCTTTTGAGGGCTTGTTTCCAAAAACTTCCCAGATTCTTAACAAACCCCTGAAGCCTGGCGGGAGGGAAGCGGGGAATGCCCTAAGCAAGTGTCCGCTGGGGTGGGACCCTGTTGCCGCAGGCAATAGGGCGGGCGATGGAATGGCCCGTTTCACTTGCGTGGGCATCCCCCGCTTCCCCAGCGCTTTGCGATTGCGATCACAGAAAGCGCAAAATTTGGAAAATTGTGCCGCTCCTGATGTGAATTTGTTTCATTTTGATATGAACCAAACTTCTTGACAGCAAATCCGGCGTTTGGTACAATAAGCTCACTTTGAAACACAAAGACCAAATGCGTTGACGGGGAAAAAACGATTTTCTTCTGCTTCAGAGAGCTGCCGGGTGGTGCAAGGCAGTGCGGAGGGTTTCGGCTACTGGCCCCTGAGCGGCAGAGCTGAACGGAGAGTAGGCTCTGACGGATGCCCACCGTTACCGGGGCAGCGATTCGCCGCCAAAAGCTGATCGTGTGAGTGGCTGGTTTTCCAGCAAAGAGAGTGGTACCACGGGTGCTCTGTTAGAAAAAATGACAGGCCCTCGTCTCTCAAGGCTTATCGCCTTGGAGACGAGGGCCTTTTACTTTAATTTTAAATAAGTGTAGGATCTGGAGGAAACGAGAATGATGGACGCAACCAAGTACGCACCGGGATATTACCCTGTCCCTGCCGGTTATGACAGCTGGGTAAAGAAGGATCACATTGAAAAGGGCCCCGGCCTGGTGCAGTGTGGATCTGCGTGACGGCAATCAGGCCCTGATCGTGCCCATGAGCCTGGAGGAAAAGCTGGAGTTCTTCCAGATGCTGGTGAAGATCGGCTTCAAGGAGATCGAGGTGGGTTTCCCCGCCGCCAGCGATACCGAGTACGAGTTCCTGCGCACCCTGATCGAGAAAAATATGATCCCGGAGGACGTGACCGTGCAGGTGCTGACCCAGTGCCGCGACCACATCATCCGCAAGACCTTTGAGGCTGTCAAGGGCGCTCCCCGCGCAGTCATCCACTTCTATAATTCCACCTCTGTGGCCCAGCGCGAGCAGGTGTTCCACAAGAGCAGGGAAGAAATCAAGAAGATCGCCACCGACGGCGCAAAGCTGGTCAAACAGCTGAGCCAGGAGTACGAGGGCAACTTCCTGTTTGAGTACAGCCCCGAGAGCTTTACCGGCACCGAGGTGGACTATGCTGTGGAGGTCTGCAACGCAGTGCTGGACATCATGCAGCCCACCCCTGACCGCCCCATGATCATCAACCTGCCTGTCACGGTGGAAATGAGTATGCCCCATGTCTACGCCAACCAGATCGAGTACTGCGACAAGCACCTCAAGTACCGCGACAGTGTGATCATTTCCACCCATCCCCACAACGACCGCGGCACCGGTGTTGCCTGCGCCGAAATGGCCGTTCTGGCCGGTGCTCAGCGCGTGGAGTGCTGCCTGTTCGGCAACGGTGAGCGTACCGGCAATGTGGATGCCGTGACTTTGGCCATGAATCTGTACAGCCACGGCGTAGACCCCAGGCTGGACTTTTCCGATATGCCCGGGATCTGCGCTGCCTACGAGCGCGTGACCCGGATGCACATCTACGAGCGCACCCCCTACGCCGGTCAGCTGGTGTTTGCAGCCTTCTCGGGCAGCCATCAGGATGCCATTGCAAAGGGCATGGCCTACCGCAAGGAGCGGGGCGAGCACCGCTGGACCTGCCCCTACATCCCCATCGACCCCCACGATATCGGCCGCACCTATGATGCCGATGTCATCCGCATCAACAGCCAGAGCGGCAAGGGCGGCATCGGCTTTGTGCTGGAGCAGAACTACGGTTATAATCTGCCCCCCAAGATGCGCGAGGTGCTGGGCTACAAGGTCAAGAGCGTGTCCGACCACAGCCACAAGGAGCTGAGTGCAGGCGAGGTGCTCCGCATCTTCGAGGAAAGCTTCCTCAACCGCGAAAAGCCCCTCCGTGTGGTGGAGGCCCACTTTGCACAGGTCAACGGCATTACCGCCACGGTCACCCTGGACCTGAACGGTCAGCGCAAGGTGGTCACTTCGGTGGGCAATGGTCGTCTGGATGCTGTGGCCAACGCCATCCAGAGCGCCACCGGGATGGACTTCCATCTGGAAAGCTACTCGGAGCAACAGCCTGGACGAGGGCAGTACCTCCCGCGCGGCTTCCTATGTGGGCCTTGCCTGGGGGGATGCAGCGTGACCTGGGGTGCCGGTACCGACACCGATATCATCGTTGCCGGCATCAGGCGCTGGTTTCGGCAATTAACAGTAAATGATGAACGGATACTCTGTTCA
>ENA-OQDC01001641-OQDC01001641.1-human-gut-metagenome-genome-assembly--contig:-NODE-1641-length-10625-cov-2.586969_pt1 | contig 10625 bp, 11 predicted proteins | sample MGYA00242770_ERZ504601 | MGnify/ENA primary metagenome ERZ504601 (study PRJEB26092, sample SAMD00036305) | human gut metagenome | host: Homo sapiens | study: EMG produced TPA metagenomics assembly of...
AAAGGAATATTCTACTGACTGGAAGGAAGGCATGGAACCTTACTATCCGGTAAATAATGAGAAAAACCAAATGCTTTATCAGAAATATCGCGAGAAGGCACAACAGCAGGAAAAAGTATTTTTCGGCGGCCGCCTTGGTGAATATAAGTATTATGATATGGATAAAGTTATTGCATCTGCTATGAATGGCTGGGAAGCTTTACATAGATAAGAAGTTTTTTTAACATCAACGAAGGGCAGGACAGAATTAATGGGAAAGTATTTTGGAACAGATGGTTTTCGCGGTGAGGCAAATGTAGATTTAACAGTTGAGCATGCATTTGAGGTAGGTCGTTTTATTGGCTGGTATTTTGGAAGGGAGCATAAGTGCAAGGTAGTAATCGGAAAGGATACGAGACGAAGCAGCTACATGTTTGAATATGCACTTGTTGCAGGCTTAACTGCTTCTGGTGCAGATGCTTATCTTCTTCATGTTACCACAACACCAAGCGTATCATATGTTGTTCGTACAGAGGATTTCGATTGTGGAATTATGATTTCTGCAAGTCATAATCCATTCTACGATAATGGAATCAAGCTGATCAATGATAAGGGTGAAAAGATGCAGGAATATGTCATTGATGAGATTGAAAAGTATCTTGATGAAGATAAGAAGAATGTGCCATATGCGACAAAGGAAAATATTGGATGTACCGTGGACTATGCAGCAGGAAGAAACCGTTATCTTGGATATTTAATGTCTCTGGCACTGTGTTCCTTTAGAAATATGCGCGTCGGTTTAGACTGTGCAAATGGAAGTGCTTGGATGATTGCAAAGAATGTTTTTGATGCACTTGGTGCAAAAACATATGTGATCAATAACGAGCCAGATGGAACTAATATTAATACAAATTGTGGTTCTACTCATATTCAGGGATTGCAGGCTTTGGTAAAGGAAAAGCACCTTGACGTTGGATTTGCATTTGATGGTGACGCAGACCGCTGCCTTTGTGTAGATGAGAATGGAGATGTAGTAGACGGCGATGCGATTCTTTATATTTGCGGTAAGTATCTGAAAAATAAAGGAGAGCTTGCTGACAATACAGTTGTTACAACTGTCATGTCAAATTTTGGTTTGTATAAGGCATTTGATGCAGCAGGTATTTCTTATGAAAAGACAGCTGTTGGCGATAAGTATGTATATGAGTGCATGAGCGAAAATGGATATCGTCTTGGCGGTGAGCAGTCTGGTCATATTATTTTCAGCAAGTATGCAGCAACAGGAGATGGACTGATTACTGCAATTAAGATGATGGAAGTAATGGTACTAGGCAAGCAGACACTTTCTCAGTTAAGACGTGGTTTTGTGTCATATCCGCAGAAGCTGACGAATGTTCGAGTAATGGATAAGGTGGCAGCAAGAGAAGATGCAGATGTTCAGGCAGCAGTTGCACGAATCACAGAGGAACTGGGAGATCGCGGACGCATTCTTGTAAGGGAGAGCGGAACAGAACCATTAATTCGTGTTATGGTTGAGGCAAGTGATCCAGATGATTGTGAAAAGTATGTAGATCAGGTAGTTGAGGTACTTCGCAAAAATGCACATATAAGAAAATAATAGACGCAGTTAAACAATCATACCGGCAAAAATAAAAGCAAAAAAAGAAAAATAGACAACGAATAAAAATACGAAAAGGGAGAAAAAGGGTATGAAGATGCCGATTATAGAGGCTTACCTGGACGATCTTATTAAAAACAGCACACTCGATGTACCGGCATGGAACATTGAGGCAGCAAGAAAGGGTGGAAAGTCCGGTTGGAACTACATTGACGGATGTATGATCCTTGCTATGATAGAGACATGGAAGATTACAGGAGAGAAAAGGTACCTTGATTTTGCGGAAGCTTATATTGACCATCGTGTGCAGGAAGATGGTACGATAAAGGGATATAATCCGGAGGATTATAATATTGATAATGTTAATGCAGGAAAGACCTTGTTTTTGCTGTATGACATTACTGGTAAGGAAAAGTACCGCAAGGCAATTGATGTAATTTATGGACAGCTTAAAGGTCAGCCAAGAACAAGTGAAGGTAATTTTTGGCATAAGAAGATTTATCCGAATCAGGTTTGGCTTGACGGACTTTATATGGGACAGCCATTTTATATGGAATATGAGACACGCTTTAATGACAAGAAGAATTATCCAGATATCTTTAACCAGTTCTTCAATGTCGTAAAGAATATGAGAGACGAAAAAATCAGGTCTTTATTATCACGCTTATGATTCATCAAAAAGAAATGTTCTGGTGTGATAAGACGACAGGTCTTTCAAAGAATTTTTGGCTGCGTGCGCTTGGATGGTATTCAATGGCGCTGCTTGATACATTGACGAAAGCAGATAACAGCTATCAGCCAGAATACGATCAATTAAAGCAGATATTTATTGATTTGATGGAGTCTATGGTAAAATTTCAGGATGAAAGTGGCATGTGGTATCAGGTTGTCAATATGGGTGGCCGTGAGAAAAACTATCTTGAGACAAGCGGAAGTGCAATTATGGCATATTCAATGCTTAAGGGCGTGAGACTTGGCTTTTTGCCAGAGAGTTTTTCGTGCATATGGCAAAAAAGCATTTCATGGTATTTGTGATCGCTATCTGAAGGAAAAAGACGGGCGTTTAAGTCTTGGCGGAATATGCTTAGTGGCAGGACTTGGTGGTCCGCAGATGAGAGATGGAACTTACGAATACTATATGTCTGAACCAGTAGTTGAGGATGATGCAAAGGGTGTTGGTCCAATTTTTGTTGGCGTACACAGAAATTCGCAGATTAGGCGAGTGAAATTAAAAGAAGTGGATACCTGCGGTAACAGCCGCAGGTATTTTAAGATTGGAACAAAAATAAGAAAGGCAGGGAAAAGATGAAGGGAACATCTTGTGAAGAATGCGCATATTTTGAATATGATGAGGAAGAGGAATCATACGGCTGCCAATTCTTAATTTTGATGAGGATGATAATTGCAAGGGCGAGCCTTTATGGTGATCGCTATATTTGTCCGCATTTTTCAGTACAAAGATGAGATATAGAATTGTTAGAAAGCAAATTTAAGTAAAAAAAATATTGACAAACCAAGTGATGTTTTTTAATATAAAAATGAAAAACAAAGGAGAAAGGCGGTAAATTAGAAAATAAGGCTAATTGCTGGGTGGTGTGTGTGATTTTATGGAAAACAAAAAAGCAGTAGCAGTTGAAAATGCTGCTGAGGATACTATTGATTTATTAGAAATTTTTCGAGCATTGTATAGAAGATGGGTTTGGATAGTTTTTGTAGCTCTCGTATTCGGTATTGCACTTGGAATGTATGGAAAATTTGTTGTAAAAGATGTATTTCAGGCAGAGGCATCAATGTGTATTATTGACAGCAATAAAGAAGTATCTATAAGTGATCTGCAGATTGGATCAGCATTGACAAATGATTATGAAGGAATTATTAAAAGTCGTGTTGTTCTAACAAAAGTAATATCTAATTTAAATTTGAATATTGCATATAAAAGTCTGTATAATGCAGTTTCTGTAGATAATCCAGAAGCAACAAGAATTATTAGAATACGTGTAGTTTCAGGCAATAAAGAAGAAGCAGTTGATATTGCAAACGAAATTCTTTCAGTAAGCATTGAAGAAATTCCGCATGTTTTAGGAAGTAATACACCGACTGTTTTGGATAAGGCAGACGAATTTTTTTGCGGAAAATACAAGACGTTCAGTTGTGTCATATATATTGATTGGTTTAATGGCAGGAATTGTTGTTTCTTGTGGTGTAATAGCAATATCTGTTATTACGAATACATCTATTAAAAAATGAAGAAGATATTCAAAACGCTAAAACAATTGTTGAATCTATGACAGGTGATAAACATTTATCAATTATCATTACACATAGTCATGGTGATCATACTGGTTTTGGTAGATCAAAAGAAGTTTTTAGTAATGTAACAGTAGACAATGTATATGTAAGTGATGCTGATTATGATGTTGCATTTGAAGCTATTTCTCAATTTGATGGCAAAATAACAAAAGTACATAGTGGTGAAACAGTTGATATTTATGGTGCACCTTATGAATTTAATGTTGTTAATGCACATACTGAAGGTTCATTAATGATTACTGATGAAACACATGAAGCATTATTTACAGGTGATACTTTCGGTAGTGGATTTATTTGGGCACTTTTTGAAACAAATGGTGGTAATCCACTTGCTGCATTAGATAAAGGATGTTCACTTGCTAGAAAGATTTTTAAATAATAATCCATCTCTATCTATTTTAGCAGGTCATCGTTGGCAACAATTCTGGGAAGATAATGCACAAAGACCAAATGAAATGTCAATTCAATATTTCAATGATATGGCTCAAGTTATTAGTGGTTTATTAGATGGTACAACTATTTCAAATAGTTATACAGCAGCATCTTGGGCACCAGATGCAGTTGAACTTTCAAGTAATGGTGCAAAAGCAAAATCGATACATTACCTAAATATATTGAAGCTTATAAAAAAGCAGTTAATCAAATGCAAGAAGCTTATGTTTATAGTGGTAGTGATCAATTAAGTATTGAATCAGTAAATGCAGCTGCTGCACCTACATTTGTTGTTTATCCTGATGGTAATATGTCTGATGAAGAAGCAGAAAAATATATTGAAGCATCAGGTATTAAAGAAATTGTTAATCGTTCAGCAAGTAAAGTTTATGTAGCAAGACCAGCTAATGGTGTTGAATTTACAAGTGATGATGTTCAAGGATTTGAAGCAATCGTAGGTAAAATAGGTGTATCTAGTAACTTTAAATTAATTGAATTGGTAATGGGCTACATTCATTAATCAAAATTTAGCTTCTTATATGAACTTTGTTTCTGGTCTTGCATTAGTTAATCCAGAAAAAGGTATGGATGTTAATGTTTCAGTACCAACTTATTTAGTAACTGATAATGATGAAATTGTAAATACTTATGTAAAAGCAAATAGTGCAACTAAAACTGAAGATGGTTATTATGTAAATCCAGAAAGCCATTATGAAGTTGTTGCAGTTAATAAGGATACTGGTTTAGATGCAGTTTCTGCAACAAAAGATGCTTGGGAAAAAGTACTTAAGAAATTTGGTAGAATTGGAAATTATAGTGATGTTTATAAGGAAACAGCTACTTGGTATTCACGTCCTTTAATTTCAGGTAATAAAGAAGCTGATCAAGCAAGAAAATATCAATATTTTGATTCTGTAGATGCTATTGATAATATTGATCGTTATGTTAATACACAAGATTTAGATAATGATGGTATTGATTCATTATGGTATGAATATATTCCTGAACAATCAAAAGATGCTAAAGAAGGTAGTGTTCCTGCAGTTGTTTTATTCCATGGAAATACAAATGATCCAAGAACACAATATGATACATCTGGTTGGGCACAAATTGCTAGTGAAGAAGGCGTTATTCTTATTTGTCCTGAATGGCAAGGACACACTTATCAAGGATATACATATGATCCAATGACAGATGATTTAAATGCTACTGCAGATTCAGATGTTATTACAATGTTAAAACTTACTGAAGAAAAATATCCACAAATTGATCAATCAAGAGTTTATATTTCAGGATTATCAGCAGGAAGTATGAATACAACAAATGCTGGTTTATCTGATTCAAAATATTTTGCAGCAGCAGCAGGTCACTCAGGTCCATTTGGAGCAAGTGAATTAAATAAAAAAGCAGTTGCTGAAAATAAAGATAAATATGATATGCCTATTATCTACTTTACAGGTGATGGTGATGAATATTGTAAAGGTGCATTTGATACAACTGAATCAAATGGAGGATTACAAGTTGCACAACTTTATCAAGAATTAAATGATATGGAAGTAACACAACTTGAAGATGTTTTAGAAGCAGATGCTTATTTATATGGAGTTCCTTGGCAAAAACGTTATACAATTGAACCTACAGCTGAAAATATTGCTAAAATTGATGTAGGAGCAATGGAAAATGCTAAAGGTGTAGAAATTAGCATGGCTCGTATTTATGGATGGGGACATTGGAACTATACTCCTGATGCTAAATTGATGTGGGAATTCATGAGTAAATATGCTCGTGATGTTAATACTGGTGAAACAATTCGTTTAGATAAACAAACACCAGAAACACCAACTAACCCAGATCAAAAACCATCAGATTCTAATGAACCAACAAAAACACCAGCTAAAAACGATACAGTGACTTCTACAACTACAAACGTTAAAACAGGTGATTCAACACAAGTAATGCCATTGGCTGTCTTTGCATGCTTGTCTGCATTGGCTTTTATCCTTGTAGTAAAAAAGAGTAAAAAAAATAATTAAATGATTTAAAAATGTTAAGGGGAATAAAAGTGGGATGAATGTTCATCCCACTTTTTATGCAAAAAATATTATAGATTATTTTTTAGATGATTTTTTCTTATAAACAACAATACCAATAATGACAACAACACTGACAACAAGAAGTGAAACATAAGGAGTGATATTTGTATTATCTCCTGTTTTTACAGCTGTTGAAGATGTTTGTTTTACAGTTGTTTTGTTATTTGTATCATTTTTAACAGTTTCAGTTTTATCTGTTTTATCAGGATTTATTGGAGTTGGTGTCTCTAAAATATGAACAGGTACATAAACTGTTTTAAATGAACTCAATTCTTCTCCTTTAGAAAAACTAAAAACCATTTCAATTTGTTCGATTTGAGACCAATTAAATGTTTGATTATCAGGACCAAATAAGTGATTTTTTATAATTTTTTAATTCGTTATTACTAATAGTGATAGTCCCGTTTCCACTATCATCAACTGCCTTGTCAGGTTTAACATAAATAGATCCTATAGAAGATCCGTTACTATAAATATACATTTCTAATAGTTCAACTTTTGTATCTTTTGCTTGAACATTAAAAACAATATCATTTTCTCCATCCCATGTAGATGATACCAATGTTAATGATGGTGTTTCTGTTAAAGTCTCATTACTTTCTTCAATTTGATTTTCATTTTGTACTTCTTCTAATGCATGAATATTTGTTGTAAAAAACATTGAGGCTGTCAATGAAAATGACAACAAGGATGCTAAAAATAATTTTTTCTTTTTCATAAATATCTCCTTTCTTTTTAAAATGTTTCAATCTAAAGGAATCTTATTTAAGATCAATTAGATTGAAAACCATCTTTAATTTAATTATCTTCCTTTGCTTAAGGGGTGTCAATGAGATTGTTACTATGATTTTGTTTTAAGTTGGGGTTGTTTTCATCATAAATTTTGATATAATAATGGGGTATATAAATCGTTGATATGGATTAGTAAATAAAGGATGCTGTTTTAGAGAGGGAGAGAAGCTGGAAACTCCTACAGATAGTTTATTGAATTCACCATGGAGAGCACCTAATCAGTGACGTGAGACTGCGTTAATGTTTAATTAAGAGCATGTTTTAAAACATGAATTAGGATGGTACCGCGATCAACTCGTTCCTATGGAATGAGTTTTTTTTGATGTTTGAGGAGGAAATAAAGTTGGAAAATGAATTATTAAAGATTAAAGATGAAGCTTTAGAAAAAAATTTGAAGCTTGTTCATCTTTAAAAGAATTAAATGATATTCGTGTTCTTTATTTAGGGAAAAAAAGGTCCTATTCAAGAAGCTATGAAATCGATGAAAAATATGGACCCTGATCAAAGAAAAACATTTGGTCAAACAAGTAATAAAGTTAAACAAGAATTATCTAAAGCAGTTGAAGATAAAAAGAAGTTTTAGAACATCAAGCTATTTATTGATAAAATCAATAGTGAAACAATTGATTTATCATTACCTAGTTATAAATTAGATCAAGGAACAATGCATCCTTTATCAATCATTGTTTCTCAACTTGAAGAATTATTTTTAGGAATGGGATATCAAATTGCTGAAGGTCCTGAAGTAGAAAGTGATTATTTCAACTTTGAATTAATGAACTTACCAAAAGGACATCCTGCAAGAGATATGCAAGATACTTTCTATATTGATGAAAATACTTTAATGAGAACTCATACTTCTCCAGTGCAAGCTCATACTTTGCTTGCTGCTAGAGGAAAAGGTCCTATTAAAGTTATTTGTCCTGGTAAAACATATCGTAGAGATGATGATGATGCCACACATTCACATCAATTTATGCAATGTGAAGGTTTAGTTGTAGATAAAAACATTACACTTGCTGATTTAAAAGGAACATTAGAAGTATTTGCAAGAAGATTCTTTGGAGAAAAACGTGAAATTAGATTACGTCCATCTTACTTCCCATTTACTGAACCATCGGTAGAAGTAGATATCTCTTGTCATCATTGTGGTGGTAAAGGATGTGCTATGTGTAAGGGAACTGGATGGATTGAAATCTTAGGTGCTGGTATGGTTAACCCTAAAGTTTTAGATATGTGTGGTTTTGATAGTAAAGAATATCAAGGTTTTGCATTTGGAATTGGAATCGAACGTGTTGCTATGTTGAAATACGGTATTGATAATATTCGTGATTTCTATAATGATGATTTAAGATTCTTAAACCAATTCCAAAGAGAGGAGTAAGAAAATGGAAGTCAGTTTAAATTTATTAAATAAATACGTTAAAATAGATGATCAAGATCCAAAAGAACTTGCTGATAAAATTACTTCAATTGGTTTAGAAGTAGAAGGAATGCATTCCTTAGCCAATGGAAACAATATGACAATTGGTTATGTCAAAGAATGTATCGATCATCCTGATAGTGATCATTTACATGTCTGTCAAGTTGAAGTAAGACCTGGAGAAGTGACTCAAATTGTTTGTGGAGCACCAAATGTTGCTGCTGGACAAAAGGTTATTGTTGCTAATCCTGGATGTGATTTAGGAGAAGGATTTGTCATTAAACAAAGTACAATTCGTGGCCAAGAATCAAATGGAATGATTTGTTCAATGGCTGAACTTGGTTTAGATCAACGTTTATTATCTCCTGAAGATAAAGATGGCATTCATGTTTTAGATGAAAATGCACCTGTAGGAAAAGATCCTTTAGAATATTTAGGTTTAAAAGATACGATTTTAGATATTGGTTTAACACCAAATAGAGCGGATTGTATGGCTTTAACTTCACTTGCTTATGAAGTGGCTGCTGTTTTAAAAAGAGATGTTAACTTACCAACCATTAAAGAAAAAGGTATTGCTGGAAGTAATATTGAAGTTAAAGTAGAAACTGAATTATGTCCATTCTTTGGGGCTAAACTTGTCAAAGGTGTCACAACAAAAGAATCACCAGCATGGCTTAAAACGGCATTACTTGCTTCTGGTATTAAACCAATTAATAACATTGTTGATATTTCTAACTATGTTATGTTAGAAACAGGTCAACCAATCCATATGTATGACTATGACAAATTAACTAAAAAAGAATTTGTTGTAAAAACTGGATTTGATGAAAAAGCAATCTTATTAGATGGTGAAGAATATAAACTTGAACCTAATGATATCATCGTTTCAACAGACAATGGTGTGGGTTGTGTCGCTGGTGTCATGGGTGCCAATAGTACTAAGATTGATGAAAACACACAAAATATTGTCATTGAAGTAGCTACTTTTGATGGACCAAGTTTAAGAGAAACAGCAAGACGTTTAAATTTATTAACAGATGCTTCTCAACATTATATTAAAGGAGCTTTAAATACTGCTAATTCTTTAAATATTTTAGAAAGATGTGCTAACTTATTAGAAGAACTTGCTGATGCTAAGGAAGTTTATGAAACAGTATCTACAACTTTATATATTGAAGATAAATATGTTTCAGTTTCTACACAACAAGTCAATGGTTTATTAGGTACAAGTATTAAAACAGAAGAAATCGCTGAAATCTTTGATTCATTAAAATTTAAATATGAATTAAAAGAAGATACATTTAATGTAAAAGTACCAACTTATCGTAATGATATTACAATGTCAGCAGATTTAATTGAAGAAGTTGTTCGTATGTATGGATTTGATAATATTCCATCTACATTACCAGAAATGTCTATGACAATTGGAAAAAGAACAGAAATTCAAGAAAAGAAACATATGATGAAAGTCTTATTAAAAGATTTAGGATTACATGAAACATTAACATATTCATTAACATCACCATCACTTGTTCATGATTTCAATATTTTCCATGATCAAGAACCAGTTAAACTTGCAATGCCATTAGGTGAAGAAAGATCAGTGACAAGACAATCAATTATTGGTTCATTGTTACAAGTCATTAATTATAACCAATCAAGAAATATGAAAGATGTTCATTTATATGAATTATCAACAACATATTCAAAAGGCGTTGAATTACAAAACCTTGCGATTGCATGTACTGGTGAATACCATGGGTTATCATTTAAACAAATTTCATACAAAGCAGATTATTATTTAGTTAAAGGATTTGTAGAAACAATCTTTGAAAGATTAGGAATCAATGAATCACGTTATCGTTTAGAACGTGTAGAAAGTGATAATCAATCATTCCATCCTGGACGTAGTGCTTATATTAAAGTACAAAATGAAGTGGTTGGGGGTAGTTGGACAAGTACATCCACTAATGGAAAA
>ENA-OQDC01001642-OQDC01001642.1-human-gut-metagenome-genome-assembly--contig:-NODE-1642-length-10613-cov-2.191398_pt1 | contig 10613 bp, 12 predicted proteins | sample MGYA00242770_ERZ504601 | MGnify/ENA primary metagenome ERZ504601 (study PRJEB26092, sample SAMD00036305) | human gut metagenome | host: Homo sapiens | study: EMG produced TPA metagenomics assembly of...
TGTTGTCCTTGAACAGCCGGATCCTTACGTTTTTCTTGTCCATTTTTCATCCTTTCTGCCCTCTGTCGCAGGGGCACTGCCTTTTACGCCTCGCCTGGTTTCGTTCATCCAGCAGGGCTTGCCCGGTTTGCCACGGGCTCCCCTACTAGGGGAGCTGGCGCGAAGCGCCTGAGAGGTTTAGTTCGCACTCGCATTCTCCGAGTAGCTGGATACGCTCTCAATGCGCACCATATACTGCTCCACCAGACGCTCGGCGGCGCGCATCCCCTTCCAGCCCACGGAAGCGCGCTGGTTCAGCGGGTCGTCGCCATAGCCCAGCTGCTTGACGATGTGTTCCAGGCCGCCGCCCTCCAGCTCGGTCACACCGTAGGCATGGGCACCCAGCACCAGCGTGCCGAACACGGCCAGACCGCTGGGGCAGGTGGTGTCCTTCCAGATCTTGGCCTCGCTGGTCTCCACAAAGCGGATCATTGCCCAGCTTGCCGATCTCGCCCGCGGTACATGGTCTCAGGGTCGGCATACTTGTGCGCCTCAATGAACTCCTTGCTGGTCTTCAGGTCGTAGGCGGCGTAGGGGTGGATGATGGCAATGTAGCTGTCGCCGATGGGGTCCGCGTTCATGGCACCCAGCTGCGCCGCTGCCCGGAAGAACAGCTTCGGGGTCAGGGTGCAGGTCTTGTCCAGCTCCTTGCGGCTCTTCACCTCCGTTTCGGTGCCGTCTGCATTCTGCTTGGGGGCATACAGCACATTGGTGCCGCCCGCCAGCACATCGCGGGTGATGCTGTCCATGGTGCGGCCCGCCTGGCTTGCCAGCACACGGGTGGCCTGCACCACATTGTTGTCAATGGCGGTCATCTGCAGCACGTCAGTCAGCGGGGTCCAGCCGCCATACTGGTGGAGGTCGCTGGTGATGGTGGTCACATTCAGTGCCTGACCGTTCGGGGTCACGCCCTCGGTCAGCGGAGTGGAAGCCTTGGGCAGGCTGTCATACTTGCGGAACTCGATGGTCTTGCCGCCGTTCTGGGGCACAGGATAGTAATCCGCAAACTGGTCATGCACCAGCCGGGGCTCTGCCTGGTCGATGAGGCGCTTCTCGTAGAAGGTCTTCATCTCCGGGGTCATAGTGGTGGTGGAGTTCAGGGGAGTTTCGGCAAACAGCTGAATGTTGAAGTTGTTCATAGTCATTATCCTTTCTTTCATTGATTTCAAGCTCCCCCTTCGGGGGAGCTCCGCAAGGCGCTGGCAAAGCCAGACCGAAGCGGTGAGAGGTTTTCCCTCAAAAACTGATCTTTGCGCCATGGAGCGCCTGACGCTCCAGCGCTTCCCGCTGGCTGCGGGTCATCCGGTTCACATCCGCACCGGTCACGGCGGCGCTGCCGGGGTGGGTGCCGTTTTCAGCCGGGCGTGCCCCGCGCTGGCGGATGCGCTCCACCACGCCCTGCTCCACGGTGCGGGCAGTCTGGCGCATGGCATCCCCGTAGTGGGCCAGCCGGTAGGCATCCAGCATCCGCATCCCGGGCAGCTGCATCAGACGGCGCATCTCGGGGTCTGCCAGCTCCTTTTGCAGGGAAAACTCCGGCACCGCCCGGCGCATCATGGCCTCCTCGGCAGCCCAGCGCCGGTGCAGGGCATCCACAGCCTGGCTTCCCGGGAAACGTTCTGGCAGCGCAGGGCGGGGCGGTTCCTGTTCCTGCCCTTCTTCCGCCTTGACTGGTTCAGTCTCTTTCACCTCCTTCTCCCCCTCCGGGGCGGTCGTCTCCTGCTTTGCGTCCGCTTTCTCACCGGGCTTCAGGGTACCCGATGCCACAGCCTGCTGCTCCTGGGCCGCGCTCAGGGCAGGGGCAGCCGCTTCGCCGCCGTCAGCAAACAGCTGCAGGTCCATCATCTCCTGCTTGCCCCGGGCACTCCGGTCGGCAAAGCAGACATTGTCCGGGTAGCGCTCGGCCAGCAGGGCAAAGCCCGCCTTGGCCAGCTCAAAGGCCCCCTCGACCCATGCGGTACAGGGCCGGGCGGCAGTCACCGTCAGGCGGGGGCCATCGGGCTCGTCAAAAGCATCGCTGTGAGCGTTTTCCTCGCCCGCCAGCAGGCTGACCAGTGCCTGCATCAGGGTGCTGACACCGGCACACACGATATCCTGCCCTGCCGGGGCATAGCCTGCATGGCCCGCCGCCTCCAGACGCATGGCCGGGCCGTAAGGACCGTCCAATTCCGTATAATTCACTTTGATCATTGTTGTCGCTCCTTCCGTTATAGAACCGCTCCGGCACCTGAGAGGTTCTTTGCCAATGCTCTCGTGCTCAGATTTTCCTCCGCACCGCTTAATTTTTCGTGGAATCGCGTGATCTGCATCTGGGCCGCCGTCAGCTTCTGTGCCAGCGTGCCGTTCTGCCGCACTCTCTGGCGCACTTTTTCGATGCCCTCAAAGTCCATCATCTCCAGTGCCGCCAGGGCCGCGTCGGCATTCTGGGGTGCAAAGAAACCCAGCTGGTAGCACTCCTTCGCCGTTTCATTCTGGGAAAGGCGGCTGAAGGTAGATTTCTTCTCAGCGCTCACCACGATATCAAACACCGGTTCCCGGCTTCCCAGCTCCACGCCGCCCATCAGCCCCATGGGGCGGGCACGCAGTGCTGCCCCGGAAAAGGGCACGAACTCTCTGCCTCCGGCAGGCCCGATGACACGGAACACCCGCTCCTCATCGTAAAACTGCCGCATCAGGTCAATGATGAGGTAGCACTCCCTTGCAAAGGCCCGGTAGGCACTCTTGAGCATATCGCGGGAGAGCTTGCTGCCCGCCTCCTGCAGGGCCGCAATGGCACTTGCCGCCGTCACGCCGCCTGCGGTGCCGCCCTGGGTCATATCCCGGTTTCCGCTGATCTCCTTCAGCTCCTCAATGCGGCTGTTTCGGTAGCTCAGGCTGTTTCCCTGCAAACCGGCGGTCTGCAATGGGCGGAAACTCTCGTCTCCCAGCCGCCCGGCCACATGGACGATGTCCCGGCTGAGATCCGCCAGTTCCTCCTCGTTCACGCCCGCCGTGTCGCTGAGCACATACCGCTGCTTGGATGCCAGCAGGACATTTTCATCCATGGCATGGTTCATCCTGTCGATGGCGGTCTGGCATTCCTTCATCACATCGATATAGCCAAAGCCCGCCGGGCTGTCCTCCTCCATAAACAGCGGATCGAACACGAAGGGATATTTCCCGTGGTCGTAGAAGCCCCGCCCGGCAAGGGCCGGGTCGTTCTCGCTGGCGTAGAGCACCATACCGTTGCAGAACTTGCAGTAGTGGAGCAGGGTGTGTCCGGCCTCGTCCGGCTTTTTGTAGTACCAGTCCACCACCACGCTTTTTTCGGTGGTGTCCAGCCCGCCGTCGTGGAGAAAACGGGGCACATCCAGCACACTGGCGCTGTGGCCCTTCAACTGGGGCCAGCGGCTTTCCAGCTGTCTGGTGTTCTCCATGCTCAGGGAGAAAAAGTGGGGCGAGGCCTGGATATCCGCCACGCCGGCTCCCAGTAGAGCATGAGCAGGTTCATGGGCCGGATGGCGATCTCTCCCACGCCGCCCGGGCCTCCGGGTCCCAGAACACGCCCTTGACCCGGTGCCCTGCTTGAGCTTGCGCCACCAGGTGTCGCTGTACACCTGTTCATAGTCTGCCTGCTCCAGCACCACCGGCAGGATGCTGGAAAGCACCTGTGCGGTCTGCGCATCGTCTGCCGCCCGGGGCAGAACGTTGGGGGCCGGGTAATTGTCCATGGCATCGGCGTGCTTGTTGGCAATGCTGTTGAACAGCCACCCACTGGCAGGCTGGGGCTTGCCCTCCATCATGGGGTTCTGGTAATTCTTCCAGTGTCCCATCCGGAACCACAGCTCGTTGTCCACAATGCGTTTGTCCAGCGCGGCTTTTCCGGCCTTGTATTTCTGTAAAATGGCAGTGGCTTCGGCCACCTGCTCTGTACCGATCACGTCCATAATATTTTCCAAGTTTACCTCCTTGCTGCCTCTCAGGCAGGTTTCGTCTTTGTCCAACCTCTCCGTCATTGCTTCGCAATGCCACCTCCCCTAGTAGGGGAGGCCTTGGCAGTCCCCGCAAAGTTCCCGGTTTCGCCAGAGGCTCCCCTACTAGGGGAGCTGTCGAGCGTATGCGAGACTGAGAGGTTGTACAGAGCAGAGCCCTTTTCCCATAGCTACACCCTATACACCCTCGCCCTCCGGTGCAGCTCCAGCGGGTCGTCCCCCACCGGAGGCTGCACAGTCTGCCGGGGCGGGGAGATGGGATTTTCCATCAGCACATAGCGGCACTCGTCATAGATATGGTCCTCCTGCCGGGTGTCGATGTCCTCCACATTGCTCTCGTCATAGACCAGGTTCGGAAGGGTGCGGATGAAGTGCCTGCAGGTGCTGAACACCTGAAACATGGGCCGTCCCTCCCCATCGAACGCCAGCCGGTAGTGGAACTGCATCTTCCCCGCCAGGCGGGTGTGGTCACCGGGGACCCAGTGGAGAAAATGGGGGCCCCGCTCCATCATGGCGGCAATGCTCTCGCCCCGGCTCTCATCAAAGATAGCAGGGTCAGCCACCCCCAGAATGGTGCGGCCCTTGAGCATCGGGTCGTTCTGCTCTGCCTCCCGGATCCGCCTTGCCTGCTCCACCGGGTCGATGCGCAGGCCCTCGTTGGGGCGGCCCGTGCAGCCGTACAACTCCTTGATGCGGTAAAGCCTGCCCTCCTCATCCGCCGCGTACCACCCCACTGAGAACGGCTTCGAGAAACCGAAATCGTACCCCCGGTAGATCTTCCAGTGTCTGGGGATGGCAAAGGGCGCAATGACATGGGTCCAGCGCTGGTCCTGATAATGCCCCGGGTCGTTCCGCCACTCGGTGAACACCTGCCCCGAAAAACTGTCCCAGCTGCCATAGAGCAGGGCCTGCTTTTCCGCTTCGGGCAGGCTTGCCAGACTGGCAAGGTAGTCCGGGTCATTTTCCAGCAGGGCGGGGTTGTCGAACACGCTGGACGGGATAAACACCCTTGCCCGCTCCAGCACCTTCTCGGTTCCGTCCGGCATCCGCACCGGGAACTGTTCCACAATGGGGGTGCCGGGCGGGCAGGCGTGATGAACCGGGCTTTCACCCAGCCGTGCCCCACACCGCCGGGATTGGTGGTGGCCCGCAGGTAGACCCGGGTGCCCGGGCCGGTAGGGCGGTTGCGGCTCATCATATAGCTGTACTCTTCCCACTCGAAATGGGTCAGCTCATCGAACCCGATGAAGTCGAAGGCCTTGCCCTGATAATTTGTGCGGTCCTTGGTGTACTGCATGGAGCCAAAGTAGATCTTTGCCCCGCTGGGGAACACCCACACATGGCTGGTGGCGTTGTACTGCGCCGTAGGAAAAGCCCGCTTGTAGTAGGCCATGCTCTTATCCACCAGATCACTGAGCTGGGGGTAGGTCTTGCGCAGGATGAGCCCCCGATAGTGGGGGATGTGCACCTGCCGCAGGGCCTCGATCACCAGCGCGTCACTCTTGCCGCCGCCTGCCGCACCCCCGTACAGGGCTTCCGGTTCCGGGCGGCGCATGAACTCCGCCTGCCGGGGCTGGGGCCGCCATACGATCTCTGCATTCATACGTCCTCCACGGCTGGCAGAAGCACCACGCCGCACGCCCGGGCCTCGGCATCCGCACCCTGATCGTTCAGGGTCTTGGCCACCGCGGCCAGATCCTTCAGCACCGCCGTGGCCTCCTTGAGCCCTTTCATCAGGGCGGGGTCGGAGCCATCGCCACGCTGGGCCTTCTGCCTGGCGTTCAGCTCCTTGACCTCCTGCGCCAGCATGGTGCTCAGGGTGTCGGTGGCCTTGTGCAGGCTGGCAAGGCTCTTGTCCCTGCCCGGCTGTTTTGCTTGCGCCATCCTGTGTTCTCACATCCTTTCTGTTTGGCTTGGCACAAGGATACCAGCTTTTCGTCTCCTGCAACAGCGCGCACTTTCGCAGGGCCGTTTTGGTACTTTTCATCGTCATAGAATCCAATCCGTATAAATATCTTTCATTTTTCATCGCTGTATCGCACCGTGCAGAATCTCCGTTTTCTCCCGGATTTTTCACGCGCAGACACATCAGGTGCGTGAAGCGCCTTTGCGCAAAAATGCAGGCACTCCGCCGCCCCATCCGGGCAAAGGCAGAGTGCCTGCTTTCGTTACAGATTCAGTTTCGGTTCTGCTTACAGGGTCTCGATGCGGTCAAACAGCTGCTTGCCTGCTTCCACAGCGTCCTTGCTGCCAAAGGCCACACGGGTGGCGTTTGCCATCCGGTCAGCAAGGTCTGCGGCCTGTGCCCGGATCATTTCAGCTGTCACGCTGCACATGGCCTTGCGGTCCGCGGCCAGCATGGCATCGGTGATGCCGCAGAAGTACCGGCGGTCCAGCTCCTTGGCCTCGGCATTGGGCTTTTTGGGCGAATCCATCTCGGACACCGCACCCACGATGAACTCGGTCAGGTCTTTTTCGGTGTACTCCCGGCCTGCCAGCACCTCGGGGGCCTTGGCAAAGGTCTCGTAGCTCTCGGCCAGGTGGGGGTCACGGTAGGTGTACAGTCCCTCGGTCTGGGCACGGGTCAGCATTCCGGTGCCGTAAGCCGCCGCCCACCTCACGGATGGTTGTGCCACAGGTATTCGTAGCTCATAATGCGGGCCAGCACCCGGCGGTCGGCCTGCCGCTCCATGGGCCAGGTCAGGATATCATAGTTCACGCCGCCGTCAATGATAAATGCCTCGTTCACGGGGGCAGTCAGCACCTCTGTGTAGGGCTTGGCAGCGGTGCGGCCCTGGGCAGCAAAGGCACTGCCGGGCAGCAGGGCACGCAGCTTTGCCAGCGCTTCCTCGCTGCCATGCAGGCTGACGGTCAGGGCTGCATGGTTCAGCACCTTTTCCCGCACCGCCTCCAGCTTTTTGCCCATGGCGGCCCAGTCGGCCTGTTCCAGCAGGCCGCACAGGAAGTGGTACCCGGTCACGCCGCTGCACCGCTCACTCAGGGCATACTCCACTGAGTAGTGGGCGGCGGCACGCACGGCAGCGTACTGGTTGCCCTGCTGGATGAACTGCTGTTCCATGCTCAGCTTCTGCTGGCTCAGCACCCGGGCAAAGGCTTCCTCGGCCTTGGGGCCGGTCAGGCAGGTCTTGTAGAGGTACTCACTGCCCAGCGCAATGGCCTTGTCCAGATTCCGCTCCAACAGGCTCATGTTCCAGGTGAGCTTTGCGTGGCAGGGGCTGCCCTCCTGCCGCCCGGTCCAGAAGCTGATGCAGGCCATGCTGTTGCCCAGCCAGGTGGCGCGCTGGGTCTGCAGCTCCCGGGCAGTGTGCTCCGGGGTATCCAGCTCGTCCAGAATATCAGTCAGCAGGTCGAGATACTGCACCTCTTCCGGGGTGCACTCGCCCAGGTCATAGTAGAAATTCAGATACAGGCTGCCCTTGGAGGGGTGGTGCAGCAGCTCCGCACCGGCCAGCGGTTCCACCGTGCCGGCAGCGCTCCTGTCACCATCGCCCAGGTCGGCCACGGTCAGCGGATGGTCCAGCACCAGCTTGCCGTCGGTGCGGGCAGGGGCAGCATCCTCTTCGTCTTTCTTTGGCAGGGCCGGGGTCTGGATCACCTGCACCGGCTCGGCCAGCAGCAGCTCCTTCAGCAGGTCATTGAACCAGCCGGTGGAGAGCTTCTCCCGCAGGGAAGCAAACAGCTTGTCGGTGTGGAGCAGCAGAGCCGGATCTCCGGTGTGGAGCCAGCCGGTGGCGGCATAGATGGCATCCAGCACGCCGTCGGGCAGGCTGCCCGGGCGCTCCAGGACGGCAAGCATCCATGGCGTTCAGGCTGGCCAGCAGCAGCTCCTCGGGGATGCCCCCTGCCAGCAGGTCGGTCACGGCCTGCTTCGACACCAGCTGCAATTTGGGAGCCGTCTCAGCGGTGGCTCCCCGCAGCACCAGCTCCAGCGTGGGCTGCAGGGTGCTGTCGTCAAAGCCAATGTCGATATCTGCGCCCAGCTTCTGCTCTAGCAGAGCTGCCTTCAGCGGGGACTGGTTGGTGCCCAGCAGGGCATCCAGCAGGATCTCCACGCCCAGCTGGCGCTCCCGGTCAGCAAACGCGTCGGTATACCAGGCCAGCGCACACTGCACCTGATCCAGTTCGGGGTTTTCGGTGTAGTACGGGATGTGCACACGCACACCGTTCTGCTGGTCCTGCACCGTCAGCCGGGGGCGGCTGGTGCCCTTGGGCATCCTGCTCAGATAGTGCTCATTCAGAAAAGCCAGCTTCTCGGCCATATCCATCTTGCCATACAGGGTGATGCAGCAGTTGTCGGCGCTGTAATGGCGGCGGTACACCCGCTGGTATTTTTCATAGGTCAGGGCCGGGATGGAGGCCGGGTCGCCGCCGGACACAAAGCCGTAGGCCGTATCCGGGGAACATGGCCCGCTCCAGCGCGTTCTGCAGCTGCGCGTCCGGGGAGGCCAGCGCACCCTGCATCTCATTGTAGACCACGCCGCTCACCGTGCCGTCCGCGTCCCGGTGCCAGCCCTCCTGCTCGAACACGGCCTTGTCCACCATGGCCAGGCGGGCAGAACACGGCGTTCAGGTACACGTCCATCAGGTTCCTGAAGTCGGTCTCGTTGGGGGTGGCAAAGGGATACACGGTCTTGTCCGGGAAAGTCATGGCGTTCAGGAAGGAGGCCATACTGCTCTTGAGCAGCTGCAAAAAAAGGCGAGGTCACAGGGTACTTCTCGCTGCCCGCCAGCACCGAGTGCTCCAGAATGTGGAACACACCGGTGTCGTCGGAGGGGAAGGTGCCGAAGCCGATGCCGAACGCCTTGTTGGTGTCCTCGTTCTCCACCAGCAGGACAGCGGCCCCGCTCACATCGTGGTTCAGAACCGTCAGCACACCGTGCTGCTCCGGGCAGTCCTCGCGGCGCACCAGCGTATAACCGGGATAGTTCATGTTGTTTCTCCTTTGGGTCATATTTTTTCAAAGTGTTTGGCCCTATTGTACCACGCCTTCCGGTAAGACGCAACGAACAAAAAAATGGCCCTCCCAAAGGGAAGGCTCTTGCGGTTAAACCCACCGTCATCCCTGCGGGATGCCACCGCCCCTGGTAGGGGCGGCCTTGGCAAAGGAGGTGATGCTTTACGTTATGCCAAGGGCCCCACTACTAGGGGGGCTGTCACCGCAGGTGACTGGGGGGTTAAATTCACTTCCGATCCGACACCCGGAACAGTACGAATCCCACAACGAACAGCACGATCAGGCTGCCCACGCCCACATTGGCGCTGCCGGTCAGCTGGCTGCCCACACTGACGATCATGGTGCCCAGAAAGGATGCGCCCTTGCCGCAGATATCGAACAGGCCGAAGTACTCGCCCGATTTTTCCGGCGGGATGATCTTGGCAAAGTGGCTCCGGCTCAGCGCCTGGATACCGCCCTGGAACATGCCCACCACAACGGCCAGCACCCAGAACTGCCACTGGTGCTTCAGGAAAAAGGCAAACAGCGCAATGCCCGCGTAGGCCGCGATGCAGACCGGGATGAGGGTGCCCGAGGGGTATTGCCCGCTCAGCCGCCCGAACACCAGTGCCGAGGGGAAGGCCACGATCTGGGTGACCAGCAGCGCCAGCAGCAGGCCGGTGGTGTCCAGCCCCAGGGCCGTGCCGTAGGCCGTGGCCATATCAATGATGGTGTACACACCATCGATATAGCAGAAAAAGGCCAGCAGGAACCAGAACACCTGCCTGTCCTCTTTCAGGTGGCGGAGGGTGTGGCCGATGCGGGCAAAGCTCTGCCGGATGGCATGTTCCTGCACCTCCACAAAGTGCACCTGCTTATACTGGCGCAGCAGGGGCAGGGTGGTCACCAGCCACCAGGCGGCGGTGAGAAAGAGAGCAAGGTTCAGCGCCGTCATCTGGGAGATGCCGATGCTCCCGGCCCCCAGCACCAGCGCCAGACACACCACAAAGGGCACGCAGCTGCCAATGTAGCCCCATGCATAGCCTTTGGAGGAAACCTCATCCATCCGGTCCGGCACAGTCACATCGCTGAGCATGGAGTCATAGAACACCAGACTGCCCGAAAAGCCCACCTTGGCAAAGATGAAGATGAGCAGAAACGGGCAGCCAGGTGTTTGCCATCCCCATGGCGCAGCAGCCGATCACACCCACTGCCACGCAGAAGGTGAAGATGGGCTTTTTGAAGTTGCGGGTATCGGCCAGTGTGCCAAGGATCGGGCTGAGCACCGCCGTGATGACCGTGACCGCCGAGGCCGCATAGCCCCAGTAGGCCAAATACTCCACCGAGCTCAGGCCGCCCCCCTCAGCCAGTGCGTTGAAGAAGATGGGGATCAGCGTTGCCACCAGCAGCACAAACGCCGAGTTGCCCACATCGTATAAGATCCACGCCCGTTCCAGGCTGGTCAGGCGAATTTTCGCTTTGCTTCGTTCATTTGCATTCCTCTCAAAATTCTCCGAAGGTGTGGTCATAGGCCTTGTCCAGCGGTGCGCCGTTGGAGAGCCCTTCCACATATTCCGTGATGAGCCGCACTGCCAGCGGGAGCGCCTGCTCGATACAGCGCTTCCAGCTCTTTGTCGCTGGCCTCGCA
>ENA-OQDC01001643-OQDC01001643.1-human-gut-metagenome-genome-assembly--contig:-NODE-1643-length-10609-cov-2.408414_pt1 | contig 10609 bp, 7 predicted proteins | sample MGYA00242770_ERZ504601 | MGnify/ENA primary metagenome ERZ504601 (study PRJEB26092, sample SAMD00036305) | human gut metagenome | host: Homo sapiens | study: EMG produced TPA metagenomics assembly of...
GGTTTTAAAGCTGTAGACACCTCATATCCATTAGATTTGTCCGGTTTCAAAGTATTCGGTCAAAAAGTATCAGAACAAGCTCCCCGATGCCAGAAAATGTTTCTGGAGTTGCGTAATACCATCACTTCCAATCACAATCTGCTGGCAGCCATACTTTATTCTAAAGGAACATTAAGGCATACCGGTATTTACGATATTGTCCATGAAGTAGACCGTGTGGGTGCAGGAGATGCATTTGTAGGCGGCATGATTTATGGTTTGCTGACCTACCCCGACAATGACCAAAAAACATTGGAATTCGCCCTTGCCGCATCTGCATTGAAAAATACCATATATGGAGATTTCAATCAAGTAACAGTAGAAGAAGTGGAAGAGTTAATGCAAGGAAACACTTCAGGAAGAGTAGTCAGATAACTATTTTCACGATTATAGCCAAACAGAATTGATCTGCAAGATACTGCGTAAAAAAGCAAGTTAACTTCATGGGACAAGCAAGTTAAGTTGAAATGCCAAGTAAGCTAAGTTACTTACCCAATGTACTTAAGTTAATTTTTGAAGCCACAGAAGATTCATCTACCCTTTTTCCACAAACCAATTCCAATCGACCATTATAAAAAGAGGAGGATGCTCATGAATGAGCATCCTCCTCTTTTTATTTATTTCTTAAAAGAAACCTTCTTATGCCTTTGTTTCTTCCGGCATCTTGTTACCCATAGTCAGGTAAGCGATAGGAGCAGCAATGAAGATAGAAGACAATGTACCGATCACAACGCCCAAAATCATTGCAAAGGCGAAGCTGCGGATACTGTCACCACCCAGCACGAAGATACACAACAATACGATCAATGTACTTAATGAAGTATTGATGGTACGAGCCAAAGTAGTATTCAATGAATCATTAAACAACTGCATACGGTTACGTTTCGGATACAGACCGAAGAACTCACGGATACGGTCAAAGATAACCACCTTGTCATTGATAGAATAACCGATAGCGGTCAAAATAGCGCCAATAAAAGTCTGGTCAATTTCCAATGAGAACGGAACCCATCCATAACATAACGAGTATGCACCGATGATCAAAATAGTATCGACAGCCAATGCAACAGTCGCACCCACACTATAAGCTACATTGCGGAAACGCAGCAAGATATACAAACCGATAGCCACCAGTGCAAACAATACAGACCAAATAGCCGATGTCTTGATATCATCAGCGATACTGGGACCTACTTTCTGAGAACTGATAATAGAACCACCGACACGATTATCACGATCAATAAAGATTTCCAATGTAGTACCTTCGCCCAGCAAGTTACCATCTTTCAAAGACTGATACAAGAACTCTTCAATTTCGGAGTCGATAGTAGGAGACTCTTCATTAATACGGTAGTTGGTTGTAATACGGATTGTCTTCTTATCCGTACCCAAGGCGATAGCCTGTACATTATCTTCTGTGATTTTCTTCTTCAACAGGTCACGCACTGTTTCAGGTTCAACCTGCTGTTCAAACTGAACTACGAAGTTACGTCCACCGGTAAAGTCAATACTCTGCGCCAAACCACGGATAAAGAATGAAATGATACAGATAACGATAATCGCTCCGAATACCGTGAATGAACGTTTCATCATTCCCATAAAGTTGTAATTCACGTTCTGCATCAGGTTCTTGGAAATCCCTGTAGTGAATGTCAAGTTCAACCACTTGTCTTTATTCATGAAGTGCTCATAAACAATACGAGTCAAGAATACTGCTGTAAAGAATGAGCAGAGGATACCAATAATCAAGGTAGTGGCAAAACCACGGATCGGCCCCGTACCGAAATAGAACAGAATGATACCAGTGATAATTGATGTCAAGTTTGAGTCAAAAATAGCAGAGAATGCGTTAGAATAACCGTCTGCTAAAGCAGCCTTAACAGTTTTACCGGCTCTCAATTCTTCTTTTGTACGTTCATAAATCAACACGTTAGCATCTACAGCCATACCCAATGACAACACCATACCGGCAATACCAGACATGGTCAGTGCAGCTTGGAACGAGGTAAGGATTCCTAATGTGAAGAAGAAGTTAACAACCAATGCGCAGTTGGCAACCATACCCGGAATCAATCCGTACATAGCGCACATATAGATCATCAACAGAATCAACGCAACAACAAATGAAATAATACCTTGATTGATAGATTCCTGACCCAATGACGGACCAACAATATCCTCCTGAACGATACGTGCAGGAGCAGGCATCTTACCAGACTTCAATACGTTAGCCAAGTCTTTTGTCACCTCCGGAGTAAAGTTACCGGTAATCTGAGAGTGTCCCCCCGTAATTTCACCGTTTACATTCGGAGCGCTGTATACGTAACCATCCAGTACGATAGCGATAGCCTTGCCTACATTGTTCTTTGTCAGAACAGCCCAGCGGCGTGCGCCGTCAGTGTTCATAGACATACTGACACAAGGCTTGTTGAACTGGTCATATTCATCTTTAGCATCAGTGATCACATCACCTTCCAACGGAGCACGTCCGTTACGTTCAGTAGACTTGATAGCATACAATTCAAAGATACGTCCCTGCTTGTCAAAGTCAGCAGCCTTTACACCCCATTTCAAACGAAGATCTTTCGGCAACATTTCTTTCACTTCTTTCATAGCAAGGTACTGGTTTACCTGAGCAGTATCTTTATAATCGGCATAACCTACCACCGACCCGTAACCATTCGGATTTAATTGAAGAACAGAAGCCAACGGATGTTCTTTCTTCATCTGCTCCATTGCGGCAGAGTTACTTGCCGTTTCGCCTTTCAATGCGGCTGCAAGACTGTCGGCAGCAGAAATTGCAGAAGCCTGTGCAACAGCAACAGTATCAGTAGCTACAGAATCAGCAGAAGCAGCACCACTTTCAACGGCAAGAATATCACGCAGTCTGTTATCTACAGAAGAAAGATAAGGAACTATTTCTTTTGCGTCGAAAGTTTCCCAGAATTCCAAGTTAGCAGATCCCTGCAACAGTTTTCTGACACGTTCCGGTTCTTTGATACCCGGTAGTTCCACCATGATACGGCCCATCTTTCCTTCCAATGCCTGAATGTTAGGCTGTGCCACACCAAAACGGTCAATACGTGTACGTAATACATTATAAGAGTTGTCGATAGCAGCCTTTACCTCTTCGCGCAATACTTTTTCAACTTCACTGTCGGAACTGCGGGTGGTTACTTTGTCTTTCAACTGCTGAGTAGCAAATAATTCAGCCAATTTGCCATTGGGAGCTTGTTTCTTATACTCTTTTACAAAAAGAGTGATAAAGTCATCCTGACTAGTGATAGATTGTTTTGATGCTTCTGCAACCGCTTTGTTAAAAGCTTCATCAGTCTTGTTGTCAGCCAAAGCCTTCACTACATCCGGTACAGAAACTTCAAGGATAACGTTCATACCACCTTTCAGGTCCAGACCCAGACCAATCTCCATCTCGCGACACTGTTTCAGCGTATAACTACCCAAATAAACTTTTTCATTCTGCATAGAATCAAGGTAATGTGCTTCACCTTTCGGGTCTTGTGCCGCTTTGTCCATGTGATAGCGGGTCACAAAAGAGAAAGAAAGATAAAACACACATACAAGGGTGAGTAATACCGCAAAAACCTTTACAAATCCTTTGTTTTGCATGTTACTTTGAAATTTATTATTTTACTTTTTGATTAATTCTTAGTTTATACAAGGTTGCAAATATAGTTTTTTTTTCACATTCCCACGGTATCAAACACAAATATTTAGATTCCAAAAGAGAAAAAAGGCTGCAAAAGCATTTTTTGCAGCCTAAATTATTCTATCTCACAGTCTATTTTATTTCAAACCCCTGTTTTTAAGCAAGGGTTCCAAGCTGGGATCAGCCCCACGAAAACCTCTGTAAAGGGTCATAGGATCTTCCGTTCCACCTTTCTCTAGAATATTTTTACGGAAAGAGTCTGCGGTATTTTTATCGAACACTCCATGTTCTTTAAACGCTTCAAAAGCATCCGTGTCAAGAACTTCTGCCCATAGATAGCTGTAATACCCAGCAGCATATCCACCTATAATATGACTAAAATAAGTGGCGCGATACCGAGGAGCTATTTCAGGAATCAGCCCCAGCTTGTCCATTGTTTCTTTTTCAAAAGCAACGACATTCAGGTTGTCTGTATCAGTCAGGTTATGCAGTTCCATATCAAGCAAAGCGGCTGCCAATAATTCCGTAGTCATAAAACCTTGATTAAAAGTACCCTGATTTTGGATTTTCGTAATCAACTCATCCGGAATCACTTCTCTTGTTTCATAATGCTTGGCATAGAGTTTCAGCACTTCAGGTTCTACAGCCCAGTGTTCCATAATCTGTGAAGGAAGTTCTACAAAATCCTGCGCCACACTGGTACCAGACACTCCTTTGTAGTTACATTTGGTCAGCATACCGTGCAATGCATGTCCAAACTCATGAAACATGGTTTCCACCTCATCCAAAGTCAGTAAAGAAGGCATATTTCCTGCAGGTTTAGTAAAACTTGCCACATTATAAATTAAAGGACGTACTTCACCGGCCTGTTCACGAAAATTACTCATCCATGCGCCACCACGCTTACCTGCGCGTGGAAAGTAATCCGCATAGAACAATCCCAAAAATGAGCCATCGGCATCCTTTACTTCATACACTTTCACATCCGGCTCATATACGGGCACATCATTCAGTTCAGTCAATGTAATGCCATACAGTTTGTTGGCCACGGTATACAATCCGCTACGCACATCTTCCAAACTGAAATAGGGCTTGATTTCATCTTCATTCAAATCATACTTTTCCTGACGCAATTTTTCGGCATAATACCACCAGTCCCATGCAGCCAGCTTCTCTCCCTTACCTTCCTTATCCATTATTTTCTGCAACTCGGCGGCCTCTTTCTTTGCATTTTCCAGTGAGTATCCCCACAGGTTGTTCAAGAAATCCATGACTGTCTGCGAATTCTTAGCCATGTTCTCATCCAGTACAAAATTGGAATAACAATCGAATCCTAATAATTTTGCCTGTTCCAAACGCAATGCCATGATCTTTCCCAATATCTCTTTATTGTCATTCGCATCATCATGATTCCCCCGGTTGATATAAGCTTCATAAATATTTTTTCTTAGCTCACGGTTTTCAGCATATTGCAAAAAAGGCAAGCGACTGGAGTTTTGCAAAGTGAATAGCCATTTCCCTTCTTTTCCAGCAGCTTTCGCTTCCTCTGCGGCCCCCGCTTTCACCCATTCGGGTAACCCGGCCAAATCAGCCTCATTCTCGATAACCAACTGATAAGCGTTATTCTCATTTAAGATATGATTGTCGAAAGCAATCCCCAAAGTCGACAATTCTTTATTGATCTCCCTCAAACGGGATTGTTTTCCGGCATCCAGTCCGGCACCCGAACGGACAAAAGCTTTATAATACTTGTCCAACAGCCGGTGTTGCTCAGTCGTAAGAGTTATCTTACCTTCCCGTTCCTGTTGATGCACATCAGCCACCCGTTTATACAAATCCTGATTCAAATAAATATTATCACTATGTTCTGAAAGTACAGGAGCCATCTTTTCATTCAAGGCCGTCAACGAATCATTTGTATCCGCTTCGGTCAATGCAAAAAACACCCCACTTACTCTCGCCAGAATCCCGCCACTTTTATCCAGCGCCACAATGGTATTTTCAAAAGTAGGTTCCTCGGGATTATCAACTATTGCCTTAATTTCCGCATTCTGCTCCTCTATTCCTTTCAAGAAAGCAGGTTCATAATGCTCCAGTCTGATCTTAGTAAAATCGGGAGCACCGTACTCGGTCTGGAATTCCGTAAAGAACGGATTCATTTCTGTTTTCTGTTCACATGCACACATTACACAACACGTCGCTAACGTAAATAATAGTCTTTTCATAATCTGTCAATTAAAGGTATGTAAAATCACTTCTCCGCCACATAACACCAAATGGGGTAATGATCCGAACTCTTTATCGTATTATCCACCGTACAACGGTAAGATTTTAAATTCTTGCTCAATAAAATATTGTCTATTCTGAAATAAAAATGATTTTGATTATAAGATATGCCAAAGCCGTTTCCCGACTCCACAAAAGCATCATTCAGCCCTTCCCCTACCACCCTGTGAGTGTATGATATAGGAGAATCATTGAAGTCACCGCATACAATTATGCCTCCCCCTTTGTAACCGGCCACCAAACGAGCTATGGAATCAGCCTGAACGGCACGTATAGCCGATGCTTCCGCCAGTTTTCTGATCAGCAAACGAGACCCTTGCGATACCTTTTGCTTATCAGGGTCCTTCATCATTTCGCGATAGACTTCTTTATCCTTCTCAGTCAGCTTATTGGATTCCAGATGATTATTAACAACCAGCAAGGTATCACCATTCACTTTGATTTTATAAGCAATGGAACCATTGTTAAGGCTGGCATATTTCACCGGATGTGCCGACAAAATAGGAAAACGGGAATAACAACCCAAACCGTTGGCCCCCGATATCTTATGATAATTTTATAAGGATAATCTCTTAAAGCATAATCCACCTCTTTCTTGGTTAAGCGTCCGCCTACAATATATTCCTGCAGGCAGATTATATCCGCATTGCTGTTTCTTAAATATTCCAGCACAGGGTTCGGATTATCCTTGGTGTTCGCACGGTTCTTTTCAAAGGCCATCGTATTGTAGGATAAGAATTTGATTGCCCCTTCCGGTACATCAGATACAAATACATTGACTGGGAAATAAGTACGGATAGCACCAATGGAACATACCAGGCCTAAAAAATGAAAGCAACGCATATTTACGATAAATCACCAACCAGAAGACCAGAAACAAAAAGATTAACAATCAAAAAAAGCGGGAAAAAGCCAAACCGGCACATGACCATACCGGATGAGCCACAGGATCAATATAAGGGCTGTAAGCACATACCAGTAACAATACCACCATACACAAGTTTATGCCCAGTAGTATCCATCCCAAAAAACGACCAATATATTTCATATATCACTTCTTGCTCGCATCAAACAAGCTTTTCTTCTCTTCGGTAGTCAGACTGTTATAACCGGATTTCTTTAATTTATCCAATATACGGTCTATCTCCTCGCTTTGCTGTTTTTTACGGGCATTATAATCGTAATCTTTTGCCTTATCACCATAATGAACTTTCATCTTCGGTTTTTTCGATTGACGACGAAACGAAAGACCTTCCGAGAAGCAATCCAAGCATCGGTTTATCCATGACGTAGCATCATGTCCGCGGGACAATCCGGAAGCAAACCACCATCCGGCCAAAGCACCTCCTAAATGAGCGATATGGCCACCGGCATTGCCCGATGTCATAAACAGCAAATCGGTCACAACCATAAACAGAGCCACATACTTCAACCTAACAGTCCCAATAAACATAAAGTTTACTCTATATTCCGGTGCACGTACCGCAGTGGCCACAACAATAGCAAGTACGGAAGCTGATGCTCCCAACAAATAAGAATAATACAAAGAATCACTGAAATAAGGGAAAACATTGTAAGCGATCATATACAACAAACCGCCACAAATACCTCCCAACAGATAGAGCCCGCGGAAATGCTTTGCCGAGAAAAGAGACAGAAACATCTGCCCGAACCAATAAAGCCACAGCATATTAAACAGCAAATGCAAAATACCTGCGTGCATGAACATATAAGTCAGCAAAGACCAAGGCTGCTTGACAAACTGCAACGTCCAGGCCGGCAGTTCCAAATATTGAAGCACAAATGCTCCATTCCGGTTGAACAGCATCCATAAAATTCCCAATAAGGAAGTTACAATGAATACCCCTACATTAATATATATAAACTGGATATATATGTTCCCTTTGTTGAAACTATTTTTCAAATCAGTAATAAAACTGCCCATTGTTATTCTTTTTTCTCCAATACATTATCAATATAAAGCCAAAATCATACCTCCCAAGTGTGCAAAGTGGGCAACGCCATCGGTCGAAGCACCCAAGCCCAAAAATATCTCCAAAGCAGCATATCCCATCACAAAATATTTAGCCTTGACAGGAAATGGGATAGGGAATACAAACATCTGACTATTGGGGAACAGCATACCGAATGCCAACAAAATACCATATATCGCTCCCGAAGCGCCAACTGTAGTCATCAGATTCAAGTACTCCGCCATCGGGATCACGGCAATCCCCGTATTCACACTGTCATACTGCGATAATTCAGTCACATATTGTATATATTGCACCAGCTCCTGCACCAGTCCCGCACCTATACCACATACCATATAATAGGATAAGAAACGTTTCGGTCCCCAGACCTGTTCAAGCGTACGGCCAAACATCCACAAAGCAAACATGTTAAAAAAAGATATGCTGGAAACCGCCATGCATAAACATATAAGTAATCAACTGGGCAGGATTAAAATCAGACGCCATAAAAAAGTGTAGTCCCAGCAAGGTCGTTTAGGTTAATTCCATACTTCATGGCTACCACGCCTCCAAAGAAACACAACACATTTATTATCAATAAATTCTTGGTTACTGTAGGTATACTGTTCATAAATATTCTTCGTCTAATAAAACATTGATTGCGCGCAAATTTACAATTTTATTCTGTTATATAACAGAAAACAAGAGTTCTCTTACGTTTTTTTGATTTTTGGAGCATCTTTTTTAGGCTATCTGTTTGATTTCTAATTTTGAAAGCATATATTTGTCACTGATTTTGGTAAAACTTTTGTGTTACATTTAATAATTAATCATTTTACGTTATGAATAAGGCAGATCTTATCAGCGCAGTCGCCGCTGAAGCCGGCTTGAGCAAAGTCGACGCAAAAAAAGCAGTCGAAGCTTTCGTTTCAAACTGTAACAAAGGCCCTCAAAGAAGGGGACAAAGTATCATTAATCGGATTCGGAACATTCTCTGTTGCTGAAAGAAGTGCAAGAACAGGTATCAACCCATCCACAAAAGCAACGATTACTATTCCTGCTAAAAAAAGTAACCAAGTTCAAACCAGGTGCTGAACTGGCAGACGCAATTAAATAATTGCTATTTTACATAAAAGGACTTAAGGAAAGGGCGCCGGTACTAGCGCCCTTTCTTCTTCAATTTTTCTATTTGAACCTATGAAACCTAAAATGACAACCTTATTTAAATTCCTGATCAGCGCTGCTGTATGCGCATATTCAACACAAGTTCTTCATGCGGAAGATACAAAACTACCTTATTGGAAAGATATTCAGACCGTAGCCGTCAACAAGGAATATCCACGCACAGCTTTCATGACTTACGACAACCGGAACCAGGCACTGACCGGCGAGTATGAGAACAGCCCTTATTACAAACTACTAAACGGTACATGGAACTTTTATTATGCAGATGCATACAAAGATCTGCCTGCCAACATTGAGCAACCGGATGCCAACATAGCCTGGAAGGAGATTAAAGTACCCGGCAACTGGGAAGTACAGGGCTACGGAGTGGCCATCTACACCAATCATGGATACGAATTCAAACCCAGAAATCCACAACCGCCGCAGTTACCCGAAACCAATCCGGTCGGTGTGTATCAGCGTGATATCGAAATTCCCGCCGATTGGGATGGACGCGACATATTCCTCCGTTTGGAAGGAGCAAAATCCGGTGTATACGTGTATGTCAACGGACAGGAAGTGGGATACAGCGAAGACTCCAAGAATCCGGCAGAATTCTTAATCAACAACTACCTGAAACCCGGCAAAAACTCGCTGGTCATCAAAATATTCCGCTGGAGTACCGGTTCTTATCTGGAATGCCAGGACTTCTGGCGCATGAGCGGTATTGAACGTGATGTATTCCTGTTCTCACAGCCCAAAACCCACATCAAAGATTTCAATGTGGTGTCTACACTGGACGACACTTATAAGAATGGTATCTTCAAACTGAATGTGGACGTAACCAACCATACAGCAGCCAACAAAGAGGTAACCGTAGCATACGAATTGCTGGATGCCGCAAAGAAAGTGGTTGCAGAAGGTAACACCCCTGTCCTGTTACAGCAGACGGGCAGAAGAGCATCTCTTTTGAAGCCGCCCTCAGCAACGTCAAGACCTGGACATCAGAACACCCTAACCTGTATCGGTTACTGATATCTCTGAAAGACGGAGAAAAACAAGCGAATCATTCCTTATACGGTAGGTTTCCGCCGTTTCAGAGATCAAACCAACCGATCAGATAGCCGAAAACGGCAAACCATACGTTTGCTTGTTCGTCAACGGCCAACCCATCAAGCTGAAAGGTGTAAACATACACGACATAATCCCGAAACAGGACATTATGTTCCCGAAGAGCTGATGCGCAAGGACTTCACCCTGATGAAACAGAACAACATCAACAGCGTGCGCCTCTGCCACTATCCGCAAGACCGCAAGTTCTAATGAATTGTGTGATGAATATGGCATCTATGTATATGATGAAGCCAACATAGAAAGCCACGGTATGTATTATACTTAAGCCGGGGCGGAACATTGGGGCAACCATCCCGAATGGCTGAAGCCGCACATGGACCGTACCATTAATATGTACGAGCGTAAC
>ENA-OQDC01001644-OQDC01001644.1-human-gut-metagenome-genome-assembly--contig:-NODE-1644-length-10608-cov-1.981204_pt1 | contig 10608 bp, 11 predicted proteins | sample MGYA00242770_ERZ504601 | MGnify/ENA primary metagenome ERZ504601 (study PRJEB26092, sample SAMD00036305) | human gut metagenome | host: Homo sapiens | study: EMG produced TPA metagenomics assembly of...
ATTTTCATTACCACTCCTTCGGGGTATAAAACATTTAACCGTCATTATCATAAAATAGAAAAGAAACAGTCCGGTTATGATTTCGGTTTGATCCCTTACAGTGGACGGATTCGTAAAGACGGCTCCCACAGGTATATTCATATTACTGATACAGAGATATTTAATACGGAAAATCATGCAGACTGGGTGAATAATGTGCATGACTATGCCAGGAATGAACAGGCGGCTTTTATCATTCATACCGGGGATATCTGCTATGAAAAAGGCTTGAAGGCTCATATCAAACTGATGAATACGGAAAATATGGACTGTCCTGTCTTTTATTGTATCGGAAATCATGATTTGGTAAAGGGGAAGTATGGCGAAGAACTTTTTGAAAGCATTTATGGGCCGGTATATTATTCTTTTGATGCAGGTAATGTGCACTATGTTGTTACGCCGATGCCCGGAGGAGACCATGCTCCAGGCTATACTTCCGATGACGTCTGTCGTTGGTTGAAGAACGACCTGACTCATATCCGCCCCGGAACTCCTGTTGTTGTTTTCAATCATGATTTGCTGACATACGAAGATACCTTTATTTTTAAGAGCAAGAATGCCGGAAGCATTAATCTGAATGAGTACAACTTGAAAGCATGGGTATATGGTCATTGGCATATTAACTATATGAAGAAACAGGGAGATGTTTACAGTGTTTGTACCTCTTCATTGGATAAAGGAGGCATAGATCATTCCACTACTGCTTTTCGTGTGATGCACGTAGATAGTAAAGGAGATTTCACTTCCGAGCTCCGTTATACCTATTTGGACAAGAATATCTGTATCGCTTCGCCTGCCGGAGTAATGGCTTCGGGTGTCCTTCCGGTGGCTGTCAATGTGTATTCTTCCGTGTCGCCGGTGAGAGAAGTGCTCTATACTTGTCTGGCCGACGGGAAACCTGTGCTGAAAAACAAGCGATTGCTGCAAAGTACTGACTGGTCATGGAACGGGCAGCTTCCTTTGTCTGATAAACACGTGGGCAAAGAACTTACTTTGCAGGTAACAGCTCGTTTTAATAACGGAGAGATAGCTAAAGCAGAAAGCAATTTTGTCTGTCGGACTGAAAAGGTGGCTCCTTTGTTTTCTGCTGATTGGGATAATCTGTTAGGCAATGCGAAACATTCCGCCCCCGCTTCCGGTCCATTGAATCTGCCTTTGCAACTGGCATGGACCCACAATGTCGGAGCTAATCTTTACATGACTTCCCCACTGATACACAAGGGAAAAATAATTGTAGCCTCTGTGGATGAAGATTTAAAAGGTGCGGGGCATGTATATGCTTTGAACGGGAAGGATGGTTCAACTCTTTGGAGTTACCCTGTTCGTAGTTCCATTAAAAATTCCATTGCCATTGATGGTGATATCGTGTTTGCCCAAGATGCTCAAGGTTTTTTGTATGCCATTGATACCGAAACCGGCAAGTTATGTTGGGAAAAGCAATTGCCTGTAAATGGTTTACCAGCCCTCATCGACGGACTGGTGGCCGATGAAGGAATGGTTTATGCAGGAACAGGAAAGGGACTTTGTGCTTTTGAAGCCCGGACGGGCAAACAACTCTGGAGAAAATGAAGGTTGGGGACAAGGAGAAGGGACTACGAGTACGCTGACTTTGGGGAATGGTTTGCTGATTGGTTCTGCACAGTGGAATGCACTTTATGGCAATGATGCCCAAACAGGTGAGAAACTTTGGGCGGCCAGTGACAACGGGTTGCGTAATCGGGGGGGCATCTCCTGCCATGCATGGTGCTTTGGTTGTATCTTATTTCGGATAAATCTTTCTTTATATTAGAGGCGGCTACCGGAAAAGTGATAGTTCGTAAGCCTTTGCCTTATAATGTGGATGTAACTTCTACTCCGTTGCTCACCGACAAAGAGATTATCTTTGGCTCTGCACAGAAAGGGCTGATAGCCTTGGACAGTGAAACATTGGAAGAAAAATGGACTTGTCCGGTGGGGGATGCTTTGGTTTATACCTGTCCCTATAGTCGTCAATCTTCCGCTACCATTGAAACCAGTGCGGTATGGGTCGGGAGATATCATTTATGTAGCTGCTTCGGACGGTACAGTGTATGGAATTAATAAAGAGAATGGAAAAGTGGTATGGAAACACGCTACTGGGGCTCCTGTTTTCGGGTCGGTAGCCTTATCGGGCAATGCGTTGGTGGTTTCGGACTTTGGTGGAAATGTTTATTTGTTCTGTAAGTAGAGTTACATTGATTACGATATAAATATGGATGGTTATTGTGAAATATCTTCCTTTTGGGGCAGCCGTCCGATTAGTTAAGCAGGAACTATCTAGTTAAATAACCATAAAGTCTGCCCGGAAATACTTCCGGGCAGAATCATTACTGTACCTTTGTTCCCATAAAATAGATACAGGCCGTGAGGCCCAATTTAATTATTTCACATGACATTTAAAGAATTAGATCTTATAGAGCCTATTTTGAAGGCTTTACAACAAACCGGCTATACAACGCCGACCCCCATTCAGGAACAAGCAATTCCTGTATTATTAAAAGGTAAAGATTTGCTGGGATGCGCCCAGACAGGAACAGGAAAAACAGCAGCTTTTGCTATCCCCCTTATACAACGACTTTATCAATCAGACCATAAAAAAGGTATCAAAGCATTGATACTCACCCCGACGCGTGAGCTTGCTATACAGATAGGCGAGAACTTTGACCAATATGCCGGATATACCGGAGTGAAGCATGCCGTCATTTTCGGTGGAGTGCCCCAAAAGGCGCAAGTTGATGCTTTGAAACGAGGTGTGCAGGTATTGATTGCCACTCCCGGACGTTTGCTTGATTTGCAGTCGCAAGGCTGTATTTCATTGAAGGGGTTGGAGTATTTTGTATTGGATGAGGCAGACCGTATGCTTGATATGGGCTTCATACACGATATCAAGAAAGTATTGAAACTGATTCCTGCCCGGCGACAGACTTTGTTTTTCTCGGCTACCATGCCTTCTGAAATAGAGAAGCTGGCAGATTCCATGTTGACTAATCCGGAGAAGATAGAGGTGACTCCAGTTTCATCTACTGTTGATACTATCCGGCAGAGTGTTTATTTTGTAGAGAAGAAGGAAAAGAAGGACTTGTTGCTGCATTTGCTGAAGAATCCTGAGATAGAGTCAGTGTTGATTTTTACCCGTACCAAGCATGGTGCGGATAAATTGGCGAGGATTTTGAACAAGAGTGAGATCGGGGCGGAAGCTATTCATGGAAACAAATCGCAGAACGCACGCCAAAGGGCGTTGACAAACTTCAAGGATCATACCACAAGAGTGCTGATAGCCACAGATATTGCAGCCAGAGGCATTGATGTGAACCAGCTTTCTCACGTTATCAACTATGAGCTGCCCAATATATCGGAAACTTATGTGCACCGCATCGGTCGTACCGGGCGTGCCGGACACGACGGAATAGCCATCTCTTTTTGTGAATCGGAAGAATTGCCTTATTTAAAGGATATCCAAAAACTGATAGGACTACAGATTCCTGTTGTGAAAGACCATCCTTGGGTGACCGTGGAAGGGGAAAAAGCGCAGGCCGGCAAGACCGAAGAACTGAAAGAAAAGCAAAAGCCAATAAGGTGTACCGGGGCAGCAAAAGCAATGGTGATTATTGGCGCAGGAAGAAACAGGCTCAAAGCAGACAAGGGCAAGGCAGGCAGAGTTCGGATAGAAAGGCTTCCGGCAGACAAGGATAAAGAATAACTTGTCTGCGTTTTATTATAAAATAGTTTATACTTGTTTTTATAATCTGTTTGAACTGAATGCATTTATTAATGCAGAAGAGTTCCCCGCTTTCCAAACAGATGAAAGCGGGGAACTCTTCTGATATCTTGTGGTATTCTTTCACCGGTTTATCAAACTTTTGCATTATTCGTTGTTTATGCGGCTTTTCCTCATTTAACTTTATTGTAGGGTTTAGTGATAGTATAGGAATAGCTAATTCTTTTTGACTGTAAGAGTAAGCCTTTTTGAAAGGATGTGTTCTATCTCCATAGCCTTTTGGAGTTAACTCCCAAGCTTATGGAGATAACTCCAAAGGCTATGGAGTTAACTCCGCAAGTTTGGGAGATAGAAGTTGTCAGTAAAAGAACCCTTAACCTGAAGGATACAACCGCTTAGCTTTGCCGTAGTTTATAGGATAATATATCCTTTCCGTATCCTTCGTTTATTTTATGTCCTGATTACATGTCTTTTATTTCATCCAAGTTCTTCTGGATATCTTCGTCTTTTAACTCATAATTCATCAAGTTACCTGCCAGGTATTGGTCGTATGAGGCCATATCAATCAGCCCGTGACCTGAAAGGTTGAACAGGATCACTTTCTCTTCACCGGATTCCTTGCACTTGTTCGCCTCGCGTACAGCGGCGGCGATGGCATGGCACGATTCGGGAGCCGGAATGATTCCTTCTGCTTGTGCGAACAAACAACCAGCCTGGAAGGATTCTAATTGCTGGATATCAACCGCTTCCATCAGATTGTCTTTCAATAATTGTGAAACGATGACACCTGCACCGTGATAACGGAGACCTCCCGCATGGATATTGGCCGGAGAGAAATTATGCCCCAGTGTAAACATGGGCAGCAACGGGGTATATCCGGCTTCGTCGCCAAAGTCATACTGGAATTTACCACGGGTCAGTTTCGGGCACGAAGCCGGTTCGGCAGCAATGTATCGGGTTTGTTTCCCATTCAGGATAGTGTGGCGCATAAAGGGGAAGCAGATTCCTCCAAAATTGGAACCGCCACCAAAGCAACCGATAATCATGTCGGGATATTCGCCTGCCATTTCCATTTGCTTTTCGGCTTCCAGACCGATAACCGTTTGATGCAGTGTGACATGGCTTAATACCGACCCTAGTGTATATTTACAGTTGGGAGTGCTCATTGCCAGTTCGATAGCTTCGGAGATGGCTGTTCCCAGTGAACCTTGATAATTGGGATTACGGGTAATGATATCCTTGCCGGCACGGGTAGACATGGATGGAGAGGCGGTGACCGTTGCTCCGAATGTCTGCATGATGCTGCGGCGATAGGGCTTCTGATTATAGCTGATCTTTACTTGATAAACGGCAGCTTCCAGCCCGAATACCTTTGCGGCATACGATAGAGCGGCGCCCCATTGTCCGGCACCGGTTTCTGTAGTGACATTGGTTACGCCTTCTTCCTTGCAATAATATGCCTGGGCCAGAGCCGAGTTCAGTTTGTGGGAGCCAATGGGGCTGACACTTTCATTTTGAAATAAATATGTGCGGGAGTCCCTAGTGCTTTTTGCCAGTCCGTAGGCACGTACCAATGGTGTGCTGCGATAGTATTGTACATTTCACGCACTGCTTCGGGAATTTCAATCATGCGTCTGTCTGGTTTAATTCCTGATGGCAGAGTTCCTTGGCGAAGATAGGGTAGAGGTCTTCCGGTTTCAGCGCTTCTTTGGTTTTAGGGTTCAACGGCGGCATGGGTTTGGTCTTCATGTCTGCCTGTATGTTGTACCAGTATTTAGGAATTTCATCCTCTGGTAAGATAAAACGTTTCTGTTTTGTGCTCATAATCTTTCAAATTTAATAGTTTTGCGGTACTAAAATGTTAAGGTGAAAAAAAGTAATTTCCTTACTAATTTTCAATCTACATTTTTGTACGGGGAACAATTAAAAAAGGGGCTGTCAGAAGTAAAAATGCGAAGTTATTTGTTATTATAGACATGAGATGTGAATATTTTGATTAAGTTTGTTTTCTGTTAATGCAAGATAATATCGACATGGAACCTTTACACAAACTATTTATTTATCGTAAGAAGTTAGTAAAACCGTACATAGAGCGATTGCTGAAATGGATGGACGGGATAACTTATATGATGTCGGCCTTGTTCATCCTTACATTGGTTTATGAGCATGGATTTCTTATTTCTTTTGAAGAAATGGAGATGATAAACACGCTGTATCATTTTGTCTGGATTGTTTTTCTGGTTGATATTTCCCTGCATCTTTTATTAAATTACTCGGATACCAAGCGGAAGTACCGGGGACTGGCATGGATACTGAGTCTGATGCTTTATCTGACTTTGATTCCGGTTATTTTCCATGAACCGGAGGTGCAAGGGGAATTCATGATTTCTGGTCTTTTTTCCACAGTCGTTTATATCATGTGGTGCTGCTCACTTTGCTTTCGCTGCTGCAATTGTCTAATGGGATAGTCCGGCTGCTGGGCAGGCGCACCAACCCGTCTTTGATCTTTGCATCCAGTTTTCTCATATTTATTCTGATAGGGGCAGCGTTACTGATGCTTCCGCGTGCCACTTATCATGGCATTTCCTTTATCGATGCTCTGTTTACCGCTACCAGTGCCATTTGTGTCACGGGGTTGGTTTCGGTCGATGTCTCTTCTACATTCACGTCCGAGGGGTTGTTCATCATTATCATGCTGATACAAATCGGCGGTTTGGGAGTCATGACCCTGACCAGTTTCTTTGCCATGTTTTTTATGGGGAATACTTCGCTCTACAATCAGTTGGTGGTCCGTGATATGGTAAGCTCGCAGTCACTCAGTTCGCTGCTTTCCACCTTATTATATATATTAGGGTTTACCTTGGTGATAGAGGCTGCTGGGATGGGGGTTATTTTTTTGAAGTATACATGGCACTATGGGCATGGATATTGAGGAGGAACTGGCTTTTTACTGTCTTTCCATTCCATCTCTGCCTTTGCAATGCCGGATTCTCTACTTTGTATGGAACTTAGGTAACGAACTGGTACTTCATAATCATAACTTGCTATATATCACTATCTCTTTCCTGGTTATTTTGGGAGGTATAGGTTTCCCGATTCTGGTAAATCTGTATGAAACGGTTTCTTATGAAAGCAAGCGCTTGTATCACCGTTATGTCAAAAAGAATAAGAGGACAATCCGTAAAATACATTTATATAACCTGAATACCCGTATCGTATTGATTATGACGGCTATCTTGCTAGTGACGGGTACTGTGGCCATTGTTGTTTTCGAATGGAATCATGCTTTTGCGGGAATGACGGCTACAGAGAAATGGGTGCAGGGCTTCTTTAACGCAACTTGTCCCCGTACGGCAGGATTTTCAAGTGTGGGCATGACTACTTTCAGTGTGCAGACGTTGCTGCTGATGGTGGTGCTGATGATGATTGGCGGCGGTACGCAGTCTACGGCCGGTGGTGTGAAGGTGAATGTGTTTGCTGTAGTCATGTTGAACTTGCGTGCTATTCTTATAGGTGCCGATAAAGTCAATATTTTCAACAGGGAGTTATCTCATGATTCCATCCGGCGTTCTAATGCCACATTGATTCTTTATCTGCTGATTGTTTTCGCGGGTATCTTCGGTTTAAGCATTCTAGAGCCGCAGGCTTCAGTGATGGCGTTGGTTTTTGAGTGTACTTCGGCACTCAGTACGGTAGGTTCAAGCCTGGATCTGACACCTACTTTGGGAAGTGACAGCAAACTGATTGTCATTGTTCTGATGTTTATCGGACGAGTAGGGGTGCTTACTTTGATATCCAGCCTTATTAAACAGAAAAAAATAACAAAATATAAATATCCGAGTGATAACATCATAATCAACTAGTTATGAAATACATTATTATTGGTTTAGGAAATTACGGCGGAGTGTTGGCCGAAGAGCTTTCCGTATTGGGACATGAGGTGATAGGAGTGGATACAAACGAGCATCGTGTGGATGTGTTGAAGGACAAAATCGCGACTTCTTTTATTATTGATGCTACGGACGAACAATCGCTCAGTGTGCTGCCACTGAAAGATGTGGATGTGGTTATTGTTGCTATCGGCGAGAATTTTGGTGCTTCTGTGCGTGTGGTGGCACTGCTGAAAAAGAAAGGAGTGAAACATATCTATGCCCGTGCGGTAGATGATGTGCATAAGACCGTGCTTGAGGCTTTTAATTTAGATAGTATTCTGACATCCGGAGAAAGAAGCGGCACGGAGCTTGGTTCAGTTGTTGGATTTACACGTCAATGTGGAGTCTTTTCAGATTGACGAGGAACATTATGTGATGAAGTTCAAACTTCCTTCTTGTTTTGTAGGCTATAAGGATGAGTGATCTGTCATTAGAAACGGAATTCAATATTAAAAATCATTGCATTGATAAAAGGGGAGAAAGTGCTGAACGGTTTGGGTATTTCGATATTGGAGCATCAGGTGGAGAAATCATTTTGAGGAAAATTATGAGTTGGAGGAGGAAGATCAGTTGGTCTGCTATGGGCTTTATAAGAATTTTATGGATTTTTGGAAGGCGTTGTAGCAGGAATGCCTTTCAAAGAAAGAATATTTTTTTCTAAGTGAGATTAAACCTTTTCTTTTGGGTTTAGTCTAACTTAATAAATAATTTAGTTTAGTTTTAGTTTTCTCTGAAGGCCGGCCAATGTGATATTGCCCGGGTTTTCGCTTTTTATGGAGGTTTTCTTGTGAGTGTCCGTTACTTTTTGTTACTTTGTCACCTAGAAATCGAGATTTAGATGAAACAGATATATTTTTTATTTGTCGTTTTGCTGGTTGTAATGACCGCTTGCGGAGGTAAGAAAGAGGCTTCCGTTGATGCAGAACAATTGATGTTCCAAATAGACAGTGTGGATCATGTGACAGGTTTGCAGCGTATGCAGGTTTCACGTATTGACCAGCATATTGTCAGTGGCGGAAAAAAATTATAATTTGTTTATAGAGCGTGCTCCCAGTGATTCTCTGCCTTCAGTCAAAAGTGACTTGGGAATTTTTGGCCGACAATCGTATCATCGTTAGAATTTCCCGTGAAATGGGAGCCGGGTCTTTGCCAAAACTTTTACCAAGCAAAGTTTCTCTGGATTCGTAAGTGCTGATCATCTCCGTCATTTTATATTGGAGGGCGTGGTATTTGATGAAGAGAAGACCCGTGAGGGAAAAAATATCATATTGGCTGCCAGTGTGAGTTATCCTCAGACAGATTTGTATATTCCTTTCTCCATCACTATTACTCCTGAAGGAAAAATGAGCATATCTAAAATGAGGATATGGAGGAGCTTCCTCCCATGTTGGGAGACAGCCTTAATTAAATCTAAAATACAGGAATAATTTTTCGCGTCATAATCTTTTTAGGCGGTTAGTTGTTGGTATGGCATTAACTAACTAAAGAATAAATTAGATTATGAGAAAGATTTTATTTTAATGGCTATGCTGGTATGCTCTCTTCAATTCGCCATGGCTGGCGATGTTGTGACCCGCGATGTGAATAAGCTTCCTGTTGCCGCACGTGAAATGATCGGCAAACATTTCTCCCAGACTAAAGTTGCGTATATCAAGATTGAAAAGGACTTGTTTCAGACCACTTCCTATGATGTAAAATTGGCCGATGGCATTGAATTGGAGTTCAATTCAAAGGGAGAGTGGCTTGAGATAGATTGCAAGAACAAGTCGGTTCCTTCTACTTTTATCCCTCAGGCTATTTCCAAGTATATGAAAGCTAATTATAACGGGCATAAAACGGTGAAGATAGAACGTAACCGCAAGGGATATGAACTGACATTGGAAAATGGATTGGAAGTAGACTTCGATCAGTTTGGAGGATTCTTGAAGTTGAGCGATTAAAAAAGATTTTTTCTGTAATAGGGGAACTATCTCTCCTTATAGTAATGATGCCATAAGAGGGTGTATCAGAAATAAATTGAACTATCTTTTTATTATCAGCGTTGAAAAAGATAGTCGCAACCAATTTTGATTCACCCTCTTATGTATTATAAATACAGTTCTCGGTCTTTGCCCTGTTATTAATCCATCGGCTCGTAATCCTTTGCCAGACCGCCTTCGCTGGTTTCCTTATATAAGGAAGGAAGGTCATGACCGGTCTGTTTCATTACTTCCACCACTTTGTCAAAGGATACACGGTGATTACCGTCTGTAAAGGCAGAATAGATATTGGCATCAAGAGCTCGGGCCGCTGCATAGGCATTTCTTTCGATACAAGGGATTTGTACCAATCCGCATACCGGATCGCAAGTCATTCCCAAGTGATGCTCCAAGCCCATTTCGGCTGCATACTCTATCTGGGCCGGGCTACCTCCGAATAATTGGCTGGCAGCGGCGGATGCCATTGAACAGGCCACTCCTACTTCTGCCTGGCAACCGGCTTCGGCTCCGGAAATGGAGGCGTTGTGTTTTACTATATTTCCTATCAATCCGGCAGTAGCCAGTGCTCTTAAAATCCGCATATCGCTGAAGTCACGGCTTTTTTGCAAGTGATAAAGTACAGCCGGAACCACTCCGCATGATCCGCAAGTAGGGGCTGTGACGATTTTGCCACCTGAGGCGTTTTCTTCACTGACTGCCAGAGCGTATGAGAATACTAACCCGCGGGAACGCAGATTGTCCTTATAACCTTTTGCCTTAATATAGTAAGTGGAGGCTTTTCTGCGCAGATTGAGTGGCCCGGGTAATACGCCTTCTTGATCCAAACCACGCTCAATGGCTTCTCTCATGGTTTTCCATACTTCTGCCAGATAGTCCCAATGTCTTCGTCTTCACATTGCTGGACGTATTCCCAGTAATTGCG
>ENA-OQDC01001645-OQDC01001645.1-human-gut-metagenome-genome-assembly--contig:-NODE-1645-length-10607-cov-2.297805_pt1 | contig 10607 bp, 11 predicted proteins | sample MGYA00242770_ERZ504601 | MGnify/ENA primary metagenome ERZ504601 (study PRJEB26092, sample SAMD00036305) | human gut metagenome | host: Homo sapiens | study: EMG produced TPA metagenomics assembly of...
AGAATGAAAGCTTACAAGAGCCATATTCTTACAAAGAAGACTACTAAGAGAAAGAGAAATCTTAGACATGCAGCTATGACAGATGCAACTAATGTAAAGACAATGAAGAAGATTATGCCATATTTATAAGATATGGATGTCTGTGATTGATTATTAGGAGGAAATTAAGAAATGGCAAGAATTAAAGGCGGTATGAACGCAAAGAAGAAGCATAACAGAGTATTAAAGCTCGCTAAGGGTTATAGAGGAGCTAGATCTAAGCAGTACAGAGTTGCTAAGCAGTCTGTAATGAGAGCTCTTACAGAGAGTTACAAGGGTAGAAAGCAGAAGAAGAGACAGTTCAGACAGTTATGGATTGCAAGAATCAATGCTGCAGCAAGAATGAACGGTCTTTCATACAGCAAGTTTATGTATGGTTTAAAGTTAGCTAACATCGACCTTAACAGAAAGGTATTAGCTGAGATGGCTGTAAACGATGCAGAAGGATTTGCTAAGTTAGCAGAAGTAGCTAAGGCTAAGCTTGCTTAATTAAGATTTATATTGGTATTAATACCAGTAATATAAAAGGCAGAAAGCGAATTGATGTGTGCCAGTAATTCGGGAGCATATCAGATTGGGCTTTTTGCCTTTTTTTGTGATAATATTGTGAAACATTTGCATAATGCTGGTTTTAAATGTGATATTGTGGTATAGTTTATAAGTCGGTATTACGGCAATATTTAATGTGGAGACAGGTTATGAGAAAAGTATTAAAGAATAAAGTTGTAAAATATGCTGTTACAGCAGCTATGGTTATGTCAGTTATGATGACAACAGCCTGTAACAGTAAGATAAAGGTAGATTATGGATACAATCCAACTGATTATGTAGAGCTTGGAGATTATAAGGGAATTCAGGCTGAGGTTGATGTAACATCCATAACTAATCAGGTTATAGATGATAAGATTGCAGAACAGCTTGAAAGCGAGACAACATATACAGATGTTGATAGGGAAGCACAGAAAGGCGATAAGGTTACATTTAGTTATTCTGGTACATCAGGCGGACTTTCTGTAGATGATTTTACTGGTTCTGATTATAGTATGACACTTGGTAAGGATGCTTTCCCTGTTGCAGGAACTGGCTTAGATGAAGAATTATGTGGAATGGTTGCAGGACAGACTAAGGTAATAACAATCACACTTCCAGAGAATTCAAAGTATTCTGATTATGCTGGCAAGAGAGTTGTATTCGAACTTACAATGAGTTATGTACAGCAGGCTAATGTTCCTATGCTTACAGATGCTTTTGTTAAGAGTGCGTTCAACTGCGAAACAGTTGATTCATATAAGGCACATGTTAAGAATGATGTCAGTGGAACAATAGGAACTAAGATAACAGAAGCTAAGAATAAAGCAATACTTACCCAGCTCCTTGACAAATGCAAGGTTACAGGTTATCCAGAGGAATTCCTTGCACAGCAGTCATCAAAGCTTGAAGAATCAATAAGCTTTTACAGTACACTTCAGGGTAAGACTAATGATGAATATTGTCAGAATCTATATGGTATGACATTTGATGAATTCGTTAAGGCATCAGCAGGACAGCAGCTTGTATATCAGGCAATTGCAGAAAAGGAATGTCTTACAATTACAGATTATGAATACAAGGATGACCTTGAGCAGTTTGCTAAAGACAGTGGTTATTCAAAGGTAGATACATTTACAGATAAATATGACAAAGAAACTATTGTTAAGTCTATGCTTGTTAAAAAGGCACAGAATTTAGTAATGGATAATGCAGTCATAACAGAGAAGTAGGATATATAAGAATATATTTAGTTGAACATACATTAATAAATCATGAAATTCAATAACTGGATAAATATATTAATGATATACTAATTCAGGCAATGGTTTCTGATTTTTTGCTTTAAAATATCGAACATTTGTTATAACTGAATTATGATATCTGATTGTATGCTACAGTATGTGAAGGTTAATGTTTAGTATGATCACTGTTGATTTTAATTTAAGTAGCATTTGTAAGTTAAAGTGGAGTATAGTGTGAGTATAATCACACATTGGATTGGAGAGTATATGAATTTAGATGGTTTAAATGACTGCCAGAAAAGAGCGGTTAAAAGGACAGAAGGTCCGCTTCTTATTATAGCGGGTGCAGGTTCTGGAAAGACAAGAGTTCTTACTAACAGGATAGCCTATCTTATAGATGATTGTGGTGTGGCGCCATATAATATACTTGCTATTACATTTACTAATAAAGCGGCAAGGGAGATGAGAGAGAGAGTTGATGCCACAGTAGGACAGCAGGCTGGCGAAGTGTGGGTAAGTACTTTCCACTCCACCTGTGTGCGGATTCTCAGGCGTTATATAGATAGAATTGGTTATTCCAATACATTTACAATATATGATACAGATGACGTTAAGAGTGTTATAAAGGATATATGTAAGAAGTTCAATATAGATACGAAGATGCTCAAGGAAAAGACAATTATGAATGCGATATCGCACGCCAAAGATGAGCTTATGAGCCCGGACCAGATGGAGCTTGAGGCTGGTGGCGACTACAACGGCAAGAGAATTGCCAATGTATACAGGGAGTATCAGAAGACATTAAAGCTTAATAATGCACTTGATTTTGATGATTTAATATACAAGACAGTAGAATTATTGGAAAATGATGTTGAAGTACTTAATTATTATCAGGAACGATTTAAGTATATTATGGTTGATGAGTATCAGGATACTAATACATCGCAGTTTAAGCTTATATCAATGCTTGCCGCCAAATATGGCAATCTCTGCGTGGTTGGGGATGATGATCAGTCAATATACAAGTTCAGGGGTGCCAATATTACCAATATATTGAATTTTGAGAATACATTTGCAGGAACTAAAGTAATAAAGCTTGAGCAGAATTATCGTTCAACACAGACAATTCTTAATGCAGCCAATGCGGTCATAAGCAATAATATAGGAAGAAAAGCAAAGAGTCTGTGGACAGAGAATGGCGAGGGTGAAAAGGTTAATTATACACTTTATGAAAATGGATATGATGAGGCACAGGGTGTTGTTGACAGCATAAGTTCTATGGTAAGGGACGGCTGGAATTACAACGATATTGCCATATTATACAGGACTAATGCACAGTCTAGAGCGTTGGAAGAAAAACTTATGTTAAAGTAATATACCATATACGTATATATGGTGGAATAAGCTTTTATCAGCGTAAGGAAATAAAAGATATACTTGCATATTTAAAGACTATAGACAATGGTATGGACGGACAGGCAGTAAAGCGTATTATCAATGTTCCAAAGCGTGGAATTGGTAGCGACAACAATTGAACGAGTTCAGGAATATGCAGACCAGAATGACATAACATTCTGGCAGGCTCTGTGCGATGCTGAGCATATCGATACGATAAAACGAGGTGTTGGAAAGTTAGAGCCATTTGTTACACTTATAGGTTCACTTAAGGCAAAGCAGGAATTTATGAGCATAAAAGAACTTGCCGAAACTGTTGTAAGTGATACAAGATATATAGAATGTCTTGCAGAGAGCGAAACAGCAGAAGAAATAGAAGCAAGACAGGAAAATATAGATGAATTGATTAACAAAATAGTAAGCTATGAGGAGAGCTGCCGACAGAAGGAAGAGACTCCTACATTAAGTGGTTTCCTTGAAGAAGTTGCACTCATAGCAGATATTGATAATCTTAATGAGTCAGATAAGCAGGTAATGCTTATGACATTACATAGTGCCAAAGGTCTTGAATTCCCTATTGTGTATATGACAGGAATGGAAGATGGCCTTTTTCCAAGTTATATGACAATAGTGTCAGATGACCCTGCAGAGATAGAGGAAGAAAGACGACTTTGCTATGTAGGAATAACAAGAGCAGAGAAGATACTTAACTTAAGCAGTGCGAAGATGCGTATGGTACGCGGTGAAACACAGATGAATAAAGTATCACGCTTTATTAAAGAAATTCCCGAAGAATATATGCACATAGAAAATAATAGTTCAGGATATAATAAAGGTAAGATTGCATATGGAGGAAAAGATGACTCAGAGGAAACACGTTCGTATAATATCAGAGCCAATGCCAAAGCCGCTCTTAACAGATACGGTTCAGGCAATGTGAATTATAAAGAACCAAAACGTGTATCAATCGGCGGCTCAACCTCAGCAGGCTACAGGTCAGGCGGCTCACCAGCCCAGCGAACAGGAAGCCCATACGCGGGAAGCGGCTCACCATATGGAAGTGGTTCATCGTATGGCGGGGGTTCGTCATATGTGGGCAGCAGTTCTTCTGTGAGAAAGGAAATCGGGGGAAAGGCGAATACTAAGGTTGGTTTTGGTAAAGAATTTCCTATGGATATATTTGATTTGAAGAAGCCATCGAAGGCTAATGGTACAGCGGGTTCGACTGCTTCTGATGGAGCATCTGGACTTGGGTATGGTGTTGGCGATACTGTGGTTCACGCCAAGTTTGGAAAAGGAAAAGTAATTGCAATTGATAATGGTGCAAGAGATTATATGGTAACTGTAACATTTGACGAGTATGGCTTAAAGAAAATGCTTGCAGGTTTTGCAAGGCTTAAAAAAGCCTAAATATGGTGACAAATAAAATATGTTGTGATACAATATATTTACTTTAAAAGTGTTTTGAAAGGAGCGGTTGTTATGAATAAGGATAAGATTGAAGAGCTTATTGCGGCAAGCAAGCTCAATGAACTTCTTCACAAGAAAGATGTAGAAGAGAGCAAGAAGAAAAGTAATGTAATTATCATAGTATTAGCAGTTATTGGAGCGGTTGCAGCATTAGCAGCTATCGTATATGCAATCTATAGATACTTCACACCAGATTATCTTGATGATTTTGATGATGATTTTGATGATGACGACTTTGATGAAGACTTTGAAGATGATGATGAATTCGAGAACTAATTATTCTGCCAATTAAAGAATGATTAAGACAAAGACCACTGGCTGGCTTACAGCCAGTGGTTTTTTAGATGTTCGATGATGTGGGAGGAAGGCTGGTTAGTTTCCTGATTGATTATATAGAAGGATTGGAGATAAAAGATGAAAAAAAGGCGGCATATATACAGGTTATGTAGAAAGCGTGGATTTTCCTAATAAGGGAAATGTAATAGTTAAGACAGAGGAAGACGGACAGACTATAGAGGAAAAGGCTGTTGTAAAGAATTCAATACCGGGACAGACAGTTAAATTTATGGTAAAACAAGAAGAAAGCACGGCAAAATGTGAAGGAAGGCTTCTTGAAGTTGTCTGTCAGGCAGATACAGAAACTAACGAAAGATGTGAGCATTTTGGCAAATGCGGTGGCTGCGTATATCAGACTGTAAGGTACGAAGAACAGTTAAAGATGAAAGAAAATGCAGTGAAGAAGCTTCTTGCTCCTGTTATTAATACAGAATATGAGTGGGAGGGAATAATTGGAAGCCCTGTATCAAGTGAATACCGTAACAAAATGGAATTCTCATTTGGCGATGAGGTAAAAGATGGTCCGATAGCCCTCGGTTTACATAAGAGAAACAGTATGTATGATATAGTAACAGTAACAGGCTGTAAGATTGTGGATAATGATTACAGAAAAATACTCAAGTGTGTATATGATTATGCACTAGAGAAAAATCTCACTTATTACCATAAAATGAAGCACGAAGGGTATCTTAGACATTTGCTTGTAAGAAAAGCTGTAAAGACAGGACAAATCCTTGTGGATATTGTGACAACTACAATTAATGATATCCCTATGGACGAACTTGCAGACAGATTAAAAGCACTGTCACTTGACGGAGAGATAACCGGCTTCCTGCACACCTACAATGACAGTGTTGCCGATGCGGTAATCAATGAAAAGACAGAGATAGTATTCGGAAAGGATTATATTGAAGAAGAGCTTCTTGGACTTAAATTCAAGATTACAACATTTTCATTCTTCCAGACTAACTCACTTGGTGCAGAAGTACTGTACTCAAAGGCAAGAGATTATGTCGGAACAACAAAAGACAAGGTCATATTCGATCTGTACAGTGGAACAGGAACAATTGCACAGATGTTAGCCCCGGTTGCAAAGAAAGTCATCGGCGTTGAGATAATACCAGAAGCCGTAGAAGCTGCCAAGATTAATGCGGGCATAAATGGACTTGATAACTGCGAATTCATCGCAGATGATGTGCTTAATGCCCTCGATAACATTAAGGACAAGCCGGACTTTATCGTCCTCGACCCACCAAGAGATGGTATCAATCCAAAGGCACTTAAGAAGATAATTGACTATGGTGTGGAGTCAATGGTGTATATTTCATGCAAGCCTACAAGTCTAGCAAGGGATCTGGTTGTGTTGCAGGAGAGTGGGTATGAGGTTAAGAAAGGGTGCTGTGTGGATATGTTTCCAAATACGGGGCATGTGGAGACGGTGTGCCTTCTGTCAAGAAAAGCCCAATAAATCAAAGGATTTCGCCATTTTTGGAGTAAAATATATGTGTGTTTCTGTTTCCGTAGAATGGGTATGAGGGAATTGATTTACCCCAGGGATAAGATTTTAGGAATTATCAGTATACATTTTGGCAGAAGGAATACTTTTTCGCAAAAGAGAAGGAAGATGACGATATGAGAAGAAGAAAAGAAGAGTATAAGCAAAATAATTTCAATGGAAATGTGAATTTTACAGGAAAAACTCAAATTGCAGCAGGAGATATTATCAATATATCTCAGAAGAGAAGCAAAAGACGGCAAATTATGATCCAGAACCAAAATGGCGTAGTCCATTTACTTTAGCTGTTTTAACATGGATTAGCACTATTATTGCAATTGTAGGAATATTTCCGTTTGCCCAAATAGTAAAAAGTATAGTTTGCTTTTTAGAGGAAGAATGGAAATACAATAAGTTTAGATATGCAGAAATATTCTATTATTTTATAATATTTGTATTTTATTTTAATCTTTATTACACTTAGAAGAATTGCTAAAAAGCAAACGAGAACATCCTTTGTTTTTCAATTTTGCAATTAGTGGTTATGGGAATAGATTGACCATAGAGAAAATACATATTGAAGGATGCCCTCAATGTGGGGGCAAAATGAAATATTATAATAAACCAGTGGAATGGAGAGAAATTCTTCGTAGTGATGGAAGCACGAAACGTGAAGTGACAAAAAGAAACCTGTGTTAGAATGTAGGCGAAATGCAGAACATTGGTATGCAGTTGATCCTGCCGAGGACAGGGTAAAGTAGTAAAATTAAAAGGAATTTTCAAATGGTTAAGGTATTTACCTCACTCTTAAGTTAATAGTGTCACTTTCGCTATGCAGTATAAAATCAAAGTTCAGGGGAATATTGAAACGGTTTGTCTGCTTTCAAAGAAACCTTGATTTTCTGCGGTTTGTGGGATATTAAGGAGCAAAAATGGATGTGTATTTTGTAGCCTTATGAATGAACCATTTGAATATTATAGCAGAGGGGTGTTTTGAGACTTTGCTGAATAATAGGCTTTTGCTAAAAGGTATCACTTTTGTGAAAAATGTATTATACCTCCTGGCAGGAGCCATTTTGTATAAAGATAACGTGACTTATAAATCTTACGAATGTAATATTTACACAAGTGCATAAGGATTGCGGACAAAATTTTTTTACCTCAAAAATTCTTACGAATGTAATATTTTAAGGATATAGCGTACATTGAAAATAGAATATGACCATTTCGACTATCGTATCAATGGAGATACTCGTCAAATGGCATTTCATACAAGCATGAATGCCGCTTGACTTGTTATTTACCATATCAGCAAACCGCCACGTGGAGGAAGAAACGCTGATAAAGGCATATCTGATGGCTTGGAATGCGTTGGTGGAGAATCGAGAGGATTTCATGGAGCAGTGGACGGAACAGCTGCAGAGCGATTCGGATTAAGCCGAATCCTGATTGTCACGACAGATTGATTGTATTTGATTATTGTGAAGAAACCGAGAAGGTATATCATTGTGGAGCATCCAGTAAGGATGCAGGGAAGAAACTTTGTGCCATACATTTAATTATAGAAGTGGTGGATGTGTTACGGCATTTATGTTTGAATGTCCTAATTCAGCAGGATTCAGGTCAGAGCCAAGTGATAAACTTACAGATAAAGACAGAGAAGAAATAATTGCAATATTAGAGTCATTTAGAGATACTCCTTAAAAACAATTTGTGTTCTAGTGGCTGATTTTGATATTGAAGAAATAAGACGAGAGATTTATTAGTTTTGAAAGGGGTTATATAACGATGGAAAATAATAGTTACAAATATGAATATATGAAAGATAATAGTATTAGTCCAATCAATATTAGATATGTAAGAACTATACATATTAATAGGTTTTATAAGAATGAAGATGATGAAAAGTGTCAAAGTGGAGAGACAATTTTAAAAGAAAAATTAGGTGAATTTAAAATTGGAGATTTGTATTTGTATGATAAACCTGATATACCAATGAGAGCTGATGATGTTGATTTTTCTGTAGATATTAATACATATAATTTCCATTTATATCCTAAAGAAGGTAAATGCACTGAACTGAATGATAAAATTAATGAATTACATAGAAGTTTAAATAAAAAAGAAATAGAAGAAATTCTTAAAGCAAAAGGAATAAATGGAAAAGTGATAAAAGGAAGAGGAATACAACAATTTGCTACTTCTAAATATATATCTGTAATATGCGAAAAAGATAGAAATGAACAATATTGGTTGTTATATGAAACATTGTATATTGACGATGAAAATAAAGTGAATTCTATAGCTGGGCGTATACAATTTGCTAAGACGATTAATAGAAAATCATTAAATGATGGAAAGATAACATATCCTAAATTAGATGGAGAATGCATAGATAATACGATATACAATAATACAGAATTAACAATAGATGATGATTCTCAAGATATAATTGATAGTTTGTTAGATTTATAGAAAATAACTGATATAGTATAAAATAGTAAATATTTATGTATATATTATCATTTAATGAATCGGATAAAATATTATAAAGACATTTTATTATAAACAAATTTAATAATACCACCCCAAAAGGCGAAAAAACCCGACCTCTCCGACATTATAATAAATAATAGACGAGAGGTCATCTTGTCTGAACACAAAACACCATATAAAAGAGAGGATAACAGCCAGACGAAATCACGATGTTTATTATGACGGAGAGAGTCATTATTATATTGACGGATCGGTTTATAAGGGTGGAAAACTGTTGCTATTAGCTTATGATGAAGAAAACGAAAAATATTATCAGGTTGAAAATGGCAGGATGGCTTTTGTTAACCCCACTGGCATATAAGAGAGATAGATTATATAACGTCCATAAATCCAATTAGAAATGCCTGATTAAAATAACACGGAATTAATTTAATATAAATATACAATAGCAGCTTCGGTAGAAGCTGCTATTGTATATAATGACAGTAATATGCTGAATATTATTTAGTTCCAGTAGACCCAAATCCTCCATCACCTCGCACTGTATCACTTAATTCCTCAGCCTCAACGAATTCAGCAGTAATATAAGGTGTGAGTACAAGCTGTGCAATTCTGTCGCCAGGTTCAACGGTTACAGGGGATTGTGAATGGTTGTGTAATGCAACCATAAGCTCGCCGCGGTAATCAGAGTCGATAACGCCGACCTTATTGGCTGGGGCAAGACCTTTTTTGCACGCCATACCGCTTCGTGCGTATACAAGACCAACAAGACCTTCTGGAATCTCCATAGCAATTCCTGTCTTGATGAATTCTGTAGCACCAGTGTTAATTATTACTGGTTCAGTCATTCCGGAATAGAGGTCTGCACCGGCAGAGAATTCTGTACCATAAGTTGGAACTATTGCATTTGGTGTAAGCTTTTTTAAATTTAACTGTCTGTTTCATTGATAATTATTCTCCTTAATATTATTGATATTCAGGTGACTGACTAATACCTGAATTTTTTTATATAGATTTTCCACTGATTATTGGTATTCTTCAGCAGTAACTACAGTGCCTTCTTTTAAAGACTGCTGTACAAGTATTGTGCGCTGGTTTGATGAACCCTTGAATTTAAGCATCATATCTTTTAATTCTTCAACAAATCTTCCATCGACGCATACGTCAATATATGAAAGCATTTCTCTGGTTTCAGGATATTGTCATACATTTTATCCATAATATCCTCATCAAAAAGGTAACCGGTAAAGCACCATATATCCTTGGCCGGATAGTTTTCCTTTACAGCCTTTAGAAGCGGAATAAGTCCCCTTTGATTGGCTGGTTCAAATGGTTCGCCGCCAAGCAGTGTAAGACCAGCAATATAATCTGGCTTCATTGAATTAATTATATCAGATATGGTTGCATCAGTAAAAGGTGTACCATAGTTAAAATCCCACGCGATTTCATTAAAGCAGCCTTTGCAGTGGTGTGTACATCCGCTTACAAAAATGCTTGTACGTACTCCAGGACCATTGGCGATGTCGTTATATTTAATTTCAGCGTAGTTCAAAATATTCCTCCTGATTATGTGCCTTATATGTAAATTAATATGTATAATATCA
>ENA-OQDC01001647-OQDC01001647.1-human-gut-metagenome-genome-assembly--contig:-NODE-1647-length-10605-cov-2.309028_pt1 | contig 10605 bp, 16 predicted proteins | sample MGYA00242770_ERZ504601 | MGnify/ENA primary metagenome ERZ504601 (study PRJEB26092, sample SAMD00036305) | human gut metagenome | host: Homo sapiens | study: EMG produced TPA metagenomics assembly of...
GAGGTCAATAAAAATCTGAAACTGGACTATTCATATGAACAGCTTGCTTCGATGGTACAGGCAACGAATCAGTCAGATACACGAATCCTGCGCTTTACAGTGACAGATACTGATCCTATTGAAGCAAAGAAGATTGCAAATGAGCTTGCGAATGTTGCAGCAGAGCGTGTAGCTTACGTTATGTCCAGCGACAAACCGAAGATCGTGGAAGAGGCGGCTGTTCCGAAATCCCCATCTTCACCAAACACAAAGAAGAATGCAAGTGTCGTGGCTCTTGTGTTTGCTTTTGCGGCAGCAGCAATCATTGTACTCAGATATTTGCTGAATGATACGATCCAGAATGAAGATGATGTAAAAAAATATCTTGGACTTCATATGCTTGCAGCGATTCCGACAGAAAAGAGAAAATCGATTTGAAAGACAGGACAAGAAAGATTATTGTTGCGGTGTTGCTTGTGATAGCAGTCTGCTGTGCAGGTTATCTGATTTGGTGTTACGCCACGGCGGCAAAGACGAAGCAGTCGTATGATGATGCAAAAAAGCTGGTAACGGAAAATGTGAAACCGTCAAAAACAGATAGTGATGACGGAGAGCAGACAAAGCCGGAGATACCGGTTGATTTTACTGCTCTTCAGGAAAAAAATCCGGACATTTACGCATGGATTAAAATTGATGGAACAACCGTTGATTATCCGGTTTGCCAGAATAATAAGGATGACTGGTAATCGTGATACTTGCAATTATCTGCGCAGGGCTGTTGGCAGGTGTCGTTTATACGGTTACAAAAGGGAAAAGCGGTACGCAGAAAAAAACAGGAGGCATCGGCAGAAGCGGGTGCAGACGAAACGGAATCACAGTCCGGAATCATCGGAGAAGACGGAAAGAAAATACAAACAGACATTAAGACTGAAGCAAAATTGAAAGAAGTACTTGGAAGCGATTTTAATGCGAACATGACAGTTGCTGATATTAAGGAAGTTACAGCACCGGAAGGAGCTAAATTCCCACTTAAGATCACATTTGCAATGAAAGGCGTAACAGCTTCTTCTAAAGTTCAGATTCTGCATTATGATGCAGAAAAAGCAGCTTGGGAGAAGATTGATACAACTGTTGCAGATGGAACAGTAACAGGTACATTTAGTTCACTGTCACCGGTTACAAGCGCAACAGCTGTATCAGCAGTTGCAGTACTTGGACTGGCAGCAGTAGCAGCATTTGGTCTTAAAAAGAAAGTTGTTAGATAATTTACAAACATATGTTGAAAGCACTTCTTTGTGGCGGTAGTCACCGTGAGGGGCGTTTTCTTTTTGACAGGAGAGATACGTTTTGATGTTGGTAGATATTCATTGTCATATTCTCCCGGGAGTGGATGATGGGGCACCGGATATGGAGACTTCCAGAGCAATGATACGGGATGCCTATGAGCAGGGAGTACGTTATATCATTGCGACTCCGCATTATAGACCGGAGATGTTTGAGCCTTCCATGAAAAAGGTGATCCGGGTATACCATGAACTTCGCGATTATGCTGAAGAAGTTGGAATTGGACTGAGGCTTGGCTGCGAGTATTACCGGAATGAGCAGATGATCCGGCATCTTGATAAGAAGCTTCGACCGACGATGCTTGGAAGCAGGTATGTTTTGACAGAGTTTTCAACCAATGACAGTTTTGTCACGGTCCGTAATTACATTTATGAGCTGATCACCAAGGGATATCGACCGATCGTTGCACATGTTGAAAGGTATTTTTGCTGTCAGGAACCGGAGAGAATCCAGAAACTGAAAAAACTTGGAGCACAGATCCAGATAAATGCAGATTCCGTATTGGGATATGAAGGACATACGATTAAAAAGTTCTGTGCCGGCCTGATGAAAGATGATCTTGTGGATTTTATAGGATCAGATGCACACAATCTGGAGGGGCGGAAGATGAACCTCGGGAAGTGTGCCACTTACGTCAGAAAAAAAGATGGGACAGGATTATGCGGAAGAGATTTTGTAGATAATCCAAGACGGATATGGAAGAGCAGATAAAGAGATTCAGATAGCCCCGCGTGGGGAAGAAAGCAGGTGTTTTGTTGAAAAAGGTTAATTTATCGATTGAAAAGAAAAGCTACGGGGTGCGTGAATCAATCCGGACATTGCGTACCAATCTGCAGTTTTGCGGAGATGATAAAAGAGTCATTCTTGTAACAAGCTGTGTGCCGAGAGAGGGGAAAAGCTCTGTTTCTGTTGCGCTGGCAGAATCAATTGCAGACATGGGAAAATCTGTTATTCTTGTTGATGCGGATATCAGGAATTCTGTTATGGCATCGAAACTTCAGATTACCGGTGCAGATAAAGGGCTGTCACACTTCCTCTCCGGACAGTGTGTGCTTGCAGATGTGATTATGGCGACAAATATTCCGAAATTTCATATTCTTCTTTCCGGACCGGAGGCTCCGAATCCGACAGAGCTTCTGGAATCCGAACGTTTTACTGGTATGCTGGAGTCCATGAAGAATGTCTATGATTATATTATCATTGACTGTCCGCCGCTTGGTCTTGTTATTGATGCGGCAATCATCGGACATCAGAGTGATGGCGCGATCATTGTTGTCGAAGCAGGTAAGGTCAAATACCGTCTGGTGCAGAATGTAAAAGACCAGCTGGAAAATTCGGGAGTGTCCGTTCTTGGTGTTGTCCTTAACAAGGTAGAGCGTAAGAACCAGAAGGGATATTATAACAAATATTATGGCTCACAGAAGTATGAGGACTATTATGGACACAATGAAGAAACAAAAAATGCATAAAAGTGAAAATAACACTTGCAATTGTTAAAAGTTTCTGTTAAAATAACTATTGTTGTGAGTCTGCAAGATTTGTAAGCGGACATTTCAGATCGTTAGGAGGTGCAATCATGGCTAAATGTGCTATTTGTGAAAAGGGTGCTCATTTCGGAAATAACGTAAGTCACTCTCATAGAAGATCATCTAAGATGTGGAAATCTAACGTAAAATCCGTTAGAGTTAAAACGGAAAACGGCGGAACACAGAAAATGTACGTATGTACAAGCTGCCTGAAATCCGGACGCGTTGAAAGAGCTTAATCTGAGCGGAATGATGAGAACCGAAGCTTTTAAGCTTCGGTTTTTTGCGTATACGATGAGCCAAATACGGAGCTGTCCAGATTTGTGCTCGCACAAAAATCTGATTGGATCTGTATTTGGCGAATGTACGACAGTGAACTGTTAAGTGAGCTGCCGTATAATCAGGCAGGTGTCAGCATGCCTGATTATCGGGCTGCATTGGTTGTAAAAGCATTGGAAATAGAGTATAATATTTTCAACGTTTAAAAATAGATTTATTGATATGAATTTTGAGAATTGGAGGATGGCATATGAAGGGAAGTATGAGTACTGATTTAGGAATCATCACGATCGATCCGGAAGTGATCGCAAAATATGCAGGATCTGTAGCAGTTGAATGTTTTGGAATTGTCGGTATGGCAGCTGTCAGCATGAAAGATGGTCTGGTAAAACTTTTGAAAAAAGAAAGCCTTACAAAGGGAATCCAGGTCGGAATCTCTGATGAGAATAAGATTACACTTAATTTTCATGTGGTCGTAGCTTACGGAGTAAGTATTTCAGCAGTAACAGACAATCTGATCAGCAACGTGAAGTATAAAGTTGAAGAATTTACAGGTATGAGCGTCGATAAGATCAACATCTATATCGAAGGCGTCCGCGTGATCGATTAATTAAGGAGGAACTTGTTGTGGCAACAAAGAGTATCGATGTAGAACTGCTTGCGAAGATGTTTCTTGCAGGCGCACAGAATATAGAAGCAAAAAAGGAATATATCAATGAACTGAACGTGTTCCCTGTACCGGATGGTGATACAGGAACCAATATGTCTATGACAATTATGGCGGCAGCGAAAGAAGTAACTGCACTGGAAGGCATGGATATGGCTTCTCTTGCGAAGGCAATTTCATCCGGTTCTCTCCGTGGTGCAAGAGGTAACTCCGGTGTTATTCTATCCCAGCTGCTCCGCGGATTCACAAAATCCATCAAGACGGAAAGCGAAATTGATGTACCTGCACTTGCAAGAGCAGCAGTACGTGCAAAAGAGACAGCATATAAGGCTGTTATGAAGCCGAAGGAAGGTACGATTCTTACCGTTGCAAAAGGGGTGGCTGAAAAGGCTCAGACACTTGCAGAGGAGACAGATGATCTGGAAGAATTTCTCCCGAAGCTGATTGAAGAGGCAGAGACTGTTCTGGCAAAGACTCCGGATATGCTTCCTGTATTAAAGGAGGCAGGTGTTGTAGATTCCGGCGGACAGGGACTTCTGGAAGTACTGCGCGGGGCATATGATGCATTCCTCGGTAAAGAGATTGACTACAGCGCACTTGCACCAACTCCTCAGGCTGTTAATGCAACAAAGGTTGAAACTGAGGGTACAGTGGATATCAAATTTGGATACTGTACAGAATTTATTATTCTTCTGGATAAAGAATTTACAGAAAAGGATGAAATAGAATTTAAGGCTTATCTGGAATCCATTGGTGATTCTATCGTATGTGTAGCAGATGAAGACGTTGTTAAGATACATGTTCATACGAACGATCCGGGACTTGCAATCCAGAAAGCACTTACTTATGGACAGTTATCCCGTATGAAGATTGATAATATGCGTGAAGAGCATCAGGAAAAGCTGATCAAAGATGCAGAAAAGCTTGCAGCAGCCCAGAAAGAGAAAGAAAAAGCCAAAGAGCCACGTAAAAAGGTCGGATTTATTGCTGTTTCGATCGGAGAAGGATTAAATGAAATCTTCAAAGAACTTGGCGTGGACTACATTATCGAAGGTGGTCAGACCATGAACCCGAGTACGGAGGATATGCTGACAGCGATCGATCATGTAAATGCAGACTATATTTACATTCTTCCGAATAATAAGAATATTGTAATGGCTGCAAATCAGGCGCGTGATCTGACAGAAGACAAGGATATTATCGTAATTCCGACAAAGACCGTTCCGCAGGGAATCACAGCAGTTCTGAATTACAATGCAGAAGAAGATGTGGATACAAATGAAGAGACGATGCTGGAAGCAATCAAATGTGTAAAGACAGGTCAGGTGACTTATGCTGTCCGTGATACCCACATCGATGATAAAGAAATCCATGAAGGTGATATCATGGGAATTGGTGATGCAGGTATCCTTGCAGTTGGCAAGTCTGTCGATGGTACTACAAAGGACATGCTGGCGCAGCTGGTAAATGATGATTCTGAACTGATCAGTCTCTATTATGGAGAAGAAGTTTCCGAAGAAGAAGCAGAAAAGCTGACAGCAGAGATTGAAGAATTATATCCGGATATGGACGTAGATGCACACATGGGCGGACAGCCGATTTATTACTATGTGTTGGCGGTAGAATAGGCTTATGAATGAGCAGTCAGAAATCCGTAACCTGAAAGGAATCGGGGCAAAAACCGAGAAACTGTTTCACAAGATGGGAATTTTTTACCATCGGCGATCTGCTCCGTTATTATCCCAGAGGATATGATGTATATGAAGAGCCGGTAAGCGTAGGAGAGCTGGAAGAAGGAAAGATCAGCACGGTAAAAGGTGTGATATACGGAAGAGTACAGGTTGGAGGAGGAAAGCAGTATGCAGATTACGACAGCATACGTAAAAGATCTGACTGGTACTTTGAAGGTGATCTGGTTTCGTATGCCATTTCTGCGTAATAACATTGAAGCAGGGAATGCCGGTTATCATAAGAGGACGGGTAGTTTCAAAAAAGGATCAGCTGATTATGGAGCATCCAGAGTTATTTTCACCACCGGATAGTTACGATAAAAAGTGTGGAACTCTTCAGCCAATTTATCCGTTAACTGCCGGTATGACGAACAATGCGGTAGCAAAAGCGGTTAAAGGTGCGATGGAATATCTGGATCTCGTCTCTGATGATCTACCGAAAGATCTGCGCCTTCGATATCATCTGGCTGAGTATAACTATGCGATCCGCGGGATACATTTTCCACTGGATAAGGCAGAATTCTACCATGCAAGAGAGAGACTTGTATTTGAAGAATTTTTAGTTTTCGTGCTTGCTCTTCGCAGGACGAGGGAGCGAAATGAGCGTGCCGAAAATGGATTTGTGATAAAAAGGCGGTCGGAAATCGACCGCTTTCTTGCAAATCTGCCATATGAACTGACCGGAGCACAGAAGAGAGTCTGGGAACAGATCCAGGAGGAGATGTGCGGAAAGCTAGTGATGTCACGCCTGATCCAGGGGGATGTTGGCTCTGGTAAGACAATAGTAGCGCTTCTGGCTCTTCTTCTGGCGGCACTGAACGGTTATCAGGGCGCAATGATGGCTCCGACAGAAGTTCTGGCCAAGCAGCATTACGAATCAATCATAGAGATGCTGGAAAGGTATCAGATTCCGGTGAAAACCGAGCTCTTGACCGGGTCGATGACAGCAAAGGCAAAAAAAGGGAAGCTTATCAGAGGATTGCTGCGGGAGAAGTGCAGATTGTTCTGGGAACCCATGCACTGATCCAGGAGAAGGTGGAATACCAGAATCTGGCACTTGTTGTTACCGATGAACAGCACCGATTTGGTGTCCGTCAGAGAGAGGCACTTGCCGGGAAAGGACAAATTCCTCATATTCTTGTAATGAGTGCGACACCGATTCCTCGAACACTGGCAATCATTTTATATGGAGATCTGGATATTTCGGTGATTGATGAACTCCCGGCAAACCGTCTGCCAATCAAGAACTGTGTGGTGGATACCAGTTACCGACCGACTGCTTACCGCTTTATGCAGAAGCAGGTCGCCGAAGGAAGACAGTGCTATGTGATTTGTCCGATGGTAGAAGAGAGCGAGGCAATGGATGCAGAGAATGTTCTTGACTATGCGCAGCTTCTGCAAAGTGAGATGGGTGACAAGATCCGGATCGCTGCGCTTCATGGGCGGATGAAACAGGCAGAAAAAGACGAGATCATGGGAGCATTTGCAAAGAATGAGATCCAGGTCCTGGTGTCGACAACAGTTATCGAGGTTGGTATCAATGTGCCGAATGCTACGGTGATCATGGTGGAGAATGCTGAGCGTTTTTGGACTGGCACAGGCTTCATCAGCTCCGCGGGCGCGTAGGACGTGGCAGACACCAGTCCTATTGTAAGTTTTTATGAGTGGTTCGAAGACGAAAGAGACAAAAAACGACTTGAGATCCTGAACAAATCCAATGATGGATTTTTTATTGCGAATGAAGATCTGAAGCTTCGGGGACCAGGAGATCTTTTTGGAATCCGGCAAAGCGGATTAATGGATTTCCGGATCGGAGATGTGTTCCAGGATTCGGAGCTTCTGAAAAAAGCAGGAGAAGCATCGGGGGAAATTCTGAGGGAAGATCCACTGTTAGAAGACGAAAAATATAAACTGCTTGGTGAAAAGCTTGCGGCATACATTTCGGGAAACAATCTGGAAACGACGTTGTAGATAAAAAGATAGTGGGCAAATTGTTCTGCCCACTATCTTTCTATTCATAAAACCAGTAAATAATAAATTTGTTAAGGAATGCTTCTTCACTGTATGAATAAGAAACCTGCCAAAGTCCATATAGCTCACCCAGGTATCCTGCACCTTCTTCCATGAGGGTTTCGTGCATTTCATCCACGACCTCCTGATAGACTGCATCATCTGACATTTTAAATATCGTATAAGCCTCCTGGCTCTCAATCGATCTGTCGATCACTTCTCGCAACATACCAGGCTCATAGGTATCATAATACATGCCGTTCAGCTGATAATAGTTCAGATTTTCAGACTGACATGACGGATATACATAGTCCGTGCTGATCATATGTGTTTTTTCTAGCTCTTTTTCACTGCAGCAGAGATAATCGTAAGCAATCAGGTTCGGTATCTGATAGCCATTATCTTCGCCGAGAAAAATCGGATCTCCCCAGGTTGCATCTACATAATAATACTGACCATTGCACTGAACAATATTCCATGCATGGTCTGCGACGCCTCCATTTGGATCTGTAGTCTGTCCGGTTACATAGATACAGTAAATACCCAGTTGTTGCAGCAGATACTGGCAGCTTTTTGCATAGCCGGCACAAACCGATCTTTTTCCGACAAGAGCACTGTAAATATTCTGGTTATCCGGTGCATCAAGATCATAATCTACGTTAATTTATGAGATAGGTGTAAATGTATTTTATCTTTTCGTATTCATCTGAAAGGTCTGAAATGCCAGAAAGACAGGTGGCTCTTGCCGATTCAATCTCCTGATACCGTTGTTCATTTTTCTTCTCCCTCATAAAGATAATTGGGTTCTATTACTACATATCGGCTCTGTCCTTCAGACTGAGAATATTCTGTGGAAGTTGCATTTCCATCACACCAGAAAATTTCCGGTCTGTCATTTAACACATTCTGAAATACTTCATTTGCAGTATTCGCGTTGCTGCAATGCAGATAAATTTCTTTTTTATTTTCCTGGATACCCTGAAGAATTTCCCGGTAAACCGTTTGCTCTTCATCAGAAAGCTGTTCATAGTAGAATTCTCCGGTAACCTCTGCATCCGTAATTTTTTCCTGTTCATAAGGAACTTCTTCCGGCGCTGGAACTCTCTGCTTTCGGAGTGGCTGACATTTGTCTGCCGATCAGGATTCCTCCGGATATAAGACAGAGAATCAGCCAAGTCCCAAAAGAATGAACGAAAAAAATTTTCCTGTTTGATGCATCATTTTTTCGCATAATCTATTTAATTCCTCCAAATACTCATCTGTATGTTTCATCATAACATACCCTTCATTTTTGCACAACACGGACACTTTTTTACATATAATGTTTCTGACAGTATAAAAAGCCTTGAGGATATCAGCTATGAGATTTTTGAAAGCCATGCAGACTTCTGATCGGGGGAATTTGCAGATACAGATTACTTCGTCTATTGATTCTTTTCCTGTTCCAGATGCGTCAATCCGTATTTCCTATACAGGTATTCCTGAAAACACACTGGAAGAACTGACAACCGATAGCTCCGGACAAGTGAAACCATTGAGCTTGACGCACCGCCTGTGGAGTATAGCCTGGATGTAACAAATGAAGAACAGCCATATGCGGAATATACCCTGGAAGTAAACGCTCCGGGATTCGAGCCGGTCAACATCGCAGGAACGGAAATACTGGCCGGTGTGACGGCAATTCAAAAGATTCGTCTGCGTCCACTTGTCACGGAAGACCAGACTCCGGATATCTTTGTGATTCCTGCACATACTCTGTACGGTGTGTATCCGCCGAAAATCCCGGAAAACGAGATCAAGCCGGTAAATGAAACTGGTGAGATTGTGCTAAGCAGAGTTGTCGTGCCGGAATACATTGTTGTTCATAATGGCTCACCACGCGATTCTACCGCACAGAATTATTATGTAAAATATAAAGATTATATCAAAAATGTTGCTTCCAGTGAAATCTATGCAACATGGCCGGAAAATACGATCCGGGCAAATGTACTGGCAATCATGTCTTTTACGCTGAACCGGGTTTACACCGAATGGTATCGCAATCAGGGCTATGATTTCACAATTACATCTTCTACGGCTTTTGATCACAAATGGATTCCGGAACGAAATGTTTTTGACTCCATTTCTACAGTGGTGGACGAACTGTTTGCAGATTATCTTTCCAGACCGAATGTAAGGCAGCCGATTCTGACACAATACTGTGACGGAAGACAGGTTCAGTGTCCGAACTGGATGACCCAATGGGGATTCTAAAGCACTTGGTGATCAGGGGTATTCTCCGTCGGAAATCCTCCGCTATTATTACGGAGATGATATTTACATCAATACCGCTGAAGAAATTTCAGGCATTCCGTCTTCATGGCCAGGGTATACTCTTTCCCAGGGCTCTTCAGGTACAAAAGTCCGGCAAATGCAGGAACAGCTAAATGTCATTGCCGGTGCATACCCGGCAATTCCGAAAATCACAGTTGACGGTATTTATGGTCCGGCAACAGCGTCGTCCGTCAGAAAATTCCAGTCGGTGTTTCGGGCTTCCGGTAACCGGAACTGTTTGATTACCGTACATGGTATAAAATTTCCGAAATTTTATGTAGGTGTATCCAGAATTGCAGAATTGTCCTGACTTGGATTTTATATTATGATCTAAGTTTTCTCCCAAAGTCTGCTTTTATGCAAAGAATACCAAATGTGTCATGCTTCAGTTTAAAATGTTTCATACTCATCTGGCGCAGATTACTGCAAAATAAAAAATGCTAAAATTAACAAAACCTCCCAGTGTAATCTGAATTTATTCTCCATATACTAGGAGCGTAACACAAAACAAAATGTTACAAAAAAGGAGGAAATGAATATGGCAAGTCGTTCATCAAACAGAGCAGCCGTGCCAGAAGCAAAAGGTGCACTGGACAAATTTAAATACGAGGTTGCAAGCGAACTGGGAGTACCGTTATCAGATGGGTACAACGGAGATTTAACTTCAAGACAGAACGGATCTGTCGGAGGTTATATGGTCAAGAAAATGATCGAAGAACAGGAAAAACAGATGTCCGGTCGATAGGACAGTCAGTGA
>ENA-OQDC01001648-OQDC01001648.1-human-gut-metagenome-genome-assembly--contig:-NODE-1648-length-10603-cov-3.421058_pt1 | contig 10603 bp, 12 predicted proteins | sample MGYA00242770_ERZ504601 | MGnify/ENA primary metagenome ERZ504601 (study PRJEB26092, sample SAMD00036305) | human gut metagenome | host: Homo sapiens | study: EMG produced TPA metagenomics assembly of...
CCTTCCAGATGGCAGCCTAGGATGTCGGGGCGGCCGGACTCCATCTTGGCGCGGACGGTGCGGATGTTGCGGCAGATCACGTCCACGGGGTTGGTGATCAGCGAGAGCACCTGGCGCGTGGTGCCGTGCACGGCGTGGCCGGCCCGCGCCACGTCGATGCCGTCCGGCCCGTCATCGAAGCTCTTCTCCCATGCGCCGTGCGCGTGGATGTCCACGCTAGCCGGGGGTCAGAATACGGCCTTCGGCGTCGATGACCGCGTTGCGATCGGCCGGGTCGAGCCCCACCGTGCGGCAGCAGTGCTCGAAGGCCCCCTCCCCCGTGCCGGCCGCCACGATGACGCCGGCGGCATCGGAGACGACCCAATATCCGCGCCGTTCGCCGCGCGCATCCACCTTGCGCGCGTTACGAATCGCCACCGGAGCCGGCTTGCCCTCCAGTGCCGCGGTCACGCGCGAGACTATCTCGTTCCTATCAGACATGTTGTTCTCCTTACCGCTCATGCGCTCCCGCTGGCGGGAGCCAGCACACGATAACTCAGATGCCCTGCCAGGCCGGCTTGTGGGTGTAGGCATAACGGTAGTAGTCCTTGTGGCGCAGGCGGGACGCGGCCTCCTCATCCACGATAATCGTGGCGTGCGGGTGCATCTGCAGCGCGGAAGCCGGGCAGAACGCTGACACGCCGCCTTCCACCGTCTCCTCGATGGCTTCGGCCTTGCCGGCACCGAACGCCAGCAGCACGAGGTGACGGGCCTTCATGATCGTGCCAATACCCTGCGTGATGCAGTGGGTGGGCACTTGGTTGATGTCGTTGTCGAAGAAGCGCGCGTTGTCGATGCGGGTCTGTTCGGCCAAGGTCTTGACGCGAGTGCCGGAGGCCAGCGAGGAACCGGGCTCGTTGAAGCCGACGTGGCCGTCGGTGCCGATGCCGAGGATCTGCACGTCGATGCCGCCAGCGGCTTCGATGGCACGATCATAGGCCGGGCCGGCCAGCGCGATCTTGTCGCCGTCTTCAAGCGGAGTGCCGTTAAGTACGTCGCCGGGCACATGGACCTTGGCCGGGTCCAGGCCGAGCGGTTCGACCACAGTGCGATGGATGGTCGCATGATAGGACTCGGGATGGGTCAGCGGCAGTCCGATGTATTCATCAAGCGCGAAACCACGCACGCCCGAAACGTCAATGGCCTCGTCCTTGACGATCTTGGCGAGCGCCTGATAGGCGGCCAGCGGGCTGGAGCCAGTGGCCAGGCCCAGCACGGCGTCCGGCTTTGCTTTGATCAGGTCCGCCACGCAACGGCCGTAGATCTCGCCGGCCTCGGCTTCGTTCTTGACAATGATGATTTCCGGCATCGGTTTCCTCCAGTTCCGTGCGGCCCGCCCGATGCGAGTCGCTGTACCGCCGCCCGTCTTGCGGATAATGGCAACATCCTTGTCACGTCCGGGTGACCGCGCGGCGTTCCAACCACCGTTCGGCGTAGCGCCAATTGGTGATTCGCTATTTGTTAATGATACTAACAACTTTTGGACCTTATGAACACTCACGGTGTTTCCTGACGCTTCACACAGGTACACTGGAATTTATTAGTGAAGTTTCATAACAGTTTCAACGACGAAATTGCGCTTCACCGTCTAAGCTGTGTATGGAACAACAATCGCCGTCCACTCGCTCACCATCAGGCAGGAGGAAACATGTCATATCTCGGTCTCAACACAACGACCGACGACCATGCGGCCAAGGCTTCCCCCGCCGATGTGCGCCGCAAGAACCGCCAACTTATCTTCAGGTTGTTGTTCCCCACCAACCAGTATTCGCGCGCCGAGCTCGGCCGACGCACCGGATTGAGCCGCGTGGCCGTTTCCGATGTGGTCGGTCGGATGCTGGAGGAAGGATTGCTGCGCGAGACCGGTCAGGCACCCAGCGGCGGCAAAGGCAAACGAGGCACACTGCTAAGCATCGATATCGATCGACTGCGCATCATCAGCATCGACCTGACGCAGGAGCACCTGCTGCACGGCGCAGTCACCAATCTGCTCGGCCAGCCGCTGCGTCACGCCGAAGTCACCCTGAACACCGGCTCATTCGTTTCCGTGGATGTGATCATCGAGCTCATTGAGAAGATGCTGGGCATGTCCGATGGCGAGGTCATCGGCATCGGAGTCGCCTCCCCCGGCGTGGTAGACAACGGCGTGGTCCGCTCCTCCACGATGCGCGGCTGGAACAATCTCGACCTGTCCACGCCAATCGCCGAACATTTCGGACTTGAAGTAAACGTCAGCAACGACGCCACCGCAGCCATGCTCACCGAACGTTTCTTTGGCCAAGGCGGGCCGAATATGCTTTTCGTGCGCATCGAAAGAGGCATCGGTTCGGCGATTCTGCTCTCGGACACGCCGGTAATCGGCGAACTGCACGCGGCTGGCGAGCTCGGCCATATTTCCATCGATCTTGACGGGCCGCTGTGCCCTTGCGGCAAGCACGGTTGCTTGGAGACGATGATTTCCGGAACCGCATTGAAGAAGCAACTCAGCGCAGCAGACGTGGAGCAGCATCAGGGTATCCTTGCTCGGGCGGGCCGCTATCTTGGCCAAGCCCTGGCCATGCCTGTGGGCCTTTTGGATATGGCAGACGTATGCGTCTATGGCCAGCCGAACATCATCAACGCGACGTTCATCGGCGCGGCCCAGCAATATCTGGATGCCGCCACATCCTCGTCCTTCCACAAACACACGGTGATTCGGCGCTGCGAATGCGGACCTGACATCACCGTACAGGGCGAGGCCATCGCCGTGGTCTTCCAACACTTGGCCAAATAAAAGCCGGTCACCCCGGCAACGAAACGCGCAAGACCAAGCGCGGCACAGCACGACATAAAGCGATATAGGACTGCGTGGGAGATGGGGCCTCGGAGACAAATCCGACGCCTCATCTCCCATGCCCCGGCACTATGCCAGGCTACGCCGCCATGGCGGCACCGATGGCTCCGACTGGTTGGCCGACAGGTGCCAGACGCAGCCGGGCCGGCAGGTCCAGCGTTTCGAGGAATCGGCATTGCGATTCGCGCCGGCGCAGCTCAGCCGTGATCACCTCGACCAATGGTTCGCCGGTTTTGGCCATGCCACCGCCCAAGATGATGAGTCGCGGATCAACGGACTGAGCCAGGATTTGTATGGTGTCGCCGATGGCGCGCACTACCATGTCCAGCACATCGACGGCCTTGGCCTCCCGCTTTTTCGCGCGACGAATCAGGTCGGGCATCGGCGGGTCGGCGTTGGGCCACAGACGCCCCACGGATGCGCCCGAGCAGACTGTTTCCAAGCATCCGTATTGCCCGCAAGGGCACTTGAGGCGATGAGGTTCGACTGGGATATGGCCGATTTCGCCGGCCGCGCCGCTATAGCCATGCATCAGCACGCCGTTTTCGACGATGCCCGCAGCCAGTCCGGTGCCGAAGTTCAGGAACGCAATGGTACCGGCCATGCCGTCCGCACCGCCCAATACGGTGGCCGCGCCGACGGCGGCGGCATTGACGTCGTTTTCCACATGGGCCGGCACGCCCGAACGCTGCGAGACCAACGGCCCCATATCCAGCGAGACCACGTCGAGATTCACGATATTGCCCACATGCCCGCTGGCCGAATCCACCGTGCCCGGGGTACCGATACCGATGGCCCTCACCTCGTCAAAACGCTCACCCGCTGCCTGATGTGCTACAGCGACGATGTCTTCGATCACGGCATCGTTGCCATGCCTGGCGGGAATACGGGCGGAACCCAATACCGTGCCCATTGCGTCAACCAGCACAGCTTCGATTTTTGTTCCGCCCACGTCAACACCGATTTTGAGATTGTTCATAGTGTTTTCAGACATCAGTCCTCCCCTGTTCTTCATCGAACGTTTCGCTTGATATCAGTGTGCATCCGACTATTGACAACCATCTTAACAAATTACCCCAAGACGACACTCACATGCACGACACACCGAATGACATATTGATTGCGTCAATCAATTAACAGCGTTAATATCTTAATCAAGTTCAGATTCAAAGACGAGCGGAACAACTCGCAGCGGTGCAGACAAGGAGGACTTAAGACCGATGGCAACAAACACCACCCACGCCACTTCCCAGGCCAGTGTCTCCGAATCCAACCGCTCCCGCATCGTCAAGCACCTGTATCACAACGGCATCAGTTCCCGCGCGCAAATCGCCAAGGCACTGGAACTCACCCCCGCGGCCATCACCAAAATCACCGCACGCCTTATCGAGGCCGGCATGATTGAAGAGACCGGCGATCTGGAAGGCTCCAAGAACCGCCGTTCCATCGGACTCAAGCTCAACACCACGCACTTCCGCATCATCGGCATCAAATTCGCCCGCTCGCTGGTGCAGATCGGCGTGTTCGACCTGTGCGGCAACACCCTGAGCTTTGAAAACCTGCCCACGGTGTGCGACAACACCATCAACGACACCATTGCCACCATCCACCAGCGCGTCGAACAACTGCTCGACAACGACCCATCCATCGTGGCCATCGGCATGGCAGTGCCCGGACCCTACCTGCGCAACGTGGGCCGCACCGCCGTGGTCTCCAGCATGCAGGGCTGGCGCAGAATCAACTTCATCGACGAATTCGCCACCGCTTTCCGCGTGCCAGTGTTCATCGAACAGGACGCCCGCGCCGGAGCCCTCGCACATTATCTCTTCGACCCGTCGGTGCACGCCGACGACAACCTCGCCTATTATCTGGTCGGCGAAGGCGTGGGCCTCGGCGTCATCGACAACGGTCGCCTCATCAACGGCTTCCTCGGTGCCGCCACCGAAATCGGACACATCTCCATTGACGTCAACGGCCGCCCCTGCGATTGCGGCAACATCGGCTGCCTTGAACGCTACTGCTCCACCCCGCCATTCACGATACGCTCATCGCCGATGGCACCGTGGTTCCCGGCGCGGCCGATATGACCCACACCGAAGCCGCCCGCGCCCTGTTCGCCAAAGCCGGCGACGGCGACGAAGCGGCAATCGCCATTGTCCGCGAAGTCGCCCGATACGTCGGCTACGGATGCGTCACCATCTTCAATGGATACAATCCCGAGCACATCATCATCGGCGACATCGTGTCCGAAGCCGGCCCGATACTGCTCGATGAGGTGCGCGCCACGGTGGCCGAACGGGCCATCCCCGAAATCAATGCCTCCACTTCCATCAGCCTATCCACCTTGTCCGCCGACGCGGCGGTCTCCGGTGCCGCAGCAGTGGCAGTGACCCAATTCCTCGAAACACCCCTCGGTGTTCTTCGACGTCTCCTAAACCAAGCGCCGACATCACAAGATTTTCCATGCGAAACACCCGATAAAGGAAACAAAGGAAAGGAAACCAACCATGACTACCCCGATCGTTCTGAGCCTCGGTGAACTGCTGTGGGACATGCTGCCGAGCGGCAAGCGAGCCGGCGGCGCCCCCGTCAACTTCGCCTACCACGCGATGAAGAACGGCACCGAAGGCTGGGCCATCAGCGCGGTCGGCGAGGATGAACTCGGCGACGAACTGATTGCCAAGGCCAACGAGGCCGGTATCAACACCGTCATCCAGCGCAATGCCTGGCCGACCTCCACCGTCGAGGTCGCACTGAAGAACGGCATCCCGGAGTACACCATCGTCAAGGGCGTGGCTTGGGACCACATCCTGTACACCCGCCAGCTCATCGACGTGGTCTCCAAGGCCGACGCCGTCTGCTTCGGCACCCTGGCCCTGCGCTCCCCCGAATCGCACGCCACCATCACGGAGCTGCTCAAGCACACCAAGCCGGGCGCGATGAAGTTCTTCGACATCAACCTGCGCGGCGACCACTACTCCAAGGAACTTATCGAGGAACTCCTCAAGGCGGCCACCGTCTTCAAGATCAACGACGAGGAACTCCTGCTGCTGCGCGACATGTTCGACATCCGCGGCACCTCCGGCGAAGATGCCTCCCGCTGGTTCATCGAGGAATTCGGCCTTGACTACGTGATTCTGACCGCCGGCTCCGCCTACTCCACCATCATCTCCCGCAAGGGCGAGGTCTCCACGCTGGACACTCCGCACGTCGAGGTGAACGACACCGTGGGTGCAGGTGACTCCTTCTCCGGCACCTTCACCGCCCGCATCCTGCTGGGCGACACGCTCGCCGAAGCCCACCGCAAGGCCGTCAACACCGCCGCCTACGTCTGCACCCAGGCCGGTGCCTGGCCGCAGTACCCGGCCGAGATGCCCGACTACCTGGCTGAAATCGGCAAGTAATCCAAAACCACCTATTTTCCCGATGGCTTTGCCCGTCCTATACCGGCAAAGCCACCTGTTTTCAAAAAGGGAGTTACCATGTCCATTCGTGACACCGTCACCGGCGTCCAGCATGTCGGCATTCCGACCACGGATCTCGAAGGCACCATCGCCTACTACGAGCGTCTCGGCTTCGAATGCCTCGGCATCTATCCCAACGGTGAGGACCGCTGCACCTTCCTGCGCCTGAACAACCTGACCCTCGAGGTGTGGACCATGGATCCCACCCCCGCATGGAAAACGGTGCCATCAACCACTTCGCGCTGGATTCGACGGATATCGAAGCGTCCTTCGCTGAAGCGCAGAAGCTCGGCCTGAACTTCGCGGAAGGCTCCATCCAGCACATCGACACCTTCTGGAGCAACGGCATCCGTTACTTCAACGTACTGGGCCCGAACCACGAGGTCATCGAATTCTGCCAAATCATGTAACACCCTGATGGAACCCGGCAACAGGACTATCACTATTCACTAGTCATCATCCATTGATCGATCGATCTGTCATACGTCCATTTATAGAGAAAAAGGGAATACATATCATGGACAAGACCGCATCCAAGAACGTGGCGTGGGTGGAAAGCCCTGACGGATACCTTGATCGCACGCCAGTATTGCAATTTTCAATGACTTCGGTGCTGTTCGCCTTCTAGGCCATCGCCGCAAGCCTCAATGACATTCTTATCACCCAGTTCAAGGCCGTATTCGACCTGAGCGACATGAAGACCGCGTTCGTGCAGTCCGCATTCTATGCCGGCTACTTCATCGTGGCCATCCCCGCCTCGCTGTTCATCAAGAAGACCAGCTACAAAATCGGCATCATGACCGGCCTGGCGTTCTTCGCGCTCGGCTGCTTCATCTTCTTCGTGGACCGTATCTCCGCCAGCTACCCGCTCTCGAAGGTCCGCGAGACTCGCGTGCTGACCGTCTACATGATTATCGGCTGCGTGATTCTTCTCGGCACCGCCTTCATCCTGCCCCGCCATCGAGCTGTTGGTCGTCGGCCTGTACTTCCTGACTGAATTCAAGCGCGACACGTACACCCCGCCCCAGCTCAAGGCCATGGACGAGAAGAACGAGGCCTGATTCCGCCCCCTTTGTTCGTCATTCGTGTGACTTCACGAATCGACTGACCGCAACCGGTGAGATTCTCCGAACAGGAAATCTCACCGGTTTTTTCATATGGTGTACTCACGGCCACGCTCTTCACATCCTTTCGCGTGTCCTCAACTAAAGCGGTTTAGAATAATGCTGTTCCCTTGATATGTATATCCCTCAAACAAAGAAGTTGAATTATGACGACCACCGCGATACCGAAGTCGGTCTCGGATTTCATGCAGCACATCACGGACCTGTGCGGCACCGAACACGCCGCCTGGGCCGAGAACTTCAACGCCTGCTTTGCCAACACCCTGACCACCACGGTCAAACGGCATGACGACGGCACCACATTCCTGCTCACCGGCGATATCCCGGCCATGTGGCTGCGTGATTCGACCGCCCAATTGCGCCCGTATCTGGCCCTTGCCGCCGAAGACGGCGACATTGCGAGCCTGATCGCCGGTCTGGTGCGGCAGCAGTTCCGCTACATCACCATCGACCCGTATGCGAACGCCTTTAACGAGGAGCCGAACGGCGCTTCCTGGGACAAGGATGATCAGTCCGACTTCTCCAGTCCCTGGCTTTGGGAGCGCAAGTACGAGGTGGACTCGCTGTGCTACCCCATTCAGCTGGCTTGGATGCTGTATGCGAACACCGGCAACACCGATCATTTCAATGACGAATTCATTGCCGGCGTCAAGAAGATTCTTGACGTCTTCGAGACCGAACAGCATCACGAGAACTCCCCGTATTTCTTCATCCGCGACACGGACATTCCCACCGAATCGTTGAGCAACGATGGCAAGGGGTTGCCGGTGGCGTACACTGGCATGACCTGGTCCGGCTTCCGCCCCAGCGACGACGCCTGCACCTACCACTATCTGGTGCCCTCGAACATGTTCGCCGCAGTGGTGATGGGCTATCTGGAACGCATCTTCGGCGGGGAGATTCTGCATGACGCCGATATCGCCGCACGCGCCGGCAAGCTGCGCCGCACCATCACCGAAGGCATCGAAGCCCACGCCAAGACGACGAACCGCAACGGAGAGACAATCTACGCGTTCGAAACCGACGGTCTGGGACACGTCAATATCATGGACGACAGCAATGTGCCCTCCTTGATGGCGGCCCCTTACTTGGGGTACTGCGCACCGGACGATCCGACCTATCTGGCAACCCGACGCACGCTGCTCAGCGACGAAAACCCGTACTATTACGAGGGCGAGTACCTCAAGGGCATCGGCTCGCCGCATACGCCGCCACGATATGTGTGGCCCATCGCGCTGTCCATCGAGGCGATGACCAGCGACAGCAAGGATTTCAAGGCGCATATTCTCGACCGTCTCGTGGCCACCGACGCCGGTACGCATCTCATGCACGAAGGCATCGACGTGGATGATCCAACCAAGTACACGCGCGAATGGTTCAGCTGGTCGAATATGATGTTCTGCGAACTGGTCATGGACTATTTCGACATTCACGTGAAGCACTAAGACGTGCCCGCCGCATGCTCATTGCGCACCCACCGCATGTTCTCATTAAGGAAAGGAACAATCATTATGACCAATAACCCACGCTATACGCTCGGCACCGAAGCCAACCGCATTTTCATGGCTTCCGAAACCTACGAGCTGCTGAAGTTCGGCAAAGGCTTCCCAGCGCCGGATGGCGGTTTCCGGCTGGCTGAACGCCGACGGCACCCTCGACCCCTCACACGGCGTCGAAACGTGGATCACCAGCCGTATGGCCCATGTGTACGCGATCGGCGACATGCTCGGATATCCGAGCGCCGGGGAGCTGGTCGACAAGGCGCTACGAGGCCTGACCGGCATCCTGCATGACGACGAACATGGCGGTTGGTATGCGCAGGTGTTCGAGGACGGCACCCACGTGCCGGGCAAGATCTGCTACGCGCACGCCTTCGTGATACTCGCCGCATCCTCTGCCCTGCTGGCCGGGCGTCCGGGTGCCAAGGAACTGCTCGACGAGGCGCTCGCCACATATGACGAGCATTTCTGGGACGACGAGATCGGCCTGGCCGTCGACACCTGGGACACGGCATTCACCGCACTCGACCCCTATCGGGGCCTGAACGCCAACATGCATACCACCGAGGCGTTCCTGGCCGTGGCCGACGCCACCGGGAACAACACCTATCGCGTCCGCGCCGGCCGCATCATCGACCACGTCATCGAATGGGCGGCACACAACCGGTGGCGCATCCCCGAGCATTTCAAATCCGACTGGTCGTTGGACCTCGAATGCAACGCCGACAAGAAGGACGACCAGTTCAAACCGTATGGCGCCACGCCGGGCCATGGCATCGAATGGGCGCGCCTCATCGTGCAGTGGGCGCTGAGCTCCTTCGCCAACCGAGACGGCGCGCGGCCCTACATCGACGCCGCCGAGCACCTGTTTGCGCGGGCGGTGGACGATGCGTGGAACGCGGACGGCGCGGAGGGGCTCGTCTATACGACCGACTGGAACGGCACACCGGTGGTCACCGACCGCATGCATTGGACGGCCGCCGAATCGTTGAACACCGCCGCCACGCTGCACGCTGCCACCGGCGAGGCACGATACGCCAACTGGTACGCCACGTTCGCCCGCTACGTCGACGAGCACGTCATCGACCACGAAGGCGGATCATGGTTCCACCAGCTTGACGGCGACAATCGCGTGATCGGCACGGTCTGGCCGGGCAAGTCCGACCTGTACCACGCCTTCCAGTCCACGCTGATTCCGTTCCTCGACCCGGCCGTGTCCATCGCCACCGCGGTCAAGAACGCGGCCTGACCGGCAATATCTTAGCCTTCTTATCTCCTCCTTCAACGACGTTGGCCCCCCGCTTGATAACGAGGGCCAACGTCGTATGGATTGGAAGTGCTGACTCAGCAATCGGTGGTTTCTATATTCCACAGGAGTTACAGGGTTTGGCCGTGCTGTCCCTGACCACCAGTTTCGGGGTGAGGATTCGACGGTTGCCGCTCACCTGTTCGCCGGCGAGCACTTTGAGCAGCAGTTTCGCCACTTTGGCACCGTATTCACTGGCGTCACGATGCGCTGAGGTAATCGACGGGTACGCTGCCTCACAAATAAAGCTGTCTTCAAAGCTGACAATAGCGGGCAACCCGTTCGGATAACCCGCAGATTGCCCTCCCCTGTTTCAGTTGCCCGGTGGTATATGCTTC